>OJDI01000308.1_pt1 | contig 20859 bp, 14 predicted proteins | sample 1592601 | NCBI WGS metagenome assembly OJDI01 (sample SAMN05416845, study PRJEB24817) | seawater metagenome | isolation source: Sea water | place: Canada:Atlantic | collected 2013-07 | reverse complement strand
TAAAGACATAAACGAGAATATTTCCTTTTTATTGGATGAAAGCAGGAAATCGCACAGAACTGTACAAAAAAAACAGTACCATTTGTGACGTAACAAAAAATTATTTTATGATACTCATCTAAAGTTTGCGTAGGGTTCATTAATTTCAATTTGGAACGAGAGTCTTGGTAATTTTGTTAATTTGCTGCAGTTCTTACATAAACTAAATTACGAACAGGAAGATGCAGTCTCAATATCAGTTTTAGCTTCACAAATGTTATAAAGTAAATACATGATGATAGATATTTTCAGTTAGGCTTTTTTTACAAATTTAGCTGTTACCATCATCTCGCCAACACCAGCAACCTTACAGTCAAGCTCATGATCTTTTTTATTAAGCACTCGCCTAATTTGAGCCTTAGTGCCAATTTTAATAACTTGAGAGCTACCTTTAATTTTTAAGTCTTTAACCACTGTTACCTTGTCACCATCAGCAAGTAATGCACCATTAGCATCTTTCACTTTGACTACAGCATCTTGCTCAACTTCTTGGGGGTTCCACTCGAAGTCGCATTCTGGACATATGAATAACTGTTGATCTTGGTATACGTATTTAGACTGGCAATTTGGGCATGCAGGATATGACATTATTTATTACTTTTAATTTAGTTATGTTAGTTATGGTTGGTTGTGTTAATCGAGTTAACTAAGTTGAGTACCTTTAGTGACATACCCTTAAGCTTTGTCACTAAAGACTTAATAGTAAAACGATATATATAGTATTGGCAATGCAGCTACTGTGTTTACTGTAAACAACACTTTTTATATTTTTTACCACTGCCACACGGACAAGGTTCATTGCGACCAACGGTAGGCAATGAGCTAACCGGTACACTATTGTCGAGAATCGTTTGTTCGTCGTATAAAATATCAGACAATAAACCACCGTCTCCCATTAGAGCATCAAAAGCACCAGTGTCGTCAGGTAGTAAACCTTCTAATGAGTTATCTTCAAGGCTCGAAATTTCATCTTCAGCCCACTCACTTAATGTTTCAATAGCATCAAAGTTAGGTTGAATAATGTCAGACGCGATCACTTTACGTGCAAAACGGTTATTCCATTCAACGACTTCTTCTTGACTAAATCTGTCGTCGTCAAATAGATTCTTGTCAGCTAAGCCAACAAATTTGTCTTTAAAGTTATCAAGTTGATAATCAATACAGTAATTTGCTAAAGCACTAAGCAAAAAACTATTGATAGTACTTGGCATAGCTAAAAATGTTGTTAGCCAATGTGTTACATGTGCGGTTAGTTCGTTTAAATCTATTGTACCTACTTCATATTGCGCAAACACCGCTTCCATTGCTGATGCTTTGCAATACATAGCTTGATGGCCAGCAACAATATAATCAGATAAGGCCTGAGTTTTCCCGTTAGCAACATTATAAAATATTGTTGGCGTTAACTCAGTAAGCGCATCACCGAATACTTTTTCAAGAGGCGTTAAAAACGAATCGCTATGTGAAAATAACGTTAAACACTTTGTTAAAGCTTGAGTATATTTAAATTCGGCAATAAATAAGGTGCCAAAAAATAGCAACGCATTTTGCTCATCAGTTAACGATGTCTCGTCAGTAATAAATTGATCAATTAATTTTTCTAACTGTGGGTAAAATTCTGTCCAGTGTTTTTTAACTGTTTCGAGCGCTGCAACAGGTAAATCGTTACCATGTGCATTACCTATTGCCAGCAAAGCTTGTTCTAAATTCATGTAAATTCCGGTTAAATCAATATTAATTTGTCGCTATAACTATATGGTAAACACTTACGCTGCTCGTTTCCATTTTTAACCGCTGTTTTAATGTTGTTAGTTATTAAACTCATAACAATATCGCAGAATAAATAGCATCTTTGATTTTACCCCTTCAAGTCGACATTAAGTAAAGTTGCTGCTTTTGGCTATTATAACGCGATTATAATCGAAGCTTTATTATAGGATGATTTTGACCATGATAATTATCATCAGCAGTTTACTAGCGTCGTACGGTTTATTATAAAGCAGTGTAAAGTAATAACTTATTTCTATAGACTAGCTAGATTGTCTCGACTTAAATAAGGTTCTATATGCTCAAAACCATTGTAGTGTTTATTTTCACCACACTTATTGCCACACTACTTGTGTGTATTGTGTCTACTCAAATTGTATTAGCAGACGTGCAGTCATTTGGCCTTAACGTTACGAATGATGTACGTTTAAATGCAACGCTAGATGATTTAATTGGTTTAGGACCTGTATTATATATATTGATTTCGGTAGGTTTTTTAATCGGTTTTATTGTTGCTAAATACGCACATAAATATATCGGTGGTAATAGAACGCTTTGGTATGTTGCCTCAGGTTGCACGACCTTCCCAATAACAACGTATATCATTCAATATAGTATGGGCTTAACCATAATAGCTTCAGTACGAACGCCAATAGGCCTTTTACTCGCAACACTCTGTTGTATATTTTCAGCGTGGCTTTTTACTTTGCTAACCACGAAGACGCTAACAAATAATAAATCAGGTATTCAACATGAAAAGTAGTTATCAGTTTTTTAGAAAAGTTCGATCCAGTTTGTTTTTAATAATGACTAACAGCTTGATACTTATCAACGCAAACGCACAAGATTATAAAGTATCAACTGTTGTTGAAAACTTAAATTTTCCTTGGTCAATCGCCTTTTTACCTAACAATGATTTGTTGATAACCGAACGTAGCGGTAATTTAAGGTTAGTTAGCGATGGTAAGTTACTTGAAGAAAAAGTTACAGGACTGCCAGATATTTATGTATCGGGCCCAGCGGGCTTATTTGATGTGGTGCTAGACCCAAACTTCGTTAAAAATAAAAAACTGTATATATCATATAGTGCTGGCACGCCGAGTAACAATTATGTTGAAGTGATCAGCGCTACCCTGCAAGGTATGTCGCTGCAGCAAACTCAAGTTATATTTCAAGGATCAAGCAGAAATACGCCGCATCATCATGGCGCAAGAATGACATTTCTGCCCGATAACACCCTGTTAATAACAGCTGGCGATGGTTTTAATTTTCGCGACCAAGCACAATCGCTTGAGAGTTTATTAGGGAAAGTTCTGCGTATTAACACTGATGGCAGTATTCCAAAAGATAACCCATTTATTGGCCAAGCTAACGCTAGAGCAGAAATATACACTTATGGACACCGTAACCCACAAGCAATTTTAGTCAGTAAAGCTAAACAGGTTTGGCTACATGAGCATGGTCCAAAAGGTGGCGATGAATTAAATTTAATTAAACCTGGGCTTAATTATGGCTGGCCTGCCATTACCTATGGTGAAGATTATTCAGGCGCTATTATTTCACCATTTAAAGAAGCGCAAGGTATGGAACAACCCGTAACCTATTGGGTACCGTCAATCGCTCCTGCAGGGATGACAGAATACCAAGGAACTATTTTTCCGCAATGGCAAGGTAACTTATTCGTGGCAGCGCTTGCAGGTAAAAGTGTTAGACGTTTAAGCTTAGAAAACAATAACGTAGTCGAACAAGAAACTATGCTTGGCGATCGTGACCAACGAATAAGAGATATTCGAACCGGCCCAGACGGTTATATTTATGTGTTAACGGATAGCATAGAAGGCGAATTATTGAAGATATCACCAATGCAATAAAATCGTGTGTATGTTTAATTTGGTCCAGATAAAATAAAGCCAGTTAATTTTATGATTAACTGGCTTTATTTATGGAACTGTTCGTAATTCGAGTGCTGAATTTTTTTAAATAGCCATAAACCAATCAAAGTCAGCTTTATTCGCTAATTTTTGAGACAAATACAAACCTAGCTCTTTCAATTGTGCCTTGTTTTGATAACTTACGATTAACGTTTTTAATTTAGTTAAGGCTGCTTCACTCTGCCCGACACCATCTAACGCTAATATATAAGTATAAGCATATTGCGCATTATCAGGCATTAAAGCCATGGCTTTGTCAAAATGTTCGATCCCTTTAGCTAATTGTTTCTGACGTACAAAGTGCAATCCGTAAGAGTAATGTAAATCGGCTGATTTAGGGTTGTTTTTGAGCCCCTTTGACAGCACTGAAGCTACTTGAAATGGCTTTTGTTGAGCACGGTAAATATCGGCCAAATTAATGTAGCCTGTTAAAAAGTAAGGATCTACTTTAATTGCCTTTATAAATGATTTCTCTGCATCACTTAACTTATTTAATTCAATCGCAATAACACCTTGGTTAGCAAGGCCTTCACCGCGCCAACTGCTAATTTCATTTGAATGAGTTAATGCTTTGAACGCTTTATCGAATAGCGGCTGATCTACAGCGGATATTTTACTGGTAATTAAACCGCGTGCCGCAGCAATTCTTACTGATTTGTATTGATCTTGTAGCAATGGTGAAAGGTATTTTACCTTATCGTTAGGAGGGAATAATGTAGCGATATTCGCAGCACTTAACCTGATCAACCCTTCAGAATGACGAAGATAAGGCGCTAAAATTTCGGCAGTTATTGTTTGCGTAGTGTAACTCAGTAATTGTATCGCTGTGGCTCTACTGATGATATCAAGTTGAACATCAGCAATTATCGCTAAATGTTGTTCAATATCGATGGCTAGTCCTGAATTTAATGCCAGTAAATATTCTTTGCTCGTCGGTAATGGTTTAGGTTGAGCATGCCATTTTACTAAACTCTCACTTGCCCATTGATTCGATTTGTGATCATGACACTTTGTACAGGCATTAGGTGTGTTATACGCTTGAGAGATATCAGGGCGAGGAATTTTAAAACTATGATCACGCCTATTATCAACACCCATATAGGTGTTTTGCGGCATATGGCAATTAACACACTGTGCGCCACTCGTATTATCCTCATGTTGATGATGTGCTTTTACATTATAAACCTCGCTGCCATGACACTGCAGGCATAACCCGTTACCTTCTACCTTTAATTTCATGGTGTGTTTGTCATGACAATCGAGGCAATTAACCCCTACGGCAAACATTTTACTCTGTAAAAATGAGCCATAAACATACACTTCTTCTTTGATCTGGCCATCGGCATAGTAATTGGGTGATGCTAATAGTTGTGGGGTAAATTGATCTAAAAACGGCGTGTTAGGTTTAATACCATCGTTTAATGGTGCACGTAATGAATGACAAGCAAAACAACCATCCATAAACTCATTATCACGTTTTTCACCTTGCCAATGTGCAGTTTTGTCGCCAAGACTTCTTAGCCATTGCCCAGTACGGTGATTAGACGCTGTAAAATTAGTTCTGGTTTTTGGTTCTATCGCTTTTTCTGCATGAGTCGTCATATCGCCATGACACGATAAGCAACCGACGTTAATATTATCGAACTGTGTGTCAAAACTGTTATCTTTTGTCTGATAGTTTCTGACTAAGCCGTCAGAATGACAATCGGCACACATGCCATTCCAGTTTTGTAATGGTTGACGCCAATGTAACCTATCTTCAGGTCGTATTTCTTCATGACTATAGTTGTGATACCACCGCTGCCCGCCGTCAGATTTTTCTCTTGCGTCCCAAGCAAAGGGTAACACCTGTAATTTTCCTGGCTCAGTTTCAACTAAATATTGCTGAAGCGGAAAATGACCAAAGGTATATTTTATTGGATAAGTATCTGTTTTATCATCATAGGAAATAATGACTTGGTAACGATTATCTTTAATAAAAAAATTAGCTTTTTGTCCATAATGCTCAACCTGTTTATTATTAAAATCAGCTAAAACTGTCGTTTCATCGGCAAGCGCCATGGCTTTACTGTGATCAGATTGTTGCCAATCATGTTGTGATTGCTCATGGCATGAAATGCACTGCTGATTTGATATAGCGTTAGCCTTTTGAAAACTGTGCTGTTCGATCTCAAAAGCTTGTACATTAACTACTGAGAATAAGCCGATTAAAGCCAAATAAAACAAATGATAAAACTTCAAAACGTTACTTACCTTTAAACAACTTCACAAAATAATTAACTTCGTAATTATGCATAACTATATGATTTCATCTCAGGAAAAATATGCTTACTTACCCATGCTTACTTACCTTTGCATACAAGTCCTAATGTATTATTGATAATACAATATTATTACAATCGAACTTACTTTAATTCGATTGTAATAACAAAGTTTGTTGGTTATTTGTTGCAGGTAAACGGCTTGGCCTTAAACCCTATAGTTATTGATAATCATTTTTTAATATGACCTAAAACATTAACTTTAAAACTGTAGATTCGTCAATTTATAACAAAACTTACAACAAAACTTACAATTCAGCGTCTAAAACAGGTAAACCATTAAACCTACCTAACCAACTGTATTAAAAGAATATACCTACAAAACTCCGGTAACGCGATACCGCTTATTAACGTTTAAATTTAGAAATAGTCGCTATTGTCTAAATGTTAGATATAAAAGGTTAAATACTAAAATGTAAAGTTTAAGACTTAGCCATTATTTTGCTATTATGGCTACTTTAATATTTCCGATAAGGTAGCAGTACTGCGTGGCAGTTTTTCAACTTAGAGATTATCAACAAGACGCTGTTTCTTCAGTGCTAAAACACTTTCGAAAAACCAACGAATCTGCGGTGATTGTGTTACCAACTGGCTCAGGTAAAAGTTTGGTCATTGCTGAACTTGCACGTTTAGCCAAACGTAAAATACTCGTGCTAACCCATGTAAAAGAATTAGTTGAGCAAAACCATCAAAAATTTGAAAGCTACGGTGTTGCCGCTGGTATTTATTCTGCGGGCTTAAAACTTAAAGAAACGCAACACCAAGTCACATTTGCTAGCATACAATCAGCAGCGCGGAATCTGGACGACTTTAATGAGCCCTACTCTTTAATTATTATTGACGAATGTCATCGAGTTAATTTGCCTAACCCTGACTTGTCTGGTGAACAATCGAATGCTGTGTTGAACACAAAACCGAATAAACCACTCCAAGATAAAACACAGCACGAAGAAAAATCACCAGAAACAACAAACAAGCAGACTAATAGTAATCAATATCAACAAATTATTGAAAAGTTGATGCAAGTTAATCCCGATGTAAAGCTATTAGGGTTAACCGCGACACCTTATCGCTTAGGCATGGGCTGGATTTATAAAAAGCATTACCGTGGTTTTATGCGCAGTGAAGAAAAACGGCCTTTTGAGCACTGCATTTATGAACTCCCCATTCGTTACTTAATTAAACGCGAGTATTTAACCGAGCCTAAACTCGTTGATGCTACTATAGAGCATTACGATTTTAGTAGCTTGCGTGCAAACGCCTCTGGCGATTATAGTCCTGCGGATATGAATCATCTGTTGAACAAAAACCCTCGAGTGACTCAAAGTATTATTGAGCAGGTTGTTGAGTTAAGTGAACAACGTCAAGGTGTTATGATATTTGCCGCCACCGTTGAACATGCAAAAGAAGTTTTTAGTTATTTACCTTCGCAGTTAAGTGCATTAATCACCGGCGCTACCGACAACGCCGAACGCGATCAGTTAATTAAAGCATTCAAGCATAAAGAGATTAAATACCTAGTGAATGTTTCGGTATTAACCACCGGCTTTGACGTTCCCCATGTTGATATGATCGCCATATTACGCCCAACACAATCGGTTAGTCTTTATCAACAAATCATCGGTCGCGGTTTGCGTTTAAGTGAGAACAAAAAAGATTGTTTGGTGATTGATTATACCGGTAATGATTTTGACCTTTATCACCCCGAAGTAGGCGAGAAAAAACCCAATAGTAAAAGCCAGCCTGTGCAAGTTGTTTGCCCAAGTTGTGAATTTCCCAATGTGTTTTGGGGCATTTGTGATGACGACGGTTATTTAGTTGAGCACTACGGTCGACGATGCAAAGGTCTTGTTGATGATCTCACTGACGAACAAGCATATCTAGTAGAAAGCCAGCGCCAATGTGACTATCGCTTTGTATTTAAAGAATGTCCGCACTGCGGTGGTGAAAATGACATAGCAGCTCGTAACTGTATACAATGCCTTGAGGTTTTGGTTGACCCTGATGATATGTTAAAAAAAGCACTAAAACTTAAAGATTCAAAAGTTATACGTTGTGCAGGCCTTAATTTAAGCAGAAATAATGGCAGAGGTAATGGCAAAGCTAGTGATAAGGGATCTGATAAGTTAAAAATCACTTATCATGATGAGGAAGGCACTGAGCTTAATGAATCGTTTGATTTTACTAAGTTGAATCAAGTAAAAGCCTTCAATGATATTTTTTCTAAACGCCTTAGCGCTAAAATAAGTCTACAACTAGGCGCTACTGAGTCGTATGAAGTCACTACCCTTGAACAAGCATTAAAGCTAGCTAACATACTGCCGTGCCCTGACTTTGTTATTGCCAGAAAACAAAAATATTACTGGCGAATTAAAGACCGAATTTTTGACTATCAAGGTAAGTATCGAAAAGCTAACGAGCTTAAATAGCGTTCTAAGAAAGCTCAAAGTTAAGTTCATAGTTAAGCTAATCGATTTACGTTAAACCTTGAGTAAAAATACCGGCTATTTGGTATTTAAAATATAGAGTAGCTATCTTTTCATAACACTTAACATTGCACTTAACATTATGTTTATATCGCATAACGGGGTCACAATAAAATGTGTCCCCGTTAGCAATTTTCTTTATTATTGCTCAGTAACTTGGTAAACCGTAACGGTTCCAGATACTTCATTACCAATCACTAATAATGGCGTATTCGTTGGGCTGTCTGCTGCTGATATAAACTTAATACTTTCAGGACCTAAGTCACCGGCCATATTCACTTGTGTGCAATCCATGCCTTCATTGCTATCACAAGGGTTAGCTAAATCATCATCCATTTCGTAATCAACACTAAAGTCACGGTTATTGTAATGGGTAACAAAAGCAGTATTAAAAGGGTTTGTAATGTCGTAGACAAATAAATCCCCTGCTCGTTCTTGAGAAATAAAAGCATAAGTTCTTCCTGCTATTTCTCCAACATCAATCGCTTCAGGCTCACCACCCTTATCATCAGAGCGGTTATCACCTTTATTTTCGGTATGTGCGGCATTAAAGTTGTTACCAAGAATGGCCGATGAAATTTTGCCGAAATCATCGCCTGAATCAAAAACTAAATTAACGTTTTGATCCCAAATAGAGAATGAGCGCGCGCCATAAGCAAATAACTCTTCATACTCACCATCTTGGTCTTTATCACCTAAAGCTGTGGTAACTTTCAAACGTCCTAAATAGTCACTACCGCCCGTTTCGTCATACTGACTTTGTAACGCGGTTGACAGTGTTTGATTGAGCTCATCGGGATCAATAATATCTTTAACGCGTACCTCTTCAGAATATCCGTCGTAATCTCTGGCGTCACCTTCATTGGCAGAAACAATAAATGTCGAACCATTCCACGAATATGAAGCAATAGTATCGGGTTGATACATGCCATATAACCCTTGAATGCTTTTAAACTGAGGAACTTCGTCTTTATTAGTAAAGTCTAATTGATATTTACCCCAATCTTTATAACCCAGCGCTTTCACTTCAATGGTTAAATCTTTAAGGTTTATTATGCCGATTGCATTATTTTCTTGCAGAGACACATAGGCTATTTCGCTGTTACTGGCAGTAGTAATATATTCAGGTTCTAAATCTTTCGCGACTGTATTACCTATCGGTCCAGCAAACTTAACTCCTGCTTTTGTTAAAATAGCGAGACGTTTTTCATCGGTATCATAATCTTCAGGAGATAAATTATCATCACTAAAGACAATGTCTGAGCTCAAATTAATTGTAACTGCAACATCAGCTGGCATCATTTCAGTAACATCAATAACTGATATTGAGCCCTCAGGATCATTTGAGTAATCAGCATTGGGTTCACCTTCATTGGCAACTAATACCTTATTACCATCGGGCGTAAAAGTAACCATATCTGGCAAAGCTCCCGCTTCCACTGCTTTAATAAACGTACCTTCGCCAAGCGCATTTAAGCTATAAAACAAAATAGCGCCGGATGCTTGTTTAACTTCACCTTCAACAGCAATGGCTAACAAGTCATCTTTAATGGCAATTGAATTAACCGCACCTAACACAATGGTATTTTCAACGCCAGAGCTGTTCTTTACTGAAACGCTTAAGGGAAAAGTAAAAGCACTTGAGCTTAAGCTTTCATCTGCGACAGGGTTACCTACTTCTGTTGTTGAAAGATCAGTTAAGTTAATAACCTCAATTTGATTAGCAGCGCCATTAATAGCAAAAGCAGAGTTTGAATTTTTATGAAATTGAACAATTTCTGCCGCGCTTTTGCCATATATACCGGTAGCAAAACGGCCAACTACTTCAACATTTAATTCACGAGGTAAACTTTTACCGTCGCTGCCGTCAGTTCCAACAACACCTGGAATGCCCTGTGCGCCTTCAACACCTTGTTCGCCATTATCGCCGTCTAGGTTACATCCACTTAACGCCATCGATAATGCAACAGTAAGTAACCCTGCTTTATACTTATTAATTTTTAACATCTTTTATTCTCGTTATTTAAAAATGAAATAAGACTAGGGAGTTTATGTGGCAAAAAAATGACTTTAAGGTGACAGAAAAATTACAAAAATAATAATTTACATTGAATGTGCCTTTAGCTTTTTAACTTACCTAAGATGAAGCAGTTGGGATATTTTAATTTAGCGTAGCGTTTAGAAATTTCAATTTAAGATCAGCGTTCTTTTAATTCTACCATTCTACCATTCTACCATTCTACCTAAGTTTGATAGTGAGAAGTGGTGATTATTGAGCTATTAAAATAAATTATAAAATTACATTTTAAGACCATATTCAATTGTCAGTTGGATTTATTTTTAAGATTAATTATCAAATTCGTCCGAATTATTTCAAGCGTAAATGACATAACTATCACTAAAATTGAATGGATTAAATAGCCTAAGCCGACTAATGGATCTGATGAACAAGTAGACTTAAGGATTTCACAATAGAAAAAGGCGACAAAGAACGTGGATGAAATAGCTAAACAAATTAATAGTACAAATCGAAATAACGACCTCCATCTCAATAAATGTATAATTAAAACGATTACAATTGATGGGACTACAACGTTTAATATTCCTTCCATGGTATACCTTAAATGCTTATATAAAATTTAATCATGACACTCTAATTAAATACAATCAATTTAAATACACCAAAATAAATACAATCAGATACATAGCATAAAAATTTTAACAGTGTACTGTTGTTGCCATTAACAAATTACGCGATTGATTATTAGCATTGGAAGATTACTAGTAGTATCTCAATTCACACCAAATACTATTTCCCGATAAGTATACTTCTTAATTTAGGTTGAGTGTTTTGCTAATTTTTTATCTTTAAATAACAAGCTATTGTATGCGGATACCATTTAATTTAACCTGCTTCATCGGAAATAATTAATAATCTGTTAAGAAGCCAATTAGAAAAATATATACCTAACACTCGATATTGATGTAAGGACACAATAAACTCATGTTTCAACGTAGAAAAAATTTCACGACGTCAGTCTTACTATTAATATTGTTGAATATTGGCTTAGCCTTATTTATCTTCAACTTTATCGATGATACGGAAACGGAAAGCGTAACTACAAATGTATTTAACACCGAAAATAACCAAGTAATTGACACTCTAGGCAAAAATGCCAAGTCCACAAAACCTGTAGTCGATGTAAAAAGTATTAACGCTCCTCACTCATTACATACTACAAGTAGAAAAAGTGCTGAAATGGTTGTTATGCAGAGGCCTGAATGGAAATTTTCCAACAATTTATTGAGTAAGTTTGAAGAACTTACAAACGCTGCTGAAAATGGAGATAATAAAGCAAGGTATATTCTTGCGAGGAACCTTAACTATTGTTTTAACAGTCCTATAGATAAAACCGCACTTGATATAAAACTAACGCAAGCCCTCGATTATAGCGATAGCGCACTTACAATAAGTAGAATATCAGAGAAATATAAGTATTGTATTGGCATTGAACAAAAACAGCGTAAAGAGTTTTACAATTACTCGAAAGTCGCTGCAAACAATGGATATGTAGCCGCACAAGAATATATTGGCACTATTACACCAGAGTTTTTTATGACGTCTCAGGGCTATCAAAGCCTTGAACGAGAAGACTTTATAACAACGCGCGATAATTTTCTTGCACAACAAATAAAATTTTTACAACAAGCTGCACAAAATGGCAGCATCAAAGCATTAACGAGGTTGTCTCATATTGGTAATGCACAGAAATTTAGCAAAAATAATAATGTTAAATCTGCAGCATTTAATCAATTAATTCTAGAACTGACTCCAAATAACGAAATACATAACCGTTATGCATGGCTTCAAGAAAAACTTTATCTACAACTAACACCAGAAGAAATTGATCATGCATTCGTAATGTCTGAAGCGTGGTTAGTAGTGATTAAAGCAAACGGGACTTTGTACTTAGAAGATGATGAGTAAAAGGGATAGGCACCGTTTTATTAATTCGACTAAGCTTATTCAACTTCGAGTGAGTGTTCTTGTTAATTATAACTATTGACTATAAGCAACGGAAGAAAGCAAAAAGCCCGCTAACCTTTCGATTAACGGGCTCTTCTTAATATGTCGGTGAGAAAGAGATTTGAACTCTACTTGAAGGATTAGCGCTACAAACCCTTTTTATTAATTCCTGAAAAGCAAAAAACCCGCTAATCTTTCGATTAACGGGCTCTTCTTAATATGGCGGGAGGAATGGGACGAGTATGGGCACTGGTTTTATTCAATAAAATTGCCGCTTGAGTAATTATTTTATAAAATTGAAGTGCTCATTTCTCATAGTAAGGATATTATAAAATCCTTACTATGAGTGTTTATTTACCTTTCCAAGTTTACTTACGTCCACAACCACTTCAAATTCAACAGACTGATCCGAAAACAAAATATTATCTCTAGAGTAAATTGTTTCTAAGACTACTCTACTTTCAGTGTCAAACCATTCTTGCCCTTGGTAATGTGTATAAGCAAAGTCTTTTGCTACTTGTAGGGACGTTGTCCAAGCTTGACCATATCTCCCTCTTTTGTGTTCAACAATATCACAGCCTCTATATAATTTAACATCTTGGTCCAGTGAAGAAATGTCATTTGGAGTTAAAACTTCGGTAAGTATTATTTTAGGACCCCAACATTGATTTTCCTGACGTGTGTATAGCTGGTGGAGCCCATTAAATGCATAACCTACAAATGCATACCGTAAAGCATCTAAAACTTGCAGAGCTTCATCATTTTGAATCTTTTCAGATAACATACTTGAATGCGAGTTAATAAACTTCTCTGCAACATTATCTTCAAAAGTAAACGTATCTTCCTTTAACGCCTCAAAGCTTTGAATTGTGCCAATAAAACTTTCTACAGCATTGATAATAATTTGTAAAAATTCAGAAATTGAAGAGTCATTCAATTTATTTTCAATAGAGGTGATATCAATTTTCATGTTAGTTTCCATGAAATATTTATCAGAAATTTTGAACACTAGTTGACTCCATATGATTACTTAAGTTCTAATTCGCTTTGTAGTAACGCCAATCCGTAGACTCCTTGTAACTGTACTTCTTCGGTAACTTGACCCTCTAAGTAGCTTTTTGCTCCAAGATACACAGGTTTATTTATTTCTTCACCTTTAGAAAAAGCCTCGCTTTGTTCAACCATTTCGTTCCAACGTTCATGGATAAAATCTGAAATTTCTGCTAAATCTTCTAGATCATTTTCTTCAATAAATTTTTCTATTAACTCTAAATTATACTTAAAGGTGTGCTTCAATTTGTCAATCGTTTCACCTTCATCTTCAGTTAAAGCAGACAGATCTCTCACGGCAACGATCAATGATAACGATTGGATACTCGAAAGACATAATTGAAAACAGCTTTGATAAACGGACTCAAAAAAAGTGTATTTACTGTCATTTTTCCAATCATTAGAAAAATCTAAATTAGGATACGGTAGAGGCATATTAAATGCTGGTTTAATAGACATACTAGGAACAATAGCCCCCTTAACTAAAGGAGTTAAAGAGTAAACCCAATCCTGTCCTAAAATATTCTTCGCACTATCTATAACTATATCTATATAACTAGCCTGCTCTAAAATGTTATCCATTTTTATCAAAATTGATATTTCTACAGGAGGCCAATATATAGTGTCTTTTGCTTCGATTTCCCTTATTTCAAATTCAATATAATGTTCTTTCAATGCAAGTTCATTTTTGAGTGAGGCAAGTAACTTTCTTAATTTTCTATCAGCACTATCTTTACAGAACCTTGCAGCCGCTGGTATTCCCCCACCTAACGGCCCTTTTTTTGCTGTTTTGACAATATTCGCTATCTTATTTGGTGACGGATCTTGATCCATTTCATGTAAGATAAAAGATACATCCTCTATTCGCTTTGCTAGCTTATTTATTTCTTCAATAGGCGGTGAAGAAATAAAAGACCAAATTCTGAGTGTTCTTTGTGCTAAAAAATCTTGTGCTAAATCACCTGCATATACGGCTTCTGATTTACATCTGGCTCCGGGAGTAACCTTACCCATTCGATTAGAAAGGTTGCTTAATAGACCGGAGATTGCGCCTGTAAGCCTATCAACTTCTGTAGCTTGGTTTTGACTGTTGAATTGTTGATGATTTTCGACTTCTTCTGAATAATTTAACTCATTTACCTTAGTTATTATTTCATTGAATTGATCTGCAAACTGATTCTTTCGATTAATCGATTTCCCTTTAATCCATTGCTCAGAAAAAGACCTAAATAGTTTTTCACTTTTATTGAGGCAATCTTGAATTGCAATCGCATAATCAGTACTTCTCTCCAAAGAAGCTTTACTATTCATTATTTTTTGAAACGCTACATTCCATGCTACCTTGTCTTTAGCATGGATGTTTTCTCTAGGCATATTCTTATCATGATAACTATGCTCACCAACTTTAACAGACTCTCCATTAGGCCAAACTACTCTGCATTCAGCAGCATCAGCTTGTGGGCTTAATGCTATTAGTACTTCACAATTTTCCACCGCTAATGTATTGAAGTCGCTTTGAACATCGTCATCACCAATGAAGTGAATATTAGAACCTACTGTTACACCATGCTTGCCGTTGTCAATTAACTTAGGTTTACTTAACCAAGAAGATTGTGACTGATATAGATTTAGAAGCACATCATTTCCCCCTAGCTTTTCAACAATAGATTGAGAAAAACTAGGACTTATCTGATATGCAACCAACAAAAAATTTGCCAAATCACTAACTTTGTTACCATCTGAATCTGACGTTTTAACTACATCTATATCAAAATTAGTAGGAAATAATGAATCCTTATAGAAAGGGATAAAACACGAGAGAAGTTCTGAAGAGTCTTCCAAACTAGTCAATTTAGGATACTTAGTATTTTTATCAAGAAATTCTAGGCAAATTAATCTGTAATCTTTGTGTGACTCATTTTTATAATCAGCTAAACAATCAATGACTGACTGCCAATGTCGATTATCGTCTAGTTTAGGCGGTTCAATATTTGCGTTCGCAAACATAGATACAGTGTTCCAAATTGAACGACGCACTTGATATTTTTCGAGTTTACTAATTAGTAAATTTACACTTTGTTCTAAAGTTACAAGTCCTAAGCCTTTTAGAATTCCTACCCAAAAAGATGACTCATTATTAACGGATAATAGTTTAGCTAACTCATTGACTAGCGGCTCTCTCTCATTATATTCGATACCTTTAAACACTGAATAAACTATAAAAGGAAGCGTTTCATTAGTTGCACACATTATCCCTGTCATTAAGGAATCGTGCTTATGAAAAATAATACCATCATGACACGCTTCTGATAATGCATTTGAGCGGATATCATGGAGGCCGCCTAGCACTCCTTTACGGTTCTCATGGACTAAGTGTTCATCTAACAATCTTTTTAGAGCTAAGCTAGTTTCTTGAGGAGATATGCTTAGGGTTTCTTGAAGTTTAGCTGCATCAATCTCCCCTCCGTAAGATGATATTTCAGAACTAACCCTTACAATAGCTAACTCGTGGTTTCTTTCTTGAGTTTCTCGTGCTTTTATTTGATCTGATATTAAATCACTAAGTCTGTTCCCTTGCGTTAGAATATGGATATATTCAAGCATAAGTTCTTTTGAATTATTGAATGGTTCTTGCCAATGTTGCCAATCAGTACTCTTTGATTTTAATAAATTTCGCCAAATGAACTCAGCAGTTTCTTTATCTAACGATAATTCATGTATATAAATGTCACCCAAATTGTTTATTAAATATCTATCTTCCGCACGTATTGACCCTACGATATATAAATCATCAATATCCATAAAATGCTGTAAACATAAGTTCCATACTTCATAGTTTTGGGTATTAATCTCATCAAATGCTATGGCTATAGGATATTTTCGTGAAGGGGATCTTGATGAAATAAATTCAAAAATAGAATTTAAATCTTGGACGGTAGTTGTAGAACAAAGCTCAAACCATCTGTATGTATCAAAAGATTGAAAGACTGTACTCCAGAGTAATGCTGACTTTCCGGCACCAGATGGCCCACAAATCAGGCACTTTTTTTTACTGGCTAGATTTGAGGTTAATTCTTTTATTTTCGAATTTTGGAATAGAGCTAAACCAGACGATATATGTCTTGGCCTTGCCTTTACACCTTTGTAAAAATTAACATTAGGATCTGAAGTATCGAATCTAATTAACTTAATTACCCTATTAAGAATAGCTTTATCAATTAAACTGAAATCACTATATGACAGTACAGTGTTAATGATGCCTTCAACAGAATTTGAAGATATTTTTTGCCTATTGGCATAATTTAATTTTGCATTCTTTTGTGAGCAATCGGCAACCAGCATATATAAATCGGAAACGATTCCATTTGCAATTATTTTTGCAACGTCCAACTGCTCAACCAATAACTTAACAGATTCATTTTCTGGTGCTTTTGATACAAATATACAATGTTCAGAATCGAAAATGTCATCCGTAAACTTTTCCTCTAAATTTGAGCAAGGTTGCTCAAGTATTAACAACTCCTTTATTGGCTTTGAATTTTTTAAAGTGGAGTTAGATTTTTCTTTGACGATTTGTAAGTATTTATCCGCTTGATTTTGAGAGAACAGGCCATCTCTTTTTGATTTTATTTGAACCCATAACTCTAATTCATCTGATTCTAATGTGAAGTCTTCTAGTCCTTCGGGAACTATTGAACCCATGCTAATTTTTTTAGCCCACTGAAGCAGAAGAACATGAACCACTACTAAATGCTGATAATGAAAGCCTCTACTAGCCCTAGCTCCTGCTCTAGAGGTATCCCAAACATCTTCAAACGTATTTAGATTTTTAATATTATCATCCTTGTGTAACGACCTTAATTAAACCAGAAATACCTTACTAATGTCTGATCTATAGATGGCGTGGTTGCAGAACCTCATTTTTTAATTGACTCCACTTGCTAATAATTCACTTGTAGTCTCAACATCTTCCAATACATAAGCAAACTCGCCATCTTCATCGTGTGGAATACCAATATGTAAAAGTGAGTCAAATGATTCACATATCGATGATTTGTTAGAGAATTTATATACATAGTCAATGATGCAAACTCTGTGTCTTATTAAGTTCCCAAGATCTGTGAATTTAACAGGTAGACTAAACTCTTTTGTATGTTCACCTTCAGGTAAGATTAAAGTTGTGAACTGGTAATCATCAAATGGACTTATTAGAAATTTTTTCTCTATCCAATCTGTAATATTGATTAAAGCTGTAATATCCGATTGTTCTACATTTTTGGGATTTTTGAATATTTTATTTGCTAAGTCACTCAACGATTCTGACTGTTCTTTAAGCTGCGCAATAGTTTCCTTCGATATTTCATAATGAAATTGAGTGAAAGTACCGTATAAAACGCCATGCAGTGCTCTAGAATCACTTACCTGACCAAACATTGTCGATTGGTTACCCATATACTTTACGAACTCTTCAAGATGTTTAAAATAATTTGTGAAAGTATTTTGATTTTGTGCTTCTTTATATTGCTCGTTGGCAATCACTATTTGTTTAGATGTTAACTCCGATCTATTTATCAGTGCAATAAAAGTCATAAAAACACCTATTCCACCTAATATGGATACCAGAGGCTGGTATATTTCAATGAATAATTTTAATCCTTCTATTGAAATCTGAAAATTATAGGATTGTGAAACTACATAAACGAAGTAGATTGTAATGTTATAGGCGAGAATAAACGGATAGGTAAAAAGCGGTTCATGAAGTAATGAATACTCATTAGCTTCATCGTATATTCTTAGAACAAAATAAAGGGATAGCCTGTATAAAGTAATACATATAATGAGGGTTAGAGTCATAAACAGTAATATGCTAACTATTAAAGCGGTGTTAGAACCCTCCATGATTAAATTGCTATCAAGAAATTTTTTAACTTCAACCAGAACTATATATATAGCTGTAATTTGTCCACACAAAGCGACTATCAATTGGTTTTTAGCTTTTTGTAATATCCCTCTTGATCTAATTCTGTCTCCTATAATTTCAACATTTTTAACCGCAGCTTCCCAGCCAACAATATACATGAAAAAGTTTAATAACATTTATTGATTAATCCATTCAAAAAAGTGGTCTTCCGCTAGCGGCAAAAAGAAATATGTTACTGAGTCGTACTTATTATGCATTTGGTTCACCTATCACCCGAGCATTTCCGAAAATGAGCCTAAGTCTATTAATTGAATCAACTGATAACTCTTGAGTTATTAGCAACGTCAAATTGTGCTTCGCCCTAGAACATGCCACATAAAATAAGTTACGATTTCTTTCAAAAGTATCTTTTTTATTAGCTGGATATCCATTTTCCATAAACTCTAACATTTGGTTCCAGTTGTACTGGTTCCACCCTCTGCCCAAAACAACAAGAACATTATCAAACTCAGCCCCCTTCACTCCATGCTTTGTAGAAAAAGGGGTTTTATCATCTATAAACTTTGATAGTTGTATTACTTGCCTATAACTAACGCTTTTTAAGGATCTTATCTTTGTTAGAAAGTTTTTATCCCTTTCACCCAAATTTTCAACGTCCTCTTCTAGAAGGCTTTGATAACGTTCTTCTAATTGTCGAACCTTATTTGATAAACGAGGTTTATTCGATTCAATAAGGAAAGCTAGCATCTCATCGACTGTTCCGCTTAAACGTAGTTCATTAATACGATTTAGATTATCTACCCAAACACGTTTATCATCATGACATTGTAGTTGCGGAAATTTCTGGTTAATTACTTGAAATAATTCACCATACTCTCTGGTTTCAAAGGAAGCGATAACAGGTTCAATAACTTCAACAAAATATTTTATATATGGATCATTCTTTTTTAAATAATCTTCAGTATGTCTAAAACAATCTGAAAGATCTTTGAAACCTTGCTCTGTTGCAATTACATTGTTCGTTAACATCAAAACTTTGGTATTTTCAGAGTCAAAATCCCAACCATTTTGGCTCATAGTTTCTTTAACTCTCTCAAAGTAAACGTGAGCAGCATCTTCGGGTAAGTCTCCAGCCCAATGGCCGCCAACTCTTCGCTCTCCTGTCCAGGAGTTTGAATGATATATAGAGATACCTCCTTCTGACTCTGGATCAGATTCATGTTGCGGCAACTCTGGTCTCATATTGTTTAAGCAATTAACTATGTTCTTATCGGACCTAAAATTTGCATTTTTTCCTATTTCAGTAATATTATCATTCTCACTTTCAATGAGACCACAAGCTTCCTTACCGTATATTTTCTGCCAATGATCACCAAATAAGCCAACTAGCAATCCAGAATCATTATCAATTAAGTTATTAACTATAGAAGAAGCCAGATCTTTGTTGGTATCTTGATACTCGTCAATAAATACGATTGGGAATTTAGCCTTTAGTAAGTTTTGAAATTTAGAAAAGCCCAACAGTGAAGAGATTAACTTAATAACATCATCATGGTGTAAAGATATTGTTTTTTCATCTATCTTGGGGAACCCTAAATCATATATGACTTTTTGCTTGTCAATTCCCCCTGCTTCTTCAATCCGAGCTACCCACTTTGCGCCTAATTCAGGTAAAAGTTCTCGAAGTTTAGCTTGAAAGCCGTTGATGAAGCTCCAGCTAAATGCATGTATTGTGTCTGCGTATATTACTGGATGATTATCAGTCCTTTCACGTATTTCGTCTTTTGCGATATTGGTATAAGTAATACATGCAATTTTCTGTTCTTTTTTTATAAACTCATCAGCTCGACTATGAACTAAGTGTTTCAGAGCTTTTATAAGAGAATATGTTTTACCAGCACCAGCACCTGCTTCTAACCTAAAACAGTTACAGTGATTTATTGCAGTAAACATTTCGTCTAAAGCTTGAGTAGATGCATTTTCAGCAGGGCTAACTTGGCACATCAGCTAACTCCTCAACTTCCACTTCAATAGGTTGAGGTAAGTCAATAGACTCTATAGTTCTTCCATCCAACCAAATAAGTCCTTCTTTGATATATTTAGGAACACTCCAATCTATTTCATCTATAGAATATTTAATAGCAAAATTAGCTTTACTATCTTTTCCAATAATTTTTGCCCTTTGATACACTTTTGTTTCTAGCTCAATAGGATCTACTTCAAGCAAATCAAACTTTTCTAAATTTGCTAAAATAAAAGCATCTTCGAAGCTACGACCGACTAATTCACTGCCTGTCTCTTATACACATCTGACGCT
>OJDI01000300.1_pt1 | contig 21155 bp, 17 predicted proteins | sample 1592601 | NCBI WGS metagenome assembly OJDI01 (sample SAMN05416845, study PRJEB24817) | seawater metagenome | isolation source: Sea water | place: Canada:Atlantic | collected 2013-07 | reverse complement strand
CATTGCTAGGCTTCTATTGAGAAGAGCCCGTTACGAAAGTGACGGGCTTTTTGCTGTCTAAAATCCGCAAAAAATAGCTATCAGTTTTGAGCTGTCAGCTGTCAGTTTAAGACATCAAATAATAGCTATCAGTTTTGAACTATCAGCTGTCAGTTTAAAAACTAAAGTTACTAAAAGATTTTTACTGAAAGCTGACAGCTTAGAACTTACAGCTTTGACTAAAGTCACTAACAGATCTTTACTGACAGCTCAAAGCTTACAGCTTTTACTAAACGAACTTACAGCTCAATTCTTAAAGTTATTTCCTACATCTTTCCCTCAAAACTATTCCCTAACTTAGGTTTTTTTCATAGGATAGGATACTCCTACTGAAACCTTTCAGTGTTGTGATGTCTTTGTTTCTAATTAAGAATGTGAGTAATAATGAATATTGATGGAAAGCTATTAGCAAAAAATTTAAGAGATCATTTAGCTGTTGAAGTAGCTGAATTAAAAGCGAGTCACGGTGTACAACCTTCATTAACTGTTATTATTGTTGGAGACGATCCAGCTAGTCATGTTTATGTAAAAAATAAAATTAAACAAACTCAGGAAATAGGTATGATCTCCAATGAAATTGTATTGCCCACAGATACCACTGAAGAGCATTTACTTAATGAACTAGAAAAGCTTAATAGTGATAACAGTGTTCATGGCATTCTTGTGCAGTTACCTTTACCTAAGCACCTAAATGAAAATGCAGTTATCTCTGCTATTAATCCAGAAAAAGATGTTGATGGTTTTCATGCTGTTAATTCTGGCAAACTATTTAATGGTGAGGAAGGTGGGTTAGTTCCTTGTACGCCGCAAGGTTGTATTTTATTAGCTAAAGAACACTTAGGTGCAGATCTATCAGGCTTGCATGCAGTTGTTATTGGTCGCTCTAATATTGTGGGTAAACCGGTTGCTATGTTACTGCTTCAAGAGAACTGTACGATTACTATTGCACACTCTAAAACTAAAAACTTGGCGGAGGTGTGTAAGCAAGCTGATATTTTAGTCGCAGCGGTAGGCATTGCTAATTTCGTCAAAGCTGATTGGGTTAAAGACGGGGCAACTATTATTGATGTTGGTATAAATCGTATCACTAGCGAAACAGGAGTAACCAAGTTAGTGGGGGATGTTGATTACGATGAAGTAGTGAGTAAGTGTTCTGCAATTACGCCAGTGCCTGGTGGCGTAGGACCTATGACCATAGCTTGTCTATTAAGTAATACACTTATAGCGGCTAAGAAGGTAGCTTACAACTAGCTTGTTATTTGTCAAATAAAGTGGGGTTATCGTTACTGAAAAAGTAACAACACAGATTTTTGTTTTTCATTTGGTAACGTTTTAAGCGCTGTTGGAATTCATCAGGCAGAGTAGCTATCTGTTTAGTTTCATTGTATTTAATGAAATTATTTTTTATATAAAGCTGTTGGAGTTTTTCATCAGCAAAACATATTACTTTAACTAAAGCTTGGTTATGAAAACGGTTATTAATAATTACTCGAATAAGCAAACTAGCGAGTTTATTACCACGCATTGATTCGTCGATTACTAAAGCGTGCAATAGCCAGGAATTACTATTTTCTTGGCCTGCAGATATAAGTGCACTTGCTATAATCTTATTATCAACTTTTATGATGTAACAATGATCTTGCCCGATAAATCTTGCGCTATATTGTTGTGATTTATAGAACCTAAGAACATCTTTTTTATCCGATTTTATCGCCTTTACAACGGTATATGATGATTCTAGTTTTTTCATTGAGTAAATCGTTTTTATTAAAAGTTAATTTTGCTATGAGGCGTTATTTTCAGCAGGTCAAAATTTAGTTAATTTATTTCTAACGCCGAGTTTTAAAATATTTTTATTTTTGATTAAATAGTTTGGCTTAATGTTGAAGGATACAGGGTATAATAAGCTAATAAATATTTATATATGTGTATGTAGTAAAAATACCGATTAATTAGAGTGGAGAATAAGCTTGCAGTTTAGTGATTTTGGATTAGATAGTAAAATAATGTCAACCGTGGAACATTTAGGTTTTAAAGAGCCTACAGAAATCCAACAGCAAGCTATTCCTGCTGCTATGACGGGTCATGACCTGATCGCTTCATCTAAAACTGGCTCAGGTAAAACCTTAGCATTTATTATTCCCGCAATGCAGCGCCTATTAAAAAATAGAGCATTGAGTAAGCGTGATCCTCGTGTTGTTATTTTAACACCTACTCGTGAACTTGCTAAGCAAGTATTTACTCAATTACGAATGTTTACTTCTGGCTCTCAGTTTAAAGCCGTACTTATTCTCGGTGGTGAAAATTTTAATGACCAAGTTAAAACATTAGAGAAAGACCCACACTTTATTGTCGCAACGCCTGGTCGTTTAGCCGATCACCTAACACAAGGGCACTTCTATTTAAGTGGTTTAGAATTACTTATTCTAGACGAAGCTGACCGTATGTTAGATCTTGGTTTTGCAGATCAATTAGCACAAATAAATAAAGCTGCTGATCACAGAAAGCGTCAAACCTTAATGTTTTCAGCAACTTTAGACCATGCACAAGTCAACGATTTTGCTTTAGCCTTACTGAAAAAACCAAAACGTATTGCTATTGGTAGTGCACATACCGAGCATAAAGATATTACTAAGCGTTTCTACCTTTGTGATAACTTAACGCAAAAAGAGAAGCTTCTGCAGCACTTTATTGCCACTGAACAGCATCAACAAATGATTATCTTTACCGCTACGCGAGCTGATACTGATAGGCTGTCAACTTTATTAACCGAGCAGGGCTTAAGCACTGTTGCGTTAAGTGGTGAGTTAAACCAAAGCCAACGCAACCAAATTATGGACGGCTTTAGTAAAGGTCAGCAGAAAATATTGATCACGACTGACCTTGCTTCTCGTGGCTTAGATTTAATCAATGTATCGCATGTTATTAATTTTGATATGCCAAAACATACTGAAGAATTTGTTCATCGCATTGGCCGTACCGGTCGTGCTGGTAGCACAGGTGATGCTATCTCTTTTGTTGGTCCAAAAGATTGGATAAGTTTTAAGAATGTTGAAGGTTTTTTACAGCAAAAACTAACATTTGATAAAGTTGAAGGGTTTAAAGTTAAGTTTAATGGCATAAAACCTAAGAAAGTCAAAGTAGTTACTAAAGCCAAAGACAACACTAAGTCAGCACCACAGACTAAAAAGCCTAAAGCAAAGAAAATTGTTAAGAGAAGCTTTTTGGCAGCTGATGCTGGTGAGTTACCGGTATTAAAGCGTAAAAAGCCTGTGGCGCCACAAGATATAGATCAAAATGATATCGAAGAAGTTGATTAAGTATCGCTAATTAAAGTTTGTAGTTAAATACGCTAAATAAAGTAAGTGCATTGATTCTATTTGAGTCAGTGCACTTTTTTATCTTAGTTTATCTATTGTTTGAAAGCAGAGCGTCAACTAAATGAAAGTTAGTTAATCAACAGCTTGTACCCGTATCTCGACGTTACACAGAACATGTGAAAACGCTTATTCAGCAATGAGTTGTTTAAGCGTGTAACTTGTTTCGTTCTCGCCTAGTTTCGCTTTTAAATAAGGTAATATTTCTTCTAGCTGTTGCGAAAGCTGCCATGGCGGGTTAACGATAAATAAGCCTGTGCCTGTCATGCCGTATTCTGTGGTATCGGCTTTTTGGCAATACTCAACTTGCACAACATTGCGTACATCGCTTTTAGTGAAAGCACTTTGCATTTGCTCAACTAACTCACGCTTTACTACTGGATACCATAAAATATAGGTGCCGGTAGCAAACTTTTTATAAGCATTAACAATAGTGCGCACGGCTTTTAAGTAATCTTCTTTTAACTCATAAGGCGGATCAATTAATACCACACCTCTCCGGTTAGGCGGCGGCACTAACCCTAAAACACCTTGATAACCGTCAGATTGTTTAACGTGTGATTTGTTCCAACGTTGGCTGTATTCTTTTAAGTGCTCAATATCGGTTGGGTGTAATTCAAATAAATGTGCACTGTCTTGACGACGAGTAAACTGTCGAGCAATACCAGGTGAGCCAGGGTACAAAGACAATTCAGCTTCTTCACGATTTAAGTCTTTAACTAAATCAATGTAGGGCTCAAGTGCTTCAGGCAAATCTTGTTGCTCGATTAACTTGGCAATGCCATCTTTATACTCACCAGTTTTTTGTGCGTATTCATCAGCCAGTTGATACATACCTGCACCCGAATGGCTATCTATATAATAAAAGCCTTTCTCTTTTCGGGTCATATATTCGAGAACTAGGGTGAGCACTGAATGTTTTAAAACATCAGCAAAATTTCCGGCGTGAAAAGCATGACGATAACTGAGCACAATCGCTCCTTTTAAAAGCGTTAACTAAAAATAAAGGTATCATAATAAGATCATGATACCTTGGTAAGCGGGATTAAAGGTAAGTTACAGCTATAGTTAGCATTAAACTTAAGCCTAAAACTAAACTTGTGACGCTAAATATTCGTCGTAGTTACCCGCAAAGTCAGTATAACCACCTTCAGTTAATTCGATAATGCGTGTTGCTAAGCTTGATACAAATTCACGGTCATGGCTGACAAATAAAATGGTACCTTCAAACTGCTCCATCGCCATGTTTAACGACTCAATAGATTCCATATCCATGTGGTTAGTTGGTTCATCCATTATTAGGATATTAGGCTTTTGCATCATGATTTTACCGAACAACATACGACCTTGTTCACCACCAGAAAGCACTTTAACAGACTTTTTAATATCATCAGCTGAAAATAATAAACGACCTAAATAACCACGAACTGCTTGCTCGTCGTCGGTTGGTTGACGCCATTGACTCATCCACTCAAATAAAGTCATGTCTTTTTCAAATTCATGGCTGTGATCTTGCGCGTAATAACCAATGTTAACGTTTTCAGACCAAGTGTATAAACCTGATGTTGGTTGATACTCAGCTTCGCCCATTAACGTACGTAAAAATGTTGTTTTACCAATACCGTTTTGACCGATAATAGCCACACGTTCGCCAACTTCAATCATCATGTTAAGGTTATTTAATACCTTGTTATCATCAAAACTTTTACTCATGTTTTCGAGTACAAGGGCGTTACGAAATAGTTTCTTTTCTTGTTCAAAACGAATGAACGGATTCACACGGCTAGAGGCTTTAACATCAGCCAGTTGAATTTTGTCAATTTGTTTAGCACGTGAAGTTGCTTGTTTTGCTTTTGAAGCGTTAGCAGAGAATCGTGCGACGAAGGCTTGTAACTCACCAATTTGTGCTTTTTTCTTCGCATTGTCAGCCATTAACTGTGCTCTAGCTTGTGTAGACGCTAGCATATACTCATCGTAGTTACCTGGGAATACACGTAACTCACCGTAATCTAAATCAGCCATATGTGTACAAACACTGTTTAAGAAATGACGGTCATGCGAGATGATGATCATGGTTGAGTCACGCTCGTTCAAGGTTTCTTCTAACCATTGAATAGTATGAATATCCAAGTTGTTGGTTGGCTCATCAAGCAGTAAAATATCTGGGTTAGAGAATAGGGCTTGGGCCAATAAAACACGTAGTTTCCAACCTGGAGCAACATCACTCATCAAACCGTAGTGTTGATCAACAGGAATACCTACACCCATTAACAATTCACCGGCACGACTTTCTGCACTGTAACCGTCCATTTCAGCATATTCAGCTTCTAGATCGCCGGCGCGCATGCCATCTTCTTCACTCATCTCTGGTAAAGCATATATAGCATCACGTTCTTCTTTAATCGCCCATAACTTGGTATGACCCATAATCACGGTATCAACAACCGAAACTGTTTCAAAACCAAATTGGTCTTGACGAAGTTTACCTATACGCTCGTTTGGGTCTAAGGCAACGTTACCTGATGTTTGCTCTAAATCACCACCTAAAATTTTCATAAAGGTTGATTTACCACAGCCATTAGCGCCGATTAAACCATAGCGATTTCCGCCACCAAATTTTTGTGAAATGTTTTCAAATAACGGCTTAGCACCGAACTGTTGGGTAATATTATTACAAGAAAGGATATGTAATTCCTAAATGATGTTTATCTATTGATATATGTCGCGCATTATAAACTGTTGATACTAAAATGCCAGATTGATTTCTCTACTTGGTTATTGGGTGCTAGATACCAAGCCGCGGTCAAATATCAATTCACTTTTTTTATTTTATCGAAATTGTACTACTGAATAATTCATCATGACGCAGAGCATCCATAAAAAATTATATTTATTTCTCAGAGCATGTGATAAGGCAGAGCTTTTTACTAAATAAGATTTAATTAAGTGGATTAATAAGTACAAAAACATTAGATTACAATCTTGTTTAGTAAGTTGCTCTTTAATATAGATAATTACATAAGGATAGTTAAATGAAAAACCTAAATCTTGCAATATTGACCTGTGCATTAACCCTCACTGGTTGTAACTCAACCCCTATAACGAGTGAATCAAGGATTAATACGCAAGTTGCTATTACACAATACAATAGCATTGCATCTAAATATTACGACCAACCTACATTTGCTAAACTAATGGATATAAAGAATACAGGGGAGATACTGACATATACTGCAGAAAAATACGGAGAAGGAAGCTTTAAACTATCAATTCACAAAGAAGACATCCCTGTTATCACCTCAACCATCGACAAGTACTTAAAATGGGAAGAAACAGCTAGTAAAGATGGGGACATCTTCACAAAAGAAATAACCCCTCCATATGAAAGCAAGGTTAACTCAGCAAACATGTATTCTTGGAAGTTTTACAGCGGAAACGCAAAAAGCCACTTTTTAATCGAAGACACATGTATGTGGGGGAAGTGCACTTCAATCACACTCAATAGAACTAGCGCGATAAACCTAAAATCTGACTTATTAAAGTGGAGTAATGGTGAATTAAGCTCTAGAAGTGCGGAAAATACAAATAAGTATAACTAACATAACATCCAATGTAGAGCGTACTTAAAAACCAAAGGGTACGCTCCTTAATGCCATCTCCAAACCACTTATCAGCTAGTTGTTTTTAGGTGCCTCTAACTACTTTCTCATCACTTGGTTATCACTTTCTAACTACTTGTTATCAGATAAAAGAGCCACACTTACTGATTTATATGGGTTATTGCTTTCGATGTAACCAAAGTATCACTTTCATTTTAGACAGAGATTTTTAATACGTAGGTTAAGCATTCAGCAATTGTATTTTATTTAATTAGCCCCCAGCTAGACACGCATTATTTATACATACATTACTATAGCGCTATCAAATACTAACCTTAAAGAGGCTATGAGCCAGAGCATATATAGTGCTTAGCTCAATTACCGTAATGCAAATAACAACAATGTAACGCACTTTTTACACAGTGAAAAACATGTACCTAATTCAATAAGTTTTGCGCCCTTAAATTAGTCAGACTTTTGTTAATTGATGACATTGATAGCCTTGTATTCCGCCTTATCAATTTCTTTATTTCAATTGGCTTTTTACCTTTTGATATACCATTATTCCATGTCTTGACCATCGATTTTAATCTCTTATCAATATCTAGGTTTTTATGCAATCTTATTCTTTCTGGCTTGTTATTCTCTTTCGTGGTGTGAGCAACAAAAGACTTGTATTGCTCATCAATAATCGTATTTATCTTTGATGGTTTACTTATCATATCGTAATCATATAAAGGAGTAGCATGCTCATTACCATTAAGTTGGCTTGCTAAAACATGAATCTTTATACCTCGCAATAAATGCTTATTATATAATTCAAATAATTTTCCATGGTCAGACAAGGGGAATCGCCCAAGCCTAGAAAAGTCACGAGTCAATAAAATAGTATTATCCTCTAAGGATTCAAGTAATCGCTTTAAGTGTGAAAATGAAACACTTCGCCTAGTTTCTACTATGCTACGAACCTTTGCCGAAGGGTAGTATGTGGCATGAGCATAACTACAAACCATTAACTGAGAATTGTGACAGTTTTCTTTGTTTGATGTCCTAACGTACAATACCAATTTCTTTTTTTTGGCGAACATCCAAACACTCTTGGAGCGTCGAATTGTTTCGATTATGTGGTGTTCTAGGATATCGCTTTGGATGTGACAGTCTTCAAAATTCATGATGTGTATTCCTATGTTTTTACGTTGATAAGTCAACGTGTCGCCCGTATCTAGTCACCTTTGCTAGCCGTGGTGTGTTTATAATTATTGCTACTATACCCTAAAATTAATTAGACGTCTAGACAGCTAAATCAGACTCTTTAATATACCTATAAAGTGTAGCCTTACCAACGCCAGCAGCCTTAGCCGCAGCCTCTTTTGATAGGCCCTTTTCTACATACCCTAACGCCTTGATGCATGCATCAATAGTCTTCTGGCTTTGCTGCTTGCCTTTAAACTTACCTTCAGCTTTAGCTCGTAAAATACCTATCTGTTGCTTTTCAATCATTTGCTCGCGCTGCATTGTTGCGACTGCTGCTAATGTAGTTAACACCATCTTACCTGTGGCTGATGTAATATCGGTTGAACCTAAATCGTCTATTTGAATTGCTACATTTTTATTTGTCATATCTTCAACAAACGATAATAGGGACTGAGTATCACGCGCCAGCCTTGATAAATCTTGACAGATAATAGTATCACCGCTTTTGACAGTTGCCACCAATTCATTAAATGATGGCCTGTCGGTGGTTTTACCCGATAGCTGGTCACTAAATACCTTATCAGTTTTATACTTGGTTTCTAGGTAATCAATCTGCTGTTGTACGTTTTGTTCTTTGGTTGATGTTCTGGCATAAATATATTGCATTTGATTATCTCATTTAGTAGACCGTCTCATTTAGTAGGTATATGATACTTGGTCTCATATAGGTCCGTAAAGCCCTATTTGATACGACTTTGTCATATGCCGTTTAAGGGTGGTCAAATGAGACGGTGCAATAATTATAAAATAATAATTGTAGTTATTTTAAACCATTGATACTATTTACAGTATCTACCCTAAGGGGTTCATTTAAATGGAGGGTTTTATTTTGACCAAACTTTTGAACGTCCCTTATTTACGTCTAGTTGTTCTAGAGCTAGGTTCCGATTAGTACGGGGCGGATAACGAAGCTAGTGGGATAGGGTCGCGCCCAAGGTGCACTCTAACGTCGGTCTAGAACACTGAGGTTTGACTATGATGAGAGTAGAGTAAATCGGAAGAAAAGCGCTATAGGACTCGACGGCTGTGCCCAAGAACACTCTGTAGCTAATGGAATGTAATCCTTTACTCTCGCTTCACTTTAAATAATTGTGGTTCACATATGCCTACTTATTTAATCTTACTTCTTGATAATTATTTCTTCGAATGCCTCATTCAAACAAGTATATTCACCTTTAACTTGATTAAACTTTAAGTACTCTAAACTTGAGTCATCTATAGACATTTTATTACTGTTTGCTTGTATGGCATAGCCAACACTTTTAAGCATGCCGTTTAGCTTGTTATGGTCGCTTAATAATTCATGCATACCACTTGTGAATGCTTGGCTAGTTCTTTTTACTAAATCAAATTTTGTTTTAGTGGTATTAACCACATTGATTTTATCAAAGTTTAATTGTTCTAATTCATCTTGTAATTTATCAAGCTTTTTATATAACCTAGTCGTGTTTTTTATCTCGCCTGAATATATAGCCTTTTCGGTATTATCTATTGAATCATTTAGCTCATTTATTTTTCCGTCAATGTCTAGTAATTCATTTTCAACTTCTTGGTGAATTTCAGAGCCCATAATTTTAAATAGATATTTTATTTGTGTTTGGTATCTGAACTCGTCAAAAATAGCCAATGGTATCGACTTGGTGTTAGTGCAATGTGTTTTACCTCGCTTGCCTTTTCCGCAAAACATTACACTAGCACTATGTTTATGATTTCTTACACTGTAATTACTGCCACACAGCGAGCACTTAACTAAACCTGCTAATACATGACCACTAGCTGCACCCTGTACTTTTCCCTTGCTACGCTCTTTTAGTTGGGCTTGAGCGATAGCAAAAGTAGCGTTATCGATTGCTTGTGGGTAGATTTTATTATCTTCCCAATAGCCAATGCAGGTTTTTGATTGTATCCATTGTCTTATGGCCGGATGACTAGTATTAGAGAATCTATCATCATTTAAGCTTTTTAAATAATCAACTATGCGAGCATAAGATACGCCACAATTAAACTGCTTGAAAACTTCTTGTAAGGTTGCTTTGTCACTATCTGTTAATACTTCGAACATATCACTTTTAGGGCACCTAGTGAGCCACCAAAACGTTTTTCTTTTTATCATGGTGCCATTATCGGCTTTTTCTCTTTTGGCTTCCCAATTTGATTTTATGCGCCTTGATAGGCTTTTACTGTACTGGTGAGCCATATCAACTTTACCAATAAGGTAATAAATAATACCACCATTGTTAGAGATGGACTTTTTACTATATTCTTGGTTATCTTCTAGGGTTATTATTGATATGTTTCTGTTAACTATCCGTGTGATTATTTCAAGTGCGACAGTTAATTCTAATCTCCCTATACGGTCTATAGCTTCAACCAATACAAAGTCACCACTTTTGATTTTGTTATCTTCTATGGCGTCTAATAGGCGTCCGAAATCGTGGTTTAAGTGGTCGCCATGGTAACCGCTTATACCAAGGTCTTTAAATGCTAAGTTTGAAAGTTCAATTTCAGGATTTTTAATAAGCCATTTGTTTATTAAGTCTTGCTGGCGTTTAAGGCTATCGCCTTTTTCCTGCTTGGTGCTGGAAAACCTAATGTAACTATGGGCTTTAGCCATGGTGGGAATCTCAATCTAGATGATTGAGTAAATGATAAGTTAAAATCAATATGCGCGCAACCGTAATTATATGGTTATATTGTTTGCAGCTAACATAAAGGTTCCGTCGCGAGTGTTTAGGTGAGTTAAGTTAAGTTAACGCGTTAACTCATCACTATAACAACTAATAAAAATGTAAAATAATGCGCGCGATTATACAGGTGTTTAAAGATTAGCGAAAGTGGGGCACTTGCTTATGTTTACTCGTTTGGCGAATTAACACCATAATTGGAGGGAAACCATCTGACCATCGATTTAAACTTTAATGAGATAATTTATTTAAGGGGGGGCTGTAATTATGTTTAGTCAATAAAACATCGGTACATTCGCTATGCACCGATGCTTATACTTTATTTAAAAAGATTATCTCACTCGTAAAATATAAAGATTAAGCTTCAGTCTTCTTGCGATAAAGAGTTATCAAGCATATCGCTAAAAACAACGTCGCAATTACACCTGAACCACCAGCAACACCTGATGGAAGAAAACCATCACGGCCAAAGGTAATTAAAATGCCATTGGCAAACACAGCAACCACACCCGCTAATGCTGTTAGCCCACCTATCATTTTGCCACCTTGAACTATACTTGCCATACCAAAAACAAGTGCTGCTAATCCCAGTAATACTTTCGCTGCGTAGTAAATCATAAAAGACAAAGAAACCACACCACCAATTAATGGTTGTGCCCCTTCAACGGCACCTGCAACTTTCCCAAATGACGAAAACAAGGTCAGGCCAATACTCACCTGTATAATGTTAATAGCCGCACTAAACGCTATAGCTGACCATCCTAGTTGACAGTTTTTTGCCTGCACCATAGATGCACCGGCAAAAGCAACAAGAACAGTAAATATTAATGCTTCTAGCCCCCATAAAACTTGCCTAGAAAAGCTAACTTCAGCAACATAAAGAGCAGTATAAATAATCTGTGTTATCGCCACCAACAATACTAAAGATGCTGTAATTAGCATGGTGCGTTTATTCGTAAATTCCATTGTGTACCTCTTATAATTGATATTTAACGCTTTCTCATAGCTTTCACTAGATTAGCTTTAGTTTAATCTGGTTTACTACCGATAAGTAGAAATCACCGTAATTTGTTACCCTGCCTAATACATAAAGAATCAAAGCTAATTTGCATGCGAATTATTTATATTGTAAATGGGTTTAAACGGGCAGCTATTTTTAAACAACATGCTGCATTTAGAATATAAAACCAACTACATAAAGTTATAAACAGAGCGACTTCCTTGATTTTGCAATCTAACAGGTGCAGTAGCTTTGAATAGAACAAATAGATGAAACTTTTTATAAAGTAGCTGTATTACTCGAAAGCATAAGACAGGGGAAGTTATTAAATTCTTTCATGTAAACCAAGAAAAATTATAAATACTAATGTCGTGGGTGTTTATTTAAAAAGAAGCCTGCAATTATTATTAAGTAAATAAATAGACAAGTGGCATGGAAGCGCCGGAGAATAAAGAGAATGATGATATGTATTTTCTAATAAACGTACATTTATTGATAAACGCTATAGTTGATACTATAGCGCAAAACGTTAAATTAACTGAAAGAAAGGCGATAACTTTTTGGTAAATAATCTGTTAATTGTTGCTTTAAACGACTTTTAACTTGTTTATTCAATCCGAGTGTAAAAAGTATGCTTGACAGTATCGCGACAATAAGTGCTGTTTTATATAGTTTTATGCCAGTGAATAATATTAAAAGCATTAATAAAAGTGCATAAGTTAAGCCCATCATAGCAAGGCATAAACAAAGTCCTTGTACTTCTTTATTTTGAAAAAACTTCATGTTTTTCTCTTTATTTTTCAGATTGCGATTTAGATTGCGATATTGCTCAGCTTAGCAAAGTTATTTAATTCACTCTATAAAGAAATTTAGTCTAAATGTTACATCAGATTTCAAAATTATCATGCCGACCACACTAAGTTTATTTTAAAAATAACGTTCAAACAGCTAATTTAAATAGTGATTTATATGTCACCACTGAGCAACGCTTAGGACTTTATCTAACATTTCAGGACGAGACAGCCTAATAAATTAATAGGCACTAACAAAAAAGCCTAGCGAAACTACTAGGCTTAGTCATTTAAATTTACTGGTTAATCACCTTAACGCGGATTATTACCGCGCTTTTTCTTCACAGGGCTTTTGGGTTTTCTATCATTAAACTGATTATCAGAAAAACGAGTTAAGCCTTGTTTTGCTTTATCTCCAGGCTTAGCTTTATTCGCGCTTACTGGCTTTTTGCCATAACGCTTTTCTTGACCTGGTGAGGTTTTATTGCCTTGGGCGTTATTTTTACCTTTACCATTTTTTTTGTAATGCACTTGCGCGGTTTCATTTCTGGTTTCATGTGGCACTAAACAGCCTGGCTGGCTACCAATAAGTTTTCTCGCTAAGCCCATTTTTGTTAATGCTTGACGAATAATCGCCCAGTTTGCCGGATCGTGGTAACGCAATATTGCTTTATGTAATCGACGCTGAATGGTGCCTTTAGGCACAGGCACAGTGGCACTGTCTTTTTTAACATTACGCAATGAATCAATTTCTGTGTGATACAAGGTAGTCGCATTGGCTAACGGCGACGGATAAAAGTTTTGTACTTGATCAAGCTTAAAGTCGTGTTCTTTTAACCACAGTGCCAAGTTAACCATGTCTAAATCAGTAGTGCCCGGGTGCGCCGAGATGAAGTAGGGGATTAAGTACTGCTTTTTACCGGCGAGTTTAGAGTAATGATCGAACATTTCTTTGAAGCGGTCATAGCTGCCCATACCCGGCTTCATCATTTTATTTAATGGGCCTTCTTCGGTATGTTCTGGTGCTATTTTTAAGTAGCCACCTACGTGATGCGTTGCTAACTCTTTAACATATTCAGGGTCTTGTATGGCTAGGTCGTATCTTACGCCTGAGGCAATCAGTATTTTCTTAATGCCTGGGATTTTTCGGGCTCTGCGATATAAATTAATTGTCGGCGTATGGTCAGTATCTAAATGACCACAAATAGTTGGCCAAACACACGACGGTTTACGACATGTTGCTTCTGCTTTCTCACTTTTACAGTTTAATTTATACATGTTGGCCGTTGGGCCTCCAAGATCAGATATCACACCGGTAAAACCAGGTACTTTTAACTTAATATCTTCAATTTCAGCAATAATAGAGTCTTCACTTCGGCTTTGAATAATGCGACCTTCATGTTCTGTGATAGAGCAGAACGTACAACCACCAAAACAGCCACGCATAATATTGACCGAGGTTTTGATCATGTCGTAAGCAGGAATTTTGGCATCACCATAGCTAGGATGCGGTACACGTTGATACGGCAAGCCAAATACGCCATCCATTTCAGCTTCTGATAATGGCGTTGCAGGCGGGTTTAACCAAATTAAACGGCTGCCATGTTTTTGTACTAATGGTTTGGCAGATGTTGGATTTACTTCTTGATGAAAAATACGCGAAGCATGGGCATAAAGGGTTTTGTTGTCTCTGACTTGCTCAAAGGTTGGCAAGTTAATATAAGTGGTTTCCCAAGGCTTTTTCTTGTCTGCCCATGACACATTTTTATGCGCTGCAGCTCTAAACTCACTTAACTGAATAGGTTGCGCGGTTTTCGTAATGTCTTTCTCTGCCGCATTTGTAGTCATTTCTTCGGCGGCTTTAGCGGCGGCATCGGCTGATGTTGTGGCACAATCAGGCGAGGTCATATCTTGATATGGACTATAAATTGGGTCGATTTTACCTGGTTTATCAATAGTTCTAGAGTCTATGCCTTTCCAACCGGGTAATACTTGGTTCGCTAAAAATGCACTACCACGAACATCGGTAATACTTTTAACGTCGTCACCATTGGCAATACGATGGGCAATTTCAATCAGTGGGCGTTCGGCATTACCGTAAATTAATAGATCCGCTTTTGAATCAAACAATACTGATTGGCGCACTTTATCAGACCAATAATCATAATGCGCTACGCGGCGTAAACTTGCTTCGATACCACCAATAATAATAGGCACGCCTTTGTAGGCTTCTTTACATTTTTGAGTATAAGCCGTTACCGCACGGTCTGGGCGCTTGCCACCTTCATCATTCGGTGTGTAGGCATCATCGTGGCGCATACGGCGTTCGGCGGTGTAACGATTGATCATCGAGTCCATATTGCCGGCAGTTACACCAAAAAATAAATTAGGTTTACCTAGTTGCATGAAAGCGTCTTTGGTTTTCCAATCTGGCTGCGCAATAATACCAACGCGAAAGCCTTGCGACTCCAGCATGCGGCCAATAACCGCCATACCAAAGCTAGGGTGGTCAACGTATGCGTCGCCTGTTACCAGAATAATATCGCAACTGTCCCAGCCAAGCACATCCATTTCTTGTCGAGACATAGGTAAAAATGGTGCGGTGCCATAACATTCAGCCCAATACTTAGGGTAGTCGAATAGTTTGGGTGTAATTTTCTGGGTTGGCGCTAAGTTCATACATTACCTAAATTATTTTTTACTATAAAGACTCGCGTGAGTGCGTTCACGTTTAAAGCCTATCAATGCTGAGTTTCTAAATATTAATCTTATTAATATTCATCATTCACATTGCTGAGGCGCGCGATTATAACAGAGATAAAAGCTTAAGCCCAATAACCTTAACCTGGTTACTTATATTGACAGGCTTTCATCGTATAAAATTCGTTATTGGTCGTGTTAAGGCCTAGTTTTATTGAATATTTCGTCATAGCTTAGTATAACTAGGCATAATTATTTTGATGAATAAATTTATAACTTTCACCGTATTAAACTGTTTATTAATTACGCTGTTTACCATTAAATAAATATTGTTAATACAAGCCTTTATCCTTAACCAAAGATAAGTAAAAATCATTATGAAAATACAGTTAATTGCTGCCGCTATTAGTTTCTCGCTGGCCGCTTGTGCATCAACCGCGCAGAAAAAGGTTACGCTAGACAATAATAGTACGACCACCAATGACAGTGTAGTGAGTGAAGTACAATCAACACCCGCTGCAGGCGAAGCAAGTGCAACTATAATTACCCTTGAAAAAATAATGTCTGATCCTGACTGGTTCGGTCGCTCTCCAGAGTCATGGTATTGGGGTGACGACAGCGAAACTGTTTTTTATCAACAAAAGCGTGTTGGCAACCCGTTACGTGATTTAGTGCAAAAAAATATTACATCACAGGGCAATGGTGATTTAGTTAAATTAGCGCAAATGCATGTAGTGGCTGATAGCGATGCGGTGCTAAATAACGCAGGAACCCAAGAGGTATATACCTTTGAAGGTAATGTGTTTGTTAAAACGCTCGCCACACAATCAGTGCAACAATTAACTTATACATCAGCCGTTGAACATTCAGCCATGTTTTTAACTAATGGTAATGTTGCTTATCGGGTGGGTAATGTTTTTTATGCTCATGACATGAATAGCCAAAAAATTATCGAATTAGCCAATTTAAAAATGTCTGATGGTGAAACATCGGTCAAAGGTACACCAAGTTATATTGCTAATGAGCAGCAAGAGCTTATAGAGTACGTAGCTTTACAGCAGCGCAATAAAAATTTATTTGCTGAGCAAAAACGTCAGTTAAGAGTAAAAAACTCGACGGTGACGCAAACCAACTTTTATTTTGGTAAAGACAATCAAATTGTACATGCCAGCCTTTCACCGGCCGGCGATAAATTAGTTGTTAGCATTGCCTCTGATAAATCAACGCGTAAAGACAGCGATATAATGCCGAATTATATTTCTGACGATGGCAATATTAAAGCTCAATCGGCAAGACACCGAGTAGCAGACAATCGCCAATACGCTGAGCAACTTTATATTTTAGATTTAAACCAAGGCACCAAAGCCTTATTAAGTTATGAAAATTTACCAGGCTTTGATGAAGATGTACTGGCGAGTGTGCGCAAAGAAAATTATGCCCGTGAAGGTAAAAAATACACCTCTGAAAAATCACCACGTAACATTCATGTAATGCAAGCTTGGGATCCTATTCAGTGGCATGACAATGGTAAACAAGTCGCGGTAATGCTTGAAGCTTGGGATAATAAAGACCGCTGGATTGCCACCGTTAATTTCAATGATAAAACGCTAGTTTCTCAGCACCGTTTGCATGACGATGCATGGGTTAACTATGCCTTTAATGAAATGGGCTGGCTAAGTAATGCTGATGCAATCTATTACCTTTCTGAAGAAAGTGGATACGCACATTTATACGTTAAACCATTAAACGGCAAAGCCAAAGCCCTAACTTCAGGTAACTTTGAAGTTGATGATTTAACTGTTTCGGCTGATGAAACAAAAATTTATTTTAAAGCGAATAAGAAACATCCGGGCATTTATGAAATTTATAATGTTGATTTAGCTTCAGGTAATGTTAACGCATTAACCGATCTTGGTGGTATGAATGATTACGCACTAAGCCCTGATGAATCTAAATTGTTAGTACAACATTCTGAAATTACCATGCCGCCTGAGCTTTATGTTAAAGATCTCACTAATAATGTTGAAGCGATAAGATTAACGCATACGGTTACAGAAGCGTTTATGGCCATGCCGTGGTCAGCACCTAATGTGGTAGCGATTGAGTCATCGCATCAAGATGATCCTATTTATTCAAAAGTATACTTACCTAAAGGCTATGATCAAACGACAACTAAAAATAAAGCAGTAATGTTTAGTCATGGCGCAGGTTACTTGCAAAACTCTCATTTAGGTTGGTCGGGTTACTTCCGTGAATACATGTTCCATAGCATGTTAGTGCAACAAGGCTATGTTGTTATCGATATGGATTACCGAGCATCGAAAGGCTATGGCCGTGACTGGCGCACCGCTATTTATCGTCATATGGGTAAGCCTGAAGTACAAGATATGCGCGATGGGGTAAATTGGTTAATCGAAAATGCTCATGTAGATGCCGAAAGAGTAGGTACATATGGTGGCTCTTATGGCGGTTTCTTAACCCTAATGTCGATGTTTACCGACCCTGACTTATTTCAATCAGGCTCGGCATTACGTTTAGTGTCTGACTGGGCATATTATAATCACGGTTATACCGCTAATATTTTAAATACCCCAGCAGACGACGCTATTGCTTATGAGCGTAGCTCTCCAATTTACTTTGCAGAAGGCCTAGAGAAGCCCTTACTGATTAATGCGCCAATGGTAGACGATAATGTATTCTTTCAAGATACGGTTCGTTTAGTTCAGCGCTTAATTGAATTGGAAAAACAAGACTTTGAAACGGCAATTTACCCTGTAGAGCCTCATGGTTTTGTGCAACCAAGCTCTTGGTTAAATGAATACCGTAGAATTTATAAGTTATTTGAAAATACCCTTTAATGGGTTGATAGCTCCTTTCATATAAAGGCCTCATTTGAGGCCTTTATATTTTGAGAAATAGCATATTAATTTGAAGTTGTTCAGCTACATACAGTAGTGGTGTTAGCTCAGCTGCAAAACGTAACAAAATTTTAGACGTAAGTTACTTTAAGTTAATATAAACTAACAAAAACTAGTTAAAAAAAAGAGTGAAATATGGATAACATGCTTGGCTATTTAGAAACACTTTCAGCCTTTTTTATATTGTTGCTGGGCTTAGGTGTTTTCGCAATAATTTATATGTACATCGTAGATAAGTCACAAAATAAGCAGGCAATACGCCGTAATTACCCCGTTATAGGTCGCTTTAGATATTTTTTTGAAAAACAAGGCGAGTTTTTTCGCCAATACTTTTTTGCCATGGACCGAGAAGAACTACCTTTTAATCGCGCGGAAAGAAGCTGGGTTTATCGTGCAGCAAAAAATGTTGATCGCACCATAGCTTTTGGTTCAACCAGAAACCTAGAACCGACCGGCACTATTATGTTTATGAATTGTGCTTTCCCTACCTTGGAAGAAGATGCCGTTCCGCCAAGTAGCATAACCTTTGGTGCTGAATGTCGACAACCTTATATTACTGACTCAATTTTTAACATTTCAGCGATGAGCTTTGGCGCATTGTCAGCCCCGGCAGTTAAAGCATTGTCAGAGGGGGCTGCAAAAGCAGGGTGTTGGTTTAATACTGGTGAAGGCGGAGTTAGTGAATACCATTTAAGCAGTGGAGCTGATTTAATTTTTCAAATTGGTACCGCAAAATATGGTGTCAGAGATGAACATGGCCAGTTATGTGATAAAAAACTCGCTGAATTAGCTGCTAAGCCTCAAATAAAAATGTTTGAAATAAAAATGAGTCAAGGTGCTAAGCCCGGTAAAGGCGGCATATTGCCAGGTAAAAAAGTTACGCCAGAAATTGCTGCCATTAGAGGAATTAAAGTTGGCGTAGACTCAATTAGCCCAAACGCTCACCCAGATATTACATCTGTAAAAGATATTTTAACCATGGTTAATCGTATTCGCAATGTCACCGGTAAGCCTGTTGGGTTTAAAGCGGTAATTGGCGAATCATTATGGTTAAGAGCATTGCTTGAAGAAATTAATCTGCAAGGGGCTGAATTTGCTCCAGATTTTATCACTATTGATAGTGCTGACGGCGGCACAGGCGCAGCACCTCAACCGTTAATGGATTATGTCGGTTTACCTTTAAAAGAAAGCTTACCACTTGTGGTTAATTTATTAGTTGAACATGGCTTGCGTGACCGTATTAGAGTCATTTGTTCAGGCAAATTGATCACACCATCTAAAGTTGCTTGGGCTTTGGCCGTAGGTGCTGATGCGGTTAACTCTGCTAGAGGATTTATGTTGTCTTTAGGTTGTATTCAGTCAATGCAGTGTAATAAAGATACTTGCCCTACAGGTATAACTACACATAACCCTAGGCTTCAAGAAGGTTTAGACCCAATAAGTAAGGCTGAAAGGGTAGCAAATTACCATAAGTATATTCAATATGGTGTAGGTTTATTGGCGCATTCGTGTGGTGTTAAACATGCGAGAAAATTAGACCGTAATCATATTCGCGTAATACAAGAAAATGGCTTATCTGTTGCCTTAGATAAGCTACATCCTTACAGTAAACCTAAGCACTAGTTTTTTTGAATATTACATAGCCTGAAATAAAAACCACTAAGCCACCGACAGCGCCATATAAATGAGCGTCGGTGGCAACAGTTGCCCCGATAAGTCGCTCTACATCAGCACTGGCACCATAAAATTGTTCATGCAAAATTTTTGCTATCACACCTATTAACAGTAAATAGCCTGTTTTTTCATGATGTTTAATATCCATTAAGGCGCCCCAAACAAAAAAGCCATGTAATACGCCAGACAGCCCAACATAAAAAGCAATATTCTCTGCAAACCATAAAATACCTAGGCTGCAAATTAAACCGCTGACAAAAAATATAACCAGATAATTTTTAAAATAATAATACTGGCCATGTAAAGCCCAAAGCAAAGCTACAGCTGCAATATTAAGCATAAAGTGATTACCATTTGAATGGAAAAAATGGCCTGTTAATAAGCGCCAATATTCACCCGCAATAATCAACTTACGATCATAAATTAATAAATCTGAGATCTGTTGATCAAACACAAAGGCTAATAAAGCGAATATAAACACCAACAAAGGGCCTGAAAATTGTGTTGGTTTTGTTGGCAGGGATTTCAGTTGCAGCATGAATTATTATAAATGTTTAAGGCTAATAGAGTGTTACCGACTTTAACAGGTGCTTTTAGTTATATAAACACAAGAATGAAACCCCATGCATTTTGAACATATGATTTATAAGTCGAGCCTGATGAAAACAGCTTTTTTGCACAATAATTTAATGAAGCTTGTACCTAAAGTTAACCATATAGAGCCTACTATTCAATACCAGTTTCGTACAAATGAATATCTAAGTTAAAAGAAGTTTAATAAAGAACTTAAACTTGAGCATAAAGTCTCGTAAACTTAGCTATTACTTATTTTTTGTTATTTTAATTAAATGTCTAGAGCTTTGTGTCAGCACTGTCAGCGCCCTAAAAATGCGTGTATATGTGCATTTGCCGTCAATATTACCAATGATATCCCGGTTGTTGTATTACAACATCCTAATGAAGTGTCGCAAAGTAAAGGTACGGTTAGCTTATTAACACAGTCGTTAACGCAATGCGAAGTAATTGTGGGTGAAAACTTTAGTGATTGTGCTACTTTATTACATCGCTTGAAACAGTACGAAGGTAACATTGCATTGTTGTACCCAAGCGAGCATGCAA
>OJDI01000298.1_pt1 | contig 21255 bp, 18 predicted proteins | sample 1592601 | NCBI WGS metagenome assembly OJDI01 (sample SAMN05416845, study PRJEB24817) | seawater metagenome | isolation source: Sea water | place: Canada:Atlantic | collected 2013-07 | reverse complement strand
TCAGATGTGTATAAGAGACAGCCTGAAGACCGGTGAAAGCAGCTAAACCCCATGCACCGTCTTGTGCCAACAAGATGGAGGGGCACCCGCAAAACATTACCGACCGATAAAGGACGAGAGAATACTGATGAACGAAGACGATGAACTTATGCAAGTGGCGTACCTGGACGCGCAGGTACACATGCGGGCGCAATCAATAAAGATGGGATTGTTGCGAGACGTCTCTGCAGTGAGCAAAAGTTCTACCACTTGGGTACAAGACCAACTGGAGAAAGGCCTTCTCGACGGGCTCTCTTTCGAAGAAATATGGCACCTGCACCAGAAAAATAAGGCGAAGCCCCCGCAGGCGTAGCTTGTTTAGCAGGGACCAAGAGCGGTTCTTGGTCTCATATAAACACACTCCGTAAAAACTGGGTTCGTCTTAATTCAATTCAAGACGAGAAAACCCCAGTGTCGACGTTAACGTCTAACCGTTAGAGAATTTCCTCAGCAATAACCTGAAGTGCAGCCGGGTCTTTGCAACCCAACAACATGCTAGACACATGACCATGATTGCCAGCCGTCTTCCAGCGCTGTAGACGTTCACGAATGCGCTCAGCAGGTCCAACAAGTGCACAGGCGTCAATCAATTCTTCCGGAACCGCCGCCATAGCCTCGTCTTTCTTACCTGCCAAATACAGATCTTGAATCTTCACGGCAGCGTCCTCAAAACCTAAACGCTTGCAGTAGTCGTTATAAAAGTTCTTGTCGCGCGCACCCATACCCCCTATGTACAGTGCCATCATGCCACGCACTGGCATCATGCACTGTGCCACATCGTCACCCATTGAAACGGTAACAAACGGCGCGATCTCAAATTGAGTCAGGTTTTTATCACCCGCTTTGTCGAAACCTTTCTGAATTGGGCCTTCAAATACAGAATATTGCTCAGGGTCCATCCACACTGGGAAGAAGCCATCGGCCACTTCAGCGGCAGCAGCAACACCGTTATTGGTAATAGTTGCGGCAAATATTGGAATGTCCTCTTCACAATGCAAAATGCTCTTCAGCGGCTTGCCCAGCCCGGTAGCCCCCTGGCCTTTGTAAGGCATTTGGTACATGTCACCCTCAAACTCCAACGCACCTTCACGCGCAAAAATATTCTTCATTACCTGAATATATTCACGCAGACGCGTAACCGGCTTGCCGTAAGGTACGCCGTGCCAACCCTCAACCACTTGTGGTCCAGAAGCACCCAGACCTACGATAAACCGTCCGCCTGACAGCTCCGCCAAACTCATAGCGGTCATAGCAGCCATGGCCGGTGAACGTGCGGGCATTTGCATGATAGCGGTGCCCACTTTAATGCGATCGGTTTGAGCCAAAATCCATGCAGCGGGTGTAACCGCGTCGGAGCCATAGGCTTCCGCAGTCCAAATTGAGTCGTAACCCAAATTTTCTGCATGCTTAATTGCATCCATAGAGATACTGAATTTGCGTCCGGAGTAGCCGGCAATGATGCCAAGTTTCATAACTTTCTCTTCCCTAGTAGTTTGTTTGGGTTATTCAATATAAATTCAATGAGACAAAGATAAGACACGGCATGTGAAAACCATGTCTAAGCGCGCAGGCCTGAATCAACAACTTCTGCACGATCAGCGAGACCACTATTACACCACTAGGCATCTTGTTTGCTGGCCAGATACCCCATGATATCCATAGACTCATACATCCAGCTCACCGCGCCGTCACCAGACTCTATGCGCAAACACGGCACCATGCCTTTACCACCGCCGGCTAAAAGCTCGCGATAGGCCTCTTGATCTCGATTGATATCCCGCAACGGCACTTCTATATTGTTTTGTTGCAGAAAGCTTCTGACTCTGTGGCAAAAGCCGCAAGTATCAGATTTGAAAAGTTGATATTGCTCAGCTGCGTTCATTTCTTTATATCCTAGTGACAATCTTAGAGCCGTTAAGCATATTACAATTCAGGCGCATATGTTTTCACTTAACGAAGTAGGGACTAATGCCTGTAGAACAACCGGGTCAATGAAGTAACATAGGTCCCGACAGCCCCATGCCAACGGCCTTTTACCTGGGGTAACACACAATTAGGAATTTGATATGGCTAAAAAACGCGGCACAGACAAAGTTGAAACCACACGCAATGCGATCTTCGGGGTCATCATTGCCATTGGTGTAGCGCTGGTTGGCCTTGGCATTTATCTCTCATCAGGATTGGCACAAAACGCCACACCAACAGAGGGCGAAGACTACGCGCTAATAGAAAACGCTGACAGAATTCGCATAGGCGATCCCATCAACGTTTATGAATTTTTCTCCTACGGCTGCGTCCACTGCCGCAACTTCGACCCTGAGTTAGAAGAATGGTTAGTGACAACTGACGAGGATGTTGCGTTTTCACGCAAACCAGCCGCATTCTCCCGCACATGGACCCTACTCGGACAGGGTTATCTGGCACTGGAACAGGCTGACGCATTGGAGGGCAACCATGCCAAGCTCTTCAGCGCAGTACATGATTTTGGCAAAACCTTTCGCAGCGGCCAAGAAATAGCCGACTACTTGGACAGCGAAACACTGCCTGCCGCAGAGTTTATGCGCGCCTTTAACAGCCCAAAAGTGCGCCGCAAGCTGTCTCAAGCTGAGACCGACAGCCGACGCTATAACGTGCAATCAGTACCCACCATGATTGTTGCAGGCAAATACACTGTAGATATGGGCAACGGCATGCAGCGCGCATTGGAGGTGGTAGATTATCTGATCGGGCAGGAGCGGACTGAGCGCGCTGGCGGGGTAGCGACGGCCCAATAAGCAGCCGCAACCTGCAACTCCACCGAGGAGAGCAATGAGCGCACACCCGCAGGCGGCGCTCATTGCACTAGATCAACGTGCAGTCAGTGCTGGCTGCAAACCAGCAAGATGCATTGCGCCCACACTTCTATCCGACCTGAAAACCTTTCTTTGCAAAAATTATAATCTCGACAACTACAAAAACTGAAAGAACTGAAAGACCTGAAAGGACTAAAAGCGAGTCGAGGCACTGATACCAAATTGTCTCGGCGCCCCCAGCTGGGTGAACCCTCGCGCTGTATAGCCGTCGCGCGGGTCATTACCAAAGAAGAAACCACGCACAAAGTAGTCTTCATCCGCTAGGTTGCGCCCCCACAGACTAAAGTCCCAGCGCTGGGTTGAATACGCTATGGATGCGTTGAGTAACTCGTAGCTAGAGGAACGCTCAGTGTGGCTATCTGAAAAGTAATAGTCGTCCTTACCTTCAACATTCACGTTCAAAGACCAGCCCTGAGCGAGTTGATAATCGCCACTGACATAAAACTGATAGCCGGGGGCTTGGGCCTGATCGCGACCGTCAAGGTTCTGACCACTGCCATCAATGTAGTCCTCAAACTGAGTATCCAGCAATCCTAGGCTCGCAGAAAGCTGCAACCGATCAGTAGCTTGAAAAGCCACCTCTAGCTCCAACCCTTGGTTAACGCCCTCAGCGGCGTTACCCACATAGTCAATAAATTCAGAAGATCCGTTAGCTCGAACCCGAGTAATGGAGGTCGCCGTCTGCACATCGCGACGCTGCATACGAAACACCGCAGCGCGAAGATTCAGGCGGTCTTCCAGCAATGACCCCTTGTATCCAAACTCTAAGTTCCACAGGGTTTCCGGATCAAACAGGCGCAGGTCTGCATCTAAACTGCCAGAGGTATTAAAGCCACCGGACTTGTAGCCCCTAGTCAAACTGGCGTAAAGCAAATTCTCATCTGCCACAACTTTTTCCAACAAAACGCGTCCGCCAAGCAAATTATCATCCGGGGCGAAATTGACACTTTCGCTGTCAGAATAATTAGAACTATGCTCTTCAGCGCGCAGCCCCACACTCAAGCGCAAGCCGTCTGCCAATTCGCTGCTCACTTCGCCATATAAGGCAACCCGATCAACATCAAAGTCGCTGGTAAAATCATTGGCGAGGAATGTGTACTGCCGAGTTAAATCTACTTGTCGATCCAAGGCGTAGAAGCCTACGACCCAGTCTACTTTGCCAGCGGCTAGGCCTTCGCCAGCCCGGGAAAGCAAACGCAGATCCAAGGTCACTGTATCTACATCGCGACTATACAAATCAGTGGAACTGTAGCCGGCAACATCGAAGCCAGCGAAGGTCCAATCCTCATCGTAGCCATAATCAATATCGCTGCTCACATAAGCAACTGAGGCGTCTAGGGCAATTTTTTCGTTGAGGTTGAGGTCCAAATTGACGCCCAAGTATTGGCTGTCCTGCGTATCCGCACCGGGTTCGTCCGAACGGGTATTACGATCATTGTCTAGCGAAAACGCATCGTAGCCGTTATCAACGTTTATAGAACCAAAGACTACCTGCCAGCTGCCCTGATCCAGATCACCGGCAACTTTGCCGCGTATGGTGGTCTCGTCATGATTGTCAGTGTCATCTCGGCCAAGGCGGATATTGTCAATAAAGCCATCATCTTTGTACTGATGAGCGCTAATGCGAAAACCAACGCGATCATTGATCGGGCCGGACAATACGCCGCCCACGTCTACCGCGGAATAATTACCCAAACCCAGATCAACGGACCCCGAAAACTCATCAGCAACATTTGGCGTGACAACGTTAATCAACCCAGCAAGGGCATTAGCCCCGAAGACCGTGCCCTGGGGGCCACGAAATACTTCTACCTGTGAGACATCGGCAAGCGTCGCAGCGGTGCCAATACCACTGAGATCAACGCCATCTACCAACAACCCTACAGAGGCATTCAGCGGTTCAGAGAACTGGCCGCGCTCGCCAATACCGCGAACTTGGAAAAACCGAGCGCGCGAACCGCCGCTGGCAAAATTGACATTGGGCGCACGACCCAAAATTTCTTCAAGGTGACTCACCGAATCCCCGTTTTGCTCAGGTACCAAAACTGAAACGCTTGCAGCCAACTGGGATACCGAGGTGTCACGAAACTCGCCAGTAACAATGACTTCTTCGATGACATCATCCACGTCATCGGCGAAAACAGGGCTGGATAAAAAACAGGCAGCGAAACTCAAAACGCTCAGTTGCAATAGCTGGGCCGCACGAGGCAACTTCGCCGCAAATGAGGGCAAGCAAACCGAAAAGCAAAATGAAGGGCACAATTTGGACATTATCTACTCCTTAGACTTGAACGCCTAAGGTCTGGGATTGTTATTCACCCTAAGAAGACAGCTGGCGTAACACCAATGCTTCCAGAGAAATAATAACTCCTATCCCTACGCCGGTATTACCCGGATCAGGTTCAAAGGGTTCACTGTCTTATTGCTTCTGTTTATTCGTACTAAAAGTGCGAACAAGCATAAACAACAAGGAGAATCTCAGGCGTAACGCCCCCCCTTAGGCAGCGCTATCATATGATCATCTTAGGGAAAGAGTCCAGCCGAAAAATACAGGCGCGCGAGAAAGCACCAAAAGTACGCAAAAAGGCAAAAAAAGCGGAGAATAAATTCTCCACCCTCTCTATATTTAGCATTTCTAACTTCTTATTCAAGTTACCAACCTGTGCAACAATGAATTGATGCTAGGCTGGAAAAGAAATTAGAAGTCGTAACGAAGATCAACGCCCCAATAGTCGAAGTCGTCGCTATTTCTGTATTTAACGCCGACTGATACCGGTGCGGAAAAATGATACCGAGCTTCGCCCGACAATTGGACATCGCTATTAAAGTCGCCGCCATTGTAATAGGTAACAAAAACGCCATATTCGAACTGATCAACAGGTTTACCGCGCACCCCAAAATTCAGGTCGTATCCATTAGCGCTGTCTGATAAGAATTGTAGATTGTTAACATTTACGTCGGGGTCAATTTTGCTATAGCCAATGGATGCGACTAAGTCAGTTTTTGCACCAACCCCCCAGTGATAGCCTAAATCCACAGCAATTTCGTCTAAATCTAGATCTGCACCCTCCAATTCACCAGCGTTATATTCAAGGCTAGCAAACCAAGAACTGGCAAAACCTATACTCCCGCGAAGGCCGAATCCATCTGCACCAACATCAAGAATATCGCCATCAAAGTAGCTGACTGCCACATGACTGTACGACAACTTCGACTCTTCTGCGGCAGCCGTGCCTATCAAGAAAAAACTCAAAAAACCCACTAATGCAATTAGTTTCTTCATAATATCTCCAAACATGAACAAATTTATATGAGGGTATGTTTATAGCGGTGTATCGCCACAACCAAACTCCAAGACGTTTTTTAAAGCCTCATTCAGATCTGGGCGTATCGTTAGAGGACCCAATACACTCATGCAAAATTGACTTAGAAAAACAGTTGTACTCTAACAACTTGCAAAATCGTCTCGACTCCCAAACAACAAACGGTACCGTTCTAGTGACCAACGGGTATCGCTCGCTCACTGCACTTTTTCAACAAAGGGTGCCAAGAAACATTGGGCAGAATTTTGTATGGCATCCGAGCAAAATCTGAGGGGGTTTTTTGCTTCACCCTAGCGCCCAGTCAAGGCAAGATGGACACAAAGTTAACCGCAAAATTATCAGCAAGTTACAGGACAGCTACTTGGTCACCAAAACGCCAGCTTCCCGCAAAGCCAAAGGTTCTGGCCGCCGGAAAAACAGCAAGTCATCAAAAAAAACGGACTCCTGGTTCAAAAGGCTAGGTAAGTGGATTTTGCGCGCCTTGCTAAAGCTGATGCTGTGGACGACCCTATTCGCAACCTTAGTAGGTCTGGGGTTTGGCTATTACCTTGATAGAACCATCACCAAAACTTTTGAGGGTAGGCGCTGGTCGGTGCCTGCCCAGGTTTTTGCCCAACCGCTTGAAATTTACGCAGGTCAGCGCATCAACAAAGCCCAGCTTGTAGAAGAACTCGGACGACTAGGTTATCGCTCAGATGCAAACCTCACCGCACCCGGAAGCTACAACAGCAACGGGGCAACTTTGTCCACCCATCTGCGCGGCTTTGACTTTATGGAAGGCAGCAGACCCTCGCAACGGGTGAAAATTAGTTTTCAAAATGGCGTCATCAACCGAGTTCAGGCCAAAGACAATTCCGAAATACCGCTGATTCGCCTAGATCCCGCCACCATAGGCAGCTTCTTTCCCTCCCATGGTGAAGACCGGCTAATTCTGACACCAGAGCAAGTGCCTCCTTTGCTTGCAGAGGGTCTGAAAGCCATAGAGGATCGCAACTTTGACGATCACCGAGGTTTCAGCATTACGGGAATTTTGCGCGCGGCTTGGGTGAACGCCCGCAGCGGCACGCGGGCACAAGGAGGCAGCACCCTGACTCAGCAGTTGGTTAAGAGTTATTTCCTAACTAATGAGCGCACCTATGAACGCAAACTCCGCGAAGTGGCCATGGCCATTATTTTGGAGCTGCGGTTTTCTAAGGAAGACCTTCTCACCGCGTACATCAACGAAATTTTCCTTGGGCAAAATGGTGCGCGCGCCATTCACGGCTTTGGTCTGGGCTCCCAATTTTACTTCAACAAGCCCATCAACGAACTTGCGGTGCATGAAATTGCCACAATGATCAGCATCATTCGCGGCCCCTCTTACTACAATCCATTCAGGCATCCCGAGCGCGCGTTGGCTAGACGCAATCGTATTCTTGATACTTTTTTGGCTGACGGCTTAATCTCTAACCCCCGCCATCAAGACGCCATTGGCTCCCCCCTTGGCGTGGTTTCTAGCCCCAACAGTGGTGGCGCTTACTATCCCGCCTTTATGGACATAGTCAGAGCTGAACTCAGTGAACGTTATTCCGCTTCGGACCTGCGCTCCCAGGGGCTACGCATATTCACTACACTGAAGCCCAGAGAGCAAGAAAACGCCCAGAAAGCAGTAACCTCAACCCTGCAAATGATCGAGAAAGAACGCAAATTGGCACAGGGCAGCCTACAGGCAGCCAGTGTCATTACCGACACTCAGACCGGGGAAATTCTGGCGCTTATTGGCGGACGCAAAGGTCGCGTGGACGGTTTCAACCGCGCGTTAAACGCCAGCAGATCCGTAGGTTCTGTGATCAAACCCGTCATTGTGCTCACCGCATTAGAGGCAGGACTAGACTGGTCAACCCTGGTGAACGACACACCTATTACCATGACATCGGATTCCGGTGAACTTTGGACACCCCGAAACTACGACGGTAAAACCCGCGGCGAGCTGCCCATGATTCGCGCACTAGCCATGTCACTGAACCTAGCGATGGTGGATTTGGGCAACACCGTCAGTCTTGGCGAGGTGCAGCGCCGCTTTACAGACCTCACAGGATACGCACCTAAGAACCGCTATCCGTCGTTTTTCTTGGGCGCAGAGTCTATGTCGCCGCTGCAACTCACCGAACTGTACGGCAACTTTGCGAGCGGCGGCTTTCACACCACCCCCAAAGCGGTTATCGCCGTGCTAAATGAACGCGGGCAAGCGCTGTCACACCACCCCTTTGACTTGACGCAAAGCATCCGTCCAGAAACCGTAGCCAGCCTCAACAGAGGCCTGGAAATTGTAATGAGCCACGGCACAGGCCGCTCGTCACCCTTCTCCAAGCAAGGTGTCGCAGGCAAAACCGGCACCTCTAACGACAACAGAGACAGCTGGTATGCAGGTTTCGACAACAGCAAATTGTCGGTGGTTTGGGTGGGGCGCGATGACAACAAGTCCACTGGTCTCACCGGCACATCCGGGGCGCTGCGTATATGGAATAACATGCATGTGTCCAGTGGCGTTGACCCTATTGTCCACAACCCCGCGGACAATCTTGTAGAGATTGAATTTGCCACGGGTATGCGGGCGGCAAAATCATGTGCTGATGTGGTTGTTATCCCCATTCGTCGCCCTGATACTTTACCCATCAAACTCGGTTGTGGTGTCCGAAAAACCTTTGGCCAACGGCTGCGTTCAATTTTTAACAATTAACTCGTATAACTGTGTGGGCTCTCGTGAACATAAAACTCTGTATTTCTTTGCTCTGCATCATTTTCATCGGTGGCTGCGCAGGCAATCAAGGCCCCAGTGCCTCGGAGAGCCGCGCCAGTTCAGGCCAATCTAGAACTGCCGAAAACAGCAACAAACCGGCGGCACCGCCAAAACCCGCGAAAATTAAGCCCGCGCCGCCAAAAAACTCAGCGGCAAAAATACTTTTAGCCCAAGCAGATACAGCATTAACCCAACAAGCCCCAGCACAGGCAATTGTGTTGCTTGAACGTGCCATACGCATTGACCCCAGAGAGGCTTTGTTGTGGATACGCCTAAGCCGGGCGCATCTGGCGCAAGGGCATACCCAGGCAGCATCTCAACATGCGCGCAAGGCCATAGCGTTGGCTGGCAGTGATGCGGTTAAAACGGGGCAGGCTTGGCTACAAATGGCCGATGTACTGGAAGCTCAAGGAGAGCGACAACAGGCGGCGTCACTGCGCAGAAGATACGCACGCTATGCGGGTTAGGGCGGCCAACGCTTAACCGCGCAACAATTTCTAAAATCACTCTAAGTCTATTTTTCGAAAAAATTAGCGGCCGGAGGCTACTATGAATGACCAGTTAAATAATCTAGCGCCACTCAGTTCAAAACATCAACGCCCACAATCTCGCACACTGCAGCTGACACTTGCTGCCGCCGCGCTCACATTCGGACTGGGCGGCTGCGCCACCAACCCTGTCACTGGCAAAAGTGAAATCAGCATTATCTCTGAAGCTTGGGAGCTGAAAACGGGTAAACAACAATATGCCCCTGCGCGGCAATCTCAGGGCGGCGACTATCTCGCTGATGAAGCGGTGCAAGCCTATGTTAATGAGGTAGGACAAAAAGTAGCGGCGGTGAGCGATCGCAAGTTGCCTTACGAATTTTCGGTCATTAACAATGGCGTACCCAACGCTTGGGCACTGCCCGGTGGCAAAATATCTATCAATAGAGGCCTGCTGACAGAATTAGATAGTGAGGCAGAACTGGCTGCAGTACTCGGTCACGAGGTAGTGCACTCAGCGGCCAGGCATGGCGCCAAAGGGGTAGAACGCGGCACCATCCTACAAGCCACAACGGCTGTTGCTGGCATCGCCACAGCCAATACGGATTACGGCAAATATGTCGCTATGGGCGCAGGACTTGGCTCCCAGCTAATTAATTCAAGGTATGGTCGCAGCGCTGAAAGCGAATCTGACCGCTACGGTATGGATTATATGAGTCGAGCGGGTTACAACCCTCAAGGCGCAGTAGATTTACAGCAGACTTTTGTCGATCTCTCTGGACAAAAAGACTCTAGCTTTTTTGACGGTCTATTTGCCAGCCACCCACCTTCGCAGCAACGCTTAGAAGCCAATAAGGCTTATGCACAAATGCTACCCAAGGGTGGCGTAACGGGTAAAGCCCGCTACCAGCAAGTCATGGCGCGACTCATTGAAACCAAACCCGCGTACGAAAACTACGAAAAAGCTCAGCAAATGGCCAAAGACAACCGGCCTAAAGAGGCTAGAAAACTCGTTAACCAGGCGATCAAAATGGAACCCAACGAAGGCCACTTCCACTCATTTTTGGGCGACCTTGAGTTAGACGCCAAACGCTACACCTCAGCACAAAATGCCTATGCTGAAGCCATCGAGTTAAACCCCGGTTTCTTTTATCCGCACCTACAAAGCGGCATTACCAGCGAAAAACAAGGCGCTTTGAACCAAGCAAAATTGCGCCTCAACCGTAGCTTAGAACTATTGCCAACCGCACAAGCTTACAACGCGCTAGGCAATATCGCTGAACGCCAAGGCAATACTGACGAGGCCAGAGAGTACTTTGCAGCCGCCTCTCAAGACCCCAGCGCATCTGGCCAAGCAGCCTTAAATTCATTGATCAAGATAGACGTTGCACGCAACCCCGGCGCTTTCATTGGTATTCGCTATGGCAGAAACGAGGCCAGCGCCATACAAATTGAAGTTGCCAACCGAGCACCTCGGGCGTTCAACAACGTGGTTTTGTCGATTCGCTATATTGACCAAAAAGGCAATGCCAGAAGCACTCAGCGTCAGATCAACCTACTTGGCGCAAGCGAGGCTAAGCTAATTAATACGGGACTGGTCAGTCCTCAGGGCGAGGTGCAAATTTCAGTTGTCAGAGCCACGCTTATTGAACGCTAATCTTAGAGAAGTGCCCGCTTCTTGAAAGCAACAGCGAATAAGGCACCCGAAAGTAAAGCCGACTGCGCCTAAGCCAATCTAGCCGCCAAAGCTGCACCTCTATTTTATAAGTTGGGGCCGTAAGCTAGTACTGCTACCTAGCCCTGCAACCTAGAGATGCAACCTAGAGATGCAGCCTAGTACTACAACCTAAAGCTGCAAACGGTAGATATAAGTCTCTTTGTATCTATTCTTAGGATTGGCAAAAACACTCGTTCGCAGCATACCTACCGATTCCGCCAATGACCAAGACGGCACGTTATCTAGGGCCATATTGGCCACCAACTCACCAATGCCCTGCCCCTTGGCCCACGCAATAGCGCCACACACCGCCTCGCGACCATACCCTTGCCGCCAAAAATCTTCGTGAATGATGTAACCCAAATCAAAAACGGTTTCTTCGAGTATTTGCGTGTGCACAATACCTACGTCACCAATCAGCGCGCCATCGGCAGTGCGACTACAACGCCAACGGGCACAGCCATGTATTGACGGCGTTAGCGCGCGTTGCAGCCAATCTTGAACGTCTTGTGGGGTAAATGGTTGAGGCCAGTGACTCATGGTGGCCCCATGAGTCAATAAATTCGAAAGCGCTGGCAGATCACCTTGCTGCCAGCGGTTTAAGCTCAGTCGATCAGTTTGCCACACTGTCATAAAGAGCCTGACGGTCTCTCTCAAAACGCTTACCCGCCATATAGAACATAGGGATAGCCAGCATTGAAATAGCTGTGAAGGTGATCAACGTGATGGTGTAAGGCTCTGGATGACCTTTGGCAATCATCCAATCAATAAAGTAACCGCCGCCTGTAACACCCAAACCTAAACCAACAAAGTTAAGCGAGAGAATATAGAAGGCCACTACCGTGCCACGAATTTGCGGCGGTACCAGTTCCTGAACCGTAGAGAATGTGGGACCGTAGAAACAGCCCAGCTGAAAATAGCCAGCAAAGATACCCACCATAAAGAAGATGGAGGCGGGATCTGCCACTCGGTAAGCCAACCCAATTGGGGTCAATACCAACATAATCCAGAACAAGAACATGGGTCTGCCCATGCCGGTTCTACGCAAGAACATGTCGCCACCGATGCCGCCAAATAAGTTACCCAATATGCCGCCAGCAAAAGCTAACCAGCCGCTGAGCTCAGCAATTTCGGTGCGATCAAAGCCGCGCTCCTGAACGAACCACAGTTGTTCAAATACAGCGGCGCCAAGAATAAAGTGAAAGGCCACGCCGCCAGCAACCGTCATAGCCAGTGCGGGTGAACGTATAAGCGCAGCCTTTAGTGTGTGCAAAATTTCTTTGACGCTGAGTTTTTCAACGGGCGATGTGGCTTCCACTTCGTGGCGTCGCGGTGTTTCTTTCATAAAGAACATAACAATAGCCAACAACAGACCAATGCCGCCTAACGCATAAAAACAGCCACGCCAGCCAAGAATTGGCTCAAGGTAGGCCACAACAAAAAGGCTGGTTGCCACACCAATAGGCACACCCATGTAGTAGACACCACTGGCAAAGCCTAAACGTGAAGACGGAAAGCGGTCAGCCAGTAAAGACATGGAGGTAGGTGTCATGATGGATTCACCGACACCAATGAAGAGTCGTGGAATAGCCAAGCTCACAAAACCTTTCGCCATGCCGGAGATTGCGGTTAACGCACTCCACAGGGCCAAGCCAACAGCGATCAGACGTGTACGGTTTACACGGTCAGCCAAAACGCCCATGGCCAAACCTGCGACCGAATAAAAGACAATGAAGATCATGCCGGTGAGCCAACCAAACTGAGTATTGGTTAAGCCCAAATCAGGTACGATCCAGTTGGCAAAGCTGGCCAACAATTGACGATCTACAAAGTTCATCACGTTGAGCAACGTGAGGAACATTAAAAACCCATAGTCCCGTGCGGATGCACCCTCATTCTCTTCAGTCACTTCCATCCCCTCAGATGTATTGAACCCAGAGACTAAATTACTTAAGCATTTCGATCCAGTGCAATACCGGACGAGACGTACCCGTAGCCAGATGGCTTTGGCAGCCTACATTGGCGGTCACAATAACTTGTGGATCCGCCGCCAGTAAGTTTTCTAGCTTGAGCTGTTTCAAGGCTTCGCCACGCTCATATTGCAACACCGAATAAGTGCCTGCAGAGCCACAGCACAAGTGACTATCCGCTACGGGTACTAATGTGTACCCAGCATTTTCCAATAAGCTTTCAACCACGCCGGTGATCTTTTGCCCATGCTGCAAACTACAAGGCGGATGCCATGCAATGGCTTGGCCCGGCTGCTTTGCCGTTAATGGCAAATTGGCTTGGCTTAAATATTCGCTAATGTCATAGGTTTTAGCCGAAAGTACTTTAGCCCTATCGGCGTACTTAGGGTCGTCCGCCAATATCCGAGCGTAATCCTTCACTGTGACACCACAGCCAGAGGCGGTGGAAATAATGCCTTCCACTCCTCCATCAAGAAGGGGAAACAAAGCATCCACATTACGTTGTATCGCCGCATTCGCTTTTGTTGAATCACCCAGGTGTAAATCAAGAGAACCACAGCAGCCCTCTTCAGGCGCGGTGACCACACCAATGCCATGTGCATCTAACAGCGACACCAAACCTTTATTCACGTCGCCAGTGGTAACTTGTTGCGCGCAACCCTGCAGCAATAAAATTTTACGCGCATGAACATTTTGACTGGGCTGACTACCAAGCGTCTTACTGATCTTGCTCGGTACTTGGCTGGCTAAAGGTTTGGGCAGCAGCCACTTAAGGTAACGACCCACATAGGACATAGTGCGCAATATGCGATGGTTAGGAATAAGCCACTGCAAAAATAAACGCGTCAAACCGATAACACCGGGTCGCGTTGGACCTAGTTCTTCTCGAGCAATTTCAGCCAGTTCGCCGTAGGCCACACCGGAGGGGCAAGTCGTTTCACAGGCTCGGCAAGTTAAACAGCGGTCTAGATGCTGGGTAGCTCTGGCTTTATTAGTCCCCTCTTCTAACAGTTCTTTAATAAGGTAAATACGCCCCCGAGGCCCATCTAACTCATCGCCAGAAAGTTGATAGGTTGGGCAGGTGGCATTACAAAAGCCGCAATGCACACAGCTACGTAGAATTTCGTCCGCACGCTGACCGCGACTGGTGGCAATAAATTCTGGGGGCAAATTAGTCTGCATGTTGCTGACGCTCTTGCAGGTTTGGTTGTTGATTTGAATGCAGGCTCTGATTTAGAACCATAGGACTGAGAAAAATATTCTTTGGGTCGAAGGCGCGTTTCAGTTCATTCATATAACGGGCCTGCACGACGTCAATTGGCATTTGCTCACCCTTAGCCCAACACCACCCACCCACACTCTTGGCGTAGGCTACTACTGCCGCATCATCATCGTGGCGCAGCCAGCGCAAGCCGCCCCCCCACTCAATAAGCAAGTCGTCCGCGCTAAGCCAATTGCCCGGCAACGGCGCAGCACTGGGTACCACTAAGCGCCAAATTTTCTTAGTCCCTGGCGTTTGCGGAAAAAGCTCTTGCTGAAAAAAATCTGCTTTGTGGTCACGCAGGTTTGCCCAAAACTCTAGATCCGTACCCCCTTGCATCACCTCGCCGCTTAAGGCCAGTTTTGCACCTGCCACGCCACTGGCATGACCACCTAAGCGCAATGACAAAACACCGTCGTGCCAACAAGTACCCTGTAACGGTAAATTTTGCTGCGCCAAAAGCAAACATTTTTGTTGTGCTTGCTCGGCAGACAGTTGGAAAATCAGCGTACATTGATCTTGCCATGTGGGGTGCACGCGAATGCTGATGCTGGCCAATACGCCAAGGTTGCCCCAAGCACCGGCCTGCAAACGTGACACATCGTAGCCAGCCACATTCTTCATCACCTGACCGCCAAACTTAAGGTACTCGCCTTTACCATTGACCAGCTCAACACCCAAAATAGCGTCACGCACAGCGCCACTCCATGGACGTCCGGGACCGCTTAAACCGGTAGCGACAACACCGCCCAAGGTGCCGCTTGCATTATCGCCGACCACCCCATCTGTTTGGGTTGGTTGAAATCTGGGGGGGTCGCAGGCAAGCATCTGGCCTTCTGCCGCAAGCACTGCATTAATTTCTTCTAGAGATGTACCTGCCCGTGCGGTGATCACTAATTCTTCTGGCTGATAAGCTTGAATGCCGCTGTGGCCTGTTACGTCCAGCGTGCCACCGGCACTCATCTCCGGGTCGGGTAACCAAGCGCCCTTACTGCCCTGCCCGCTGATGACCAGACTTTGCCCACTGGCGTACGCGTCTTTAACACTGCTTATCATCTGCGCACTTAAATCTGCAGCCATCAGAAACGTTCCAACTCAGGAAACGGCAGGCGGCCTTTATGCACGTGCATGCCGCCCAACTCACCACAGCGGGTCAGCGTAGGAATACCCTTACCGGGATTTAAAACGCCACTGGGATCCATGGCGTCTTTAATACGAAAGAACTGGTCCAACTCGTCACTGGTGAATTGCACACACATGGTGTCCAGCTTCTCAACACCAATACCGTGTTCCCCAGTCACTGTGCCACCGGCGGCCACACAGCACTGCAAAATTTCACCGCCCATTGCCATAGCCTGGTCGGTTTGTCCCGGCACGTTGGCATCAAACAAAATTAACGGATGCAAATTGCCATCTGCTGCGTGAAAGACATTGGCTACCGCCAGACCAAAACGCTCAGATAACTCGTCAATTTGCGTCAGCACATGCGCCAACTGATGCCGAGGAATGGTGCCGTCCATGCAAATATAATCTGGAGACAGTCGCCCCACCGCAGGGAACGCAGACTTTCTACCCTTCCACAATCTGGCTTGAGTTTCGGCATCGTCGGCTTGGTCTATTTGATAGGCACCGCTGGCGTTTAAATGGTCTATTACTTGGGCGGTGACAGCACTTAACTCTGCTTCAGCGCCGTCTAACTCAATAATCAAAATCGCCGCAGCATCTAAAGGATAACCTGCATGAGCAAACTGCTCGGCTGCTTGCACAGCGAGCTTGTCCATCATCTCCATGCCTGCGGGAATAATGCCCGCGCCAATGATACTGGCGACCGCATTGCCGGCATCAGTTACCTGTTTAAAACCGGCCAAAATTACAGACTTTTTCTCAGGCTCCGGTAACAGCGCAACGGTCACCTGGGTGACAATACCCAACATGCCTTCAGAGCCGCAAAGCAGCGCCAGCATATCCAGACCGGGGTTGTCGTAAAGCGCGCCGCCAATTTCCATTACATCACCGTCGCTGGTCAGCACCCGCACGCCCAACACGTTGTGCACAGTCAGACCGTATTTTAAGCAATGTACCCCACCCGCATTTTCGGCAACGTTGCCGCCAATACTGCATGCGATCTGGGAAGAGGGGTCTGGCGCGTAGTACAAGCCATGAGGCTTGGCGGCATTAGAAATGGCCAAGTTACGCACCCCAGGCTGCACTTGGGCTACTCGATTATCTGGGTCTATAGAAAGAATTTTGTTCATCTTAGACAGCCCAAGCACCACGCCGTCTTTATGAGGACGTGCGCCACCGGAGAGCCCCGTACCCGCACCGCGAGGAATAACGGGGACACCGTGCTGGCGGCATATGGCCATAACGTCCACTACTTGAGCTTCGGTCTCGGGTAACACAACCACCCAAGGCATTTCCCGAATGGCAGTAAGTCCGTCAGTTTCGTAGGGCCTAAGGCCGGCACCGTCGGTAATTAAACACTCAGCAGGCAACGTGCGCTGTAAGTGCTGCAAAACCGCAGTGTGATTTTTTGTAATTGGATTCATTCCGAGATTATGCAGTAAATAAGCAATTGCACTAAGTGCAATTAAGCACTTTCTCTAGACAATGCATGACCACAAGGCACTCTAAGCCATTGAACAAACACTCAATGTTGCACTAATCAATCACAGGAGACGGGAGAAAAACCACCCATTCTCACTGGCCAAAATGACCTTAGCCAATTAATCTAACGGTGCACCAGAACCAACCTTGGGTCCCGCAGAGGCCACACACCGGCTGCGCCCTGATCATTAAAAGAGCACAAAGAGAAAAAGCATGAGCGTAGAACAACGCCTTAAAGACTTGGGCTTAGTCTTGCCCAAGCCCATGGATACAGGGCACCTACCCTTTGACTTGGTCCGCATAGATGGCACGCATTTATATTTATCTGGCCACGTCCCCACTGATGCCGACGGTAAAATGAGCAAGGCGCTGGGCAAAGTAGGCGCAGAAATAGACCCCGAACAAGCTAACCAAATTGCCAGACAAGTAGGACTAGGACTCATCGCCAGCATTAAGGCGAGCATCGGCAATTTAGATCGCGTTGCCAGTTGGTTAAGAGTTTTTGGTATGGTCAACACCGCACCCGGCTTCAATCAATTGCCCGGAGTTATAAATGGCTGCTCTGACCTTATTTTGGAAGTCTTTGGACCCGAGGTTGGCGCACATAGCCGCTCTGCTGTAGGCATGGCGGAACTACCCTTTAACGTACCTGTAGAAATAGAAGCAGAGGTCAGGATTAAATTATGAACTATCAAATAGTCAACGCGCGCATCGTCAATGAAGGCACCATTACCGAGGGTAATGTGGTGATAGAGGGCGAGCGTATTAAAGGCATTAATGTGCCCGCGCCTGAACATTGCGAAACCATAGATGCTAAGGGTGCCTATTTACTGCCGGGCATGATCGACGACCAAGTGCATTTTCGCGAACCCGGCCTAGAACATAAAGGCACCATAGCCACAGAATCTGCTGCGGCAGTGGCAGGCGGCATCACCAGCTATATGGAAATGCCCAACTGTAATCCGCTGACCATTTCCCAAGCAGCCCTTATAGACAAGCGCGACAGAGCCTCTAAATGCTCAGCATCTAACTACGGCTTTTATCTGGGCGCTACCAACGACAACTTGGAAGCGGTTAAAAGCGTAGACACCAGCCTGACCTGTGGCGTAAAGATTTTTATGGGCGCAAGCACCGGCAATATGCTGGTAGACAATACTGCAACCCTAGAGGGTATTTTTGCAGCCACTTCGCTATTGGTTGCCACTCACTGTGAAAGCACGCCTATGATTTTAGAGGCAGAAGCCGCAGCCACAGCAAAATGGGGCGAAGACATCCCCTTTTCTGAACACCCAAATATTCGTTCCGTGGAAGCCTGCTATGCCTCCAGTTCACTCGCCGTAGGTTTGGCCAGAAAGCACGGTACAAAGTTACATGTACTGCATTTAACTACCGCCAAGGAACTGGACTTGTTTGACACAGGCCCAATTGAAAGTAAGCGCATTACTGCTGAAGCCTGTGTGCATCACTTGTTCTTTAACTCCGATGACTACGCTGACAAAGGCGCGCTGATCAAATGTAACCCTGCAATCAAAACACCAGCGGACCAAGCAGCATTACTTAAAGCAGTTGCCGAGGATCGTATTGATGTGATTGCAACGGACCATGCCCCACACACTTGGGAAGAAAAAGGTCGCAAGTATTCAACAGCGCCAGCGGGGCTGCCTTTAGTACAACACGCAGTTATTTCGCTGTTAGACAGAGTCACTGACGGCACGTTTAGCATTGAGCAAATAGTTCATAAAACTGCCCACGCCCCTGCCATTTTGTATCAGGTTGCAGAACGCGGATTTATTCGCGAAGGCTATTTTGCTGATCTTATATTGGTCTCACCAGACAGCGAACATGTAGAAATGCCCATCTTAAGTAAGTGCGGTTGGAGTCCATTCGAAGGGCACAAGTTCAGTCATCGCATTGATAAAACCTGGGTGAACGGCCATCTGCGTTACTCAGACGGCAGCGTGCAGCCCGGGCCGTTCGGACAGGCACTGACTTATCACCGGTAATAACACTCGTAGCGCCATTGATGAAAAAGCCGGTTTCACTGACAAAAGACCGGCAATCAACGGTACACAGCTAGAAAAGAGAGATGTAACGCTTTACCCAAAAATCCACTGAACAAAACGTAGAGGGGAGTCTATATATGAAAAAGTTTCTAATTGGCCTTGGGACGCTGGTCGTAGTACTGAGTGTGTTTGGTTTCATCTATCGCGGACCATTAATGATGGTTGTAGGTTTTTATTACATCGCACCCGGTCATGACTTTTCCGAGCAGGCACCTGCCGCCGCACCAGACTACACAGACGATACAAATTGGGCTGCATTACCCACCCGTGAAGATTCAGCAGATTCCATACCTAATGGACTGACCTTAGACGCTAATTCAAAAGTAGCAGTGGACGTTTTCTTTATTCACCCAACTACTTTTGTCTCTCCCAGTGGTTGGAACCAGCCGCTAGACAACGAACGCGCAAATGAAATTACAGATTCATGGGTTATGCGCGATCAAGCCAGTGTGTTCAATGGCTGCTGCGACGTTTATGCACCACGCTACCGCCAAGCCACCTTGTACAGTTTTACTGATACAAGCGAAGTGAAAAATGGCGAACAAGCGTTGGCACTGGCGTATAACGATGTCAAAACGGCATTCAGGTACTTTATTGAAAACTACAATGACGGGCGGCCCTTTATTTTGGCAGGGCATAGCCAAGGTTCGTTTCATTCAGACAGACTGATTAAGGAAGAAATTGTAGGCACTGATCTGGCCCAGCGAATGGTTGCCGCCTACCCCATAGGTTTCTCCTTAGACGGCAGCAATGGCCTTGACGTTTGCACCACCCCAGAGCAAATTAACTGCCAGGTTTCTTGGAATACCAACACCCAAGGTGCCGATGTAATTCTTGGCACACCTGGCGACATCTGCGTAAATCCGCTCACATGGCAGGTTGATGAAAAGCAGGCGGGCTTTGAAGAAAATCTCGGCGGCGTTGTATTTACCGCAGGGGGCGAAATTGAACCAGGCGTTACCGACGCACAGTGCAGCAATGGCCAACTGATTATCTCAGAGGTGAAATCAGACAAATATACGCTTATGGCGTTTGGACCCGGCAACTACCACGTATACGACTACAGCCTGTTCCATATGAACCTGCGTAAAAATATAAACCAGCGGGTAGCCGCCTACATGAACCAGTAAGCTATCTGCAACCAATACAAACAGCACAGAACAGGGCGATAAATACCTGCGAAAGCAGAGCTAAAGCATCTTAGTTCTGCTTCGATACTCCAGAGCGGCCAAGCCATAGGACTACGTAATACGGTTATGCTGGCCGCCCTCTCCCTCTTGAGTTTGCGAAGCCCAAATACCAGCGTGGCGTCAAGTCTAACCCTTTGCCAAATCACCTGACCGATAGTGTGGTCTGCGGATTAAGGTGGGACTGTAAAAATTCGGTCATCGTTTTCGCAAAGGTGATTCGATTCTCATACCCTGACAAGTAGTGATCGCCGTCCGGCAATTCAACAAATTCACTTAAGCCGGGCTTTTGCCTATTCAACACTTTAGCCATTTTCTTTGAATGACGGATGTCTACTACTCGATCTTTTTCGCCATGCACCAATAACACCGGCGCATTCAGATTTACAGCCAAATTTACGGGAGAGTTATTTGCCAGCATCTTGCGATCTTCCCAAAGTCGACCAACATGCCGTGTAGCGTATCGACCGCCGATGTAGATGTCTTAGGGCTACAGAAACGAGGCTCTCCAATTTTTTTAGAGGCAATTCATATTTCTATGTCCGAGCGAACACCTGCTCGCCGCTGATCCAAGTCTCTAACACTTGTATTGAGCCCAATTGTTCTGGGGCAACGGCTAACGGATCTTTATCTAACACTAAGAAGTCTGCGAATTTACATGCCTCCAAGCTACCTACCTCATGATCTGAATGGCATTGCCAAGCGGCATCAATAGTCACGGCGCGCAATGCCGCTGCCGCAGGCACACGTTCTTCTGGGGACAACAGCTGATCTGACCGCCACATAGTCCTTGTTACCGCATTTTCCATGCAACGCAGTGGATTCATTTCGGTCACAGGATCATCTGAATGAATGGTCCAACGGATACCCAAATCCTCGCAAGCGCCAGTGCGGTCTAGTTTGGCGGCTTTTTCTGGACCAAAAATGTCTTCAACAAAAGCCTTGCCCCAATAATGTACGTGGCCAATTAAA
>OJDI01000296.1_pt1 | contig 21306 bp, 20 predicted proteins | sample 1592601 | NCBI WGS metagenome assembly OJDI01 (sample SAMN05416845, study PRJEB24817) | seawater metagenome | isolation source: Sea water | place: Canada:Atlantic | collected 2013-07 | reverse complement strand
GGAATCGAACCACCGACACGAGGATTTTCAATCCTCTGCTCTACCGACTGAGCTATCAGGCCATACTGCTTGCCTTACATCGGCAGCGAGCGGCGTATTAAACCGATGTCGCGGCTTCCCGTCAACTGTCCTGAGCAGGTGTATAGCCTTCTGGTTGATCTACCTCTTCATTTTTGAAGAATCGCCACATCTGATCGAGCAAATATTTGCGTGTTTCGGGGTCAATTAAGCTCAGGTGCTTTTCGTTGATCAGCATAGTTTGCAGGGTCTGCCATTCTAGCCAAGCCTTTTCAGATACTTCGGCAAAGATTTTTTCACCCTGCGTTCCAGGAATAGGCTGTTTTTCTAATCCGGGCAGCTCTTTTTGATACTTACTGCAATTTACCATTCTGCTCATGCTGATTTTGTCCTTTATTGGCCGTTTAGCTTAGTGGCCTTTTGGCCTATTCACGCTATTTGGTAGGGCTGGTTGCCAGGGGTGCCAGTAGTTTAACGGCTACCGCAGACAATCCTATGGCTTCATTGTTATTTTCTAAATGCGCGGGCAGCACCCAACGGGTTGCTAGTTCTTGTACCTGTAGTTCTGGTTGGGTATTTAGCGAGATATAAATGGGTTCTACTTCTAAATGAAAGTGAGTGAAGGTATGCCGAAAAACCTTTGCCGTGTGGTGGTCTGTGGCTGCTATATCTAAGCCTAACTCCGCTAAATATTCGGCTATAGAGGTCTCAGAGGCGCGTTCCGGCGGGTTCCATAGACCGCCCCAAAGTCCGGTAGCCGGTCTTTGTTCCATGAGCGTTGCACCGTTCGGCAAACTCACTATAAAAAAACGCGCCGTTCGCAGTGGCTTGGCTTTTTTCGGTTTTGGTGTGGGCAGTTGGTGAACTATTTCTTTAGCGTTAGCCACGCACTTGGTCTGCATGGGGCAGTCTGCGCAGTTTGGTCTTTTTCTCGTGCACAGGGTGGCGCCGAGATCCATTATTGCCTGGGTATAAGCCGCTGTGCGTGTCGCCGGGGTGTGGTCTATGGCGTGCTGCCACATCTGCGCGTTGATTTTGCTCTCGCCCGGATAGCCTTCTATGCCATGAAATCTGGCCAATACCCGTTTCACGTTGCCATCCATAATCACCCCTTGCTGGCCCATGGCAATGGCTCTTATGGCACCGGCAGTCGACCGTCCTATGCCAGGCAGCGCTTCTAAGTCCTCTTGTGTTTCCGGCATTTGGCCTTGGTGGTTTTCTACTATGAGTTGGGCAGACTTATGTAGGTTTCTGCCTCGGGCGTAGTAACCTAGCCCCGTCCATAGGTGCAGTACCTCGTCGATATTGGCTTGGGCAAGGCTTTCTATGTTGGCAAAGCGCTGAGTGAAGCGGTTGAAGTAATTGATGACTGTTGCAACCTGGGTTTGCTGCAACATGATCTCGGAGACCCATACTCGGTAGGGGTTGATGTCGGCTTGCCAGGGCAAATCTTTGCGGCCATTTATTTCAAACCAATCAAGTAATTGCCGCGCAAACCAATCCATCAATAACGCATCCCTTTTTTACTGCCCGAAGAGGTTTAAGAGCTGTTTGGCGGCTTCTCTCAATTGTTCTGGCACCTGCTCTTCTATCACTTCGTCTAATTTTTCTTTTACTTTGTCTTGCTGCGAATTTTTCAAGATTTGCAACAGCATCTTACCCACTGCCTTGGTATTTGGCTTGCATTCAGGTTCAGCCAGTTTGCCCTTACAGTCAAAGGGAATAGCAGCGTCCATTAATACGGGCGTTAACTTAATTTGTTGGCCCGGTTTGGGGGTTTGCACCACGGCCTCGCCTGTTAAAGAAAGATTGTCGTCAAGAAACGCAATAGAGCCGCTCGCGTTGGCTTGCAGGTTATCCAAATCAACGATCAACGTATTTGCTTCCCCTTGGATTGTCCACGCGGCAGTGAGGTTGTTGTACTGCAATTGATCTGGCAGTTCCTCTACAGGCTCGCCTGTATTAGCTAATTGGTTGATCAGTATCAGCGCGTTTTTGACTTGGCCAATATCAATGCTGCCTTGACCGCCATCCAAATTTGCAGAGCCCACAACGCTTTTGGCTAGCGCTTCCTCGGTATTACCGAGCATTTTTAATTGGCCTTGGACTTTTAATGGCGCCTGCCAGTTGAGTTTGTTGTCTGTGGCTGCAACGAGTTTACGGCTGTCTATATCCGAGCCACTGAAGGAAATGTCCCAAGGAATTGGTCTAAGGTTTACATCAATAGTAGCCTTGCTTTGAAGTTTGCCACCAAAGAAATCTGCTATTGCTAAAGACACTTTGCTTTTGCCAGCGGTTTGGCTGAGGTTCAATAGGCCGCTTTGAAATTCGTATTGGTCGACAACTATTCTGCTTAGGTCGCAACTAAAATCTGCATCAAAGGCCAAAATGCTATCAACTGGCAGCAAGTCGTCGTCTGAGCTTGTTGTGTTGCTGGTTGTATTGTTGTCGGTAATTTCCCCATTGCAAATGCCCGAGGCATAAGTACTTGTGAGCGTTGTGTCCGTAAATCGTACACGCGCTCTTTGGGCGCTATCTGCCGAGTCTAGCGCCGTGAATGTCAGTTGGCCGGCTAGGTTTAAATCCTCGCTAGACGCATCTGCGCTTGCGGCAACGTAGCCTAAATCCAACACAAATGGGCTGGCTTCATCAGGGCGAAAGTCACTGATGTCTAGTTTACGCAGAATCATTTGGCTGCCCTGAGACTCAACTTTAACGTTTTCTAAAACAAAACTATGAATCTGCCAAGACTCCAGTGCGGCAAAAAGATTACCTATTTGGGCGTTTAGGGTGAGCTTGCCAATATTGATATTTTCAGAGGCATCAATCGCGTCGATATTTTCCGCAGACAATCCCAGTGTTGGCTGTATCTGCCAATTGATATCTCCGTTAATACTAATCTGATAGCCGCTGGCTTCAGTCAGGTAGGCTTCAAGATCCAACTTGTAGCGATCACCATCACTAAAGTAAACGTACCCTGCAATACCAATCAGTATTACGCTGGCAACAATGAGTCTAAATAAAAGTTTCATATAGTTAGTTCTCTAGAATGAGCAATTAATTGGGCAAATGACTATGTTTTTGTGCGGGCGGTTTAGCAGGTGCGCAAAATTTTCATCAGCAAAACGCCAAAAGCTCGGAAAAACTTCATCTACCACAGTATTACAAAACCCGTATCGTTTATGATGGCAATGTAGACCGACTGTCGGTCTTTTGCGACAACTGAATATTTCTTTGAGGACACAATGTCTGTAGATACTTTTGATCCACGCCAGTTCAATGCCAAGCAAAAACCCATTGCCGCGGATTTGTTGGCCCAAGCCGTTGAGCTGGCGACTAGCGCTGTGCCTGAAGACTGCGAAGTGCACCTCAGTCAGGAGCAGGTCAATCTTTTAGCGCCACTGCTGCAACATCCGGGCTGGACTGATGCAGCAGCTGAGTTAGACGATGCCGCAATAGTCAGCCTTATTCGATTTTTCACCCTAGGCGAGATGGGCCACCCTGCGTGGAAGGCAGAGGCAAAATCTCCCGTGGTGGCTTTGGTGCGGGTGTTAAAAAAGCGTAAAGCTATGCCCGGTGATTTGGTTGCTTGGATTAAGGCGAATACCACCAATCGGTTTTTGCCCCATGGCGACTTGATGGACCTTCTTTAGCAGGTAAATTCTGCTCGTAGCCCTTTCTCTAACTCTGCCTGATGAATAGGTTTTGCCTATTTGCAGGGAGAGAGTTGTGCTGAATAAAACGGCTTTTATCGGACAGCACGTCTTGGTTGATACCTAGATTTACCTTAACTGGCATAAACCAGGACTGTAATCTTTGGCAAAGCCCGTTAAACTGCCCGGCTTCAAAGCATAACCGCAGGTGAAAAAAGTGCGTCAGGCAAAAATAACAAGAGATACGAGCGAAACCCAAATCGTCTTGAGCGTAAATCTCGATGGCACCGGCGATAGCCATTTTGCTACCGGTTTGCCATTTTTTGACCATATGCTCACGCAAATATCTCGTCACGGAATGATTGATATTCATATCGAGGCCACCGGCGACCTTGAGGTAGACGCGCACCACATGGTTGAGGACGTGGGCATTGTCTTGGGTCAGGCGCTTAACGAGGCCATTGGCGACAAGAGCGGTATCACTCGGTATGGCCATGCTTATGTGCCGTTAGACGAAGCCTTGTCTCGCGTAGTTATTGACCTGTCTGGTCGTCCGGGCCTGCACTATGGGGTGGAATATACCCGTGCTCGCGTAGGTGATTTCGACGTCGACCTACTGCGCGAATTCTTCCAAGGGTTGGTTAACCACTCAATGATGACTGTGCACTTGGACAACCTCAAGGGCGACAACGCCCATCACCAAGCTGAGACTTTGTTTAAGGCCTTTGGTCGTGCGCTGCGTATGGCGGTGACCGCCGATGAGCGTATGTCCGGCATCGTGCCTTCTACTAAGGGCAGCTTGTAGACCTATGTTGCTGATTCCTGCCATTGATTTAAAAGACGGTGCCTGTGTGCGCTTGCGCCAGGGCCGCATGGCTGAATCTACCGTGTTTTCTACCGACCCTGTGGCTATGGCCGCTCATTGGAAAGAGCAGGGTGGGCGTCGTTTACATATTGTTGACCTCGATGGTGCTTTTGCGGGTGAGCCGAAAAATGCGGCATTGATTGGCGCAATGGTTGCCGCAATGGGCGACGTGCCTGTGCAGGTCGGTGGCGGTATTCGCAGTGTCGAAATTATCGATGCCTATCTTGATGTGGGCGTAAGCGCCGTAATTGTTGGCACCAAGGCTATTGAGGATCCCGAGTTTTTGGCCGCCACTGCGCATAAGTATCCGGGCCAAGTTATTTTAGGTTTAGATGCGCGCGGCGGCGTTGCTGCAACTCAAGGCTGGGATAAAGACTCTGGTGTACAGGCCCTTGATCTAGCTCGTCAGGCAGGCCAGCTGCCAATTGCCGGAATTGTTTATACCGATATTGACCGCGACGGCATGATGGAAGGTTTGAATGTTGCGGCGACATTAGAAATTGCTCAGGCCGCCAAAGTGCCGGTTATCGCCTCCGGCGGCGTGACCAACATGCAAGATCTGCAGGTGCTTAAAGAAGCCTTTGCCGCTCAGCCGGAACTTTTGTTGGGCGCTATTACTGGTCGTGCAATTTATGAAGGCACTTTAGACGTGGCCCAAGGCCAAGCATTTTTGGACCAAAAGTCTTAGGGCAATTTTTCTAATAAGTGGTTTAGCGCGCACTAATATATGGCCCGTTTATGACGCGGGCCCTTTACCTCTACCTCTACCTTTACGTTTTTCGTTTGTGGCCGTTTGTGGCCGTTTGTGGTCGAGAGAGGCCGATTGTCTGCGGCGCTTGCCCTGCGCAAAAACTCGCGCTCTACTTTTAGGCGCTTTGTTATTTTTCTTTTAACAAATGCTGTGCAGCGAACGCTAAGAGTTCATCTTCATCTGCGCTGAAATTTATGTCCGGCTCAATACCTGAGTTATGAAAGGAGCGCCCGCTTGGTGTGTAGTAGTAAGCGGTGGTGATTTTCAGCGCCTGAGCATCGGGCAGGGGTGGTAGTAGCGATTGCACGGTGCCTTTACCAAAAGACGTGTTGCCAATTATCGTTGCTCTGTCTCTATCTTGCAGCGCCCCTGCGACTATCTCGGAAGCCGACGCGGAGCCGTGATTGATTAACACAACCACCGGTAGGTTGTCAGTGTCATCGCCCTTAGCGGCAAAGTAAGAGGTATTGTTAGAATCATCTGGTGCAAAAGTAGTCTGTTGTTGCGTGGACACAACTAAGCCGCCATCTAAAAAAATCTCCGCTACACTCACTGAAGATTGCAATATACCCCCGGGGTTGTTACGGAGATCTAGGATTAAGCCGGTTAACGGATTTTTTTCGCTAAGCGCTGCTAGGCTCAGCTTTAGGTTTTTACCTGCATTTTGGTCGAAGCTTGAGAGGCGTATATAACCTATGCCTCGGTCGAGATTTCTATGGCTGATACTTGTGGTAGTGATTAATTCGCGTTTTAAAACAAGAGGGATACGTTGTTCTTGTCCTGGTCGCTCCAACAATAAAGCTATTGACTCTCCAATGGCGCCTTTCATCTGCTCGATCATTACCGCCATGTTCATGCCTTTTGCAGGGTCGCCATTAATTCCTCTGATGATGTCGCCTGCAAGAATGCCGCCTCGTTCTGCGGGCGTATCTTTGATCACCGAAACTACGGTGAAAAAATCATTAGATAAGCTGACTTCTATGCCGATGCCGCCGAATTTTCCTTCACTGCGACTGAGCAGGTCTTCATAACTTTGTTGGTCGAGCAATTCTGAATATTCATCTAAACCTGCGAGCATGCCCCTAATGGCATGGCTAACCATTTCTTGTTGGTCTAAGTCTTCCACATAGTTGTCATCGATCTGCTGCAATGCAGCAGCAAACGTTCGCACAGCGGAGTCGTGGTTTGAGAAGTACCATTGAAAAACTAAAATACCCAAGAGTATGCCGGTAATCATACTGAGCAGTAGGCTGAATAATGGCAGTGGTCTTAAAATCATATGAAAGGGGCGTTTATGCATTCAGCGCTGATCATAAACTAAGTGGTTGAGAGTATTCGCCACTTTTTAATGCCCCAATTAGCTGCTTTAGGGAAAAACATTGGGTTTTGTCTGAGAATTAGAGCTTCAACCATTGGGTCGGATTGCTGACTTTGCCATCTTGACGTAATTCAAAGTACAGGCCGGGCTCGCCTTGGCCGCCACTGCTGCCTGCGCTGCCGATTATTTCGCCGCTTTCAATCCAATCGCCGGTCTCTTTGCTCAACGTGTCGCAGAAGCCGTACATGGTCATATAACCCTCTCCGTGATCAATAATGGTCATTAAACCAAAACCTCTGAGCCAATCTGCGAACACCACCCGCCCACGAAATACTGCCGTTATCGGTGTGCCCAGATCTGCGTTAATTTTAATGCCACGCCAACTCAAGTTTCCGCCCGCTCGCTGCTCGCCAAATCGGTGTTTCAATCGGCCTTCTAGCGGTGCGGGTAGATTGCCCTTGGCGTCTATAATGCTCGAATCGTCAAAGGTCGTTGCTTCCAGTTCTAGTGTCTGTATGAGTGTTTGTAGGCGCTGGCTGTCTGCAAGCAGGATTTTTTGCTGCTGAGACTTGTTCTTCTTTTGTTCCGCAAGTTTGCGTATAGACAGTGCGCGGCTTTTGCGCTGATCGCTCATTGCTTGGCGTTGTTCTTTAAGGGTTTGTAAATTCTTGTTGTGCTGTTGTTTTTGCTCGCTGAGCATTTTTTCGCTTTCAGCCAGTTGCCGCAGCGTTTTTTTGTACTCTTCTATTAAGCCCAGACGCTCGGCGCCGAAGTAACCGTGATAACGAATTAACCTGTCCAGATCCGCTGGAGAATTTTTGTTCAGCAGTTGCTTAATAAAGTCGTCCCCGCCCAGGCGGTAGGCGGCGCGCAGGTGAATTGATACTGCTTTGCTCTGCGCTTGTTGTAGCGCCTTGAGTTCGCCTATTTCTTGTGTAGATTTATTCAGCGCTTTGTTTGCATCTGACAACTCGATTTCGGCGGCTCGTGTCTTTTTTGTCAGCGTAGCAATTTTTGTATCTTGTTCACGCAACCGCGATTGCAGTTGGTTGTTCTCTTGTTCCGCCTCGGTCAGCCACTTATCTAACGCATTGAGTTGATCAAGTGTCTGTTTAAGTGCCAGAGCGTTTTGTTCAATGTCGCTCTGGGCCATAGCGCCAAAGGGCTGGGCGCCTAGCAGCAAAAGTATTGCCATAAGAAATGGCACTAGGTACCCACGCCGGCCTGAATGTTTTTTACGAAAAACTAAATCTGACAAACGACAGTTGCTAGTCATATTAAGACTCGACGGTAAAAGGATTGAGCAAAGCTCGCCTACTGCCCATCTCCGGTGGCTAAGGATTCTCCGGTCATCTCTTTGGGAATATCTAGCCCCATTAGATCAAGGAGCGTTGGTGCTACATCGCACAAAGAACCACCATCGCGCAGGTTGATTTTCTTCGGGCCAACATAAACCAGCGGCACTAAATTGCTGGTATGCGCTGTGTGCTCCTGAGCGCTTTCATGATCTACCATTTGTTCTACGTTGCCATGATCGGCCGTAACAAGCATTTGCCCCTGGGTTTTCTCTAAAGCCTCACGTAAGCGCATTAAACAATGATCTAAGGTTTCTACTGCCTTGATGGCAGGTTGAAGCTTACCGCTGTGGCCTACCATGTCGCCGTTAGCGTAGTTGCAGACAATTGTGTCAAAGCGGCCACTTTCTATGGCTTCAATAAGTTCATCGGTGACTTTCTTTGCACTCATTTCTGGCTGTAGGTCATAGGTTGCGACCTTCGGAGAAGGCACCAGTAGGCGCTCTTCGCCGTCGAAATTCTCTTCGCGGCCACCTGAGAAAAAGAAGGTCACATGAGCGTACTTTTCAGTTTCCGCAATGCGTAGTTGCTTCATGCCTTTATTTTGTAGATGTTCGCCAAAGGAGTTAACCAACTGCAGTTTGCTGAACGCGCAGGGTAAATCTATATCGTCTGCGTACTGAGTGAGTGTGGTGAAATTTGCTGGTCTGGTGAATGAGCGACGAGCAAAACCGTCGAAATCAGGTTCAGTCATTGCCCGAGTAATTTGCCGCGCCCGGTCGGCACGAAAATTCATAAACACTACTGCGTCCTCTGCATTTAAGTGAAAAGGCGCGTTGTCTGCTGCATGTATTGCGGTGGGTTGTACAAACTCGTCGTTTTCATCCCGCGCGTAGGCTTTCTCTAGTGCTTCCACGCCGCTGGTTGCGTGAAAGGGCGCCTCGCCTCGGGCCACCAAGTTATAGGCGCGCTCTACTCGGTCCCAGTTGCGGTCTCTATCCATGGCAAAGTAGCGACCACTGACACTGATTACCTGACCGCATTGAAGTTGGGACAAAAGTGCATCGGCTTTAGCCAGCGAATCTTTGGCGCTGCGCGGTGGTGTATCTCTGCCGTCTAGAAACGCGTGGAGATAAATTTTCTTTATACCTTTGGCCGCAGCAACTTTAATCAGGCTAAAAATTTGCGCCTCATGGCTGTGCACGCCGCCAGGAGAGAGCAATCCCATGATATGCAGTGCTCCGTCATTCTTTGTCACTGTATCTGTGACATCAACGAGGGCTGGGTTGTCGGCAAAGTCGCCGTCTTCGATAGATTTATTAATGCGCGTGAAATCTTGATAAACCACCCGTCCAGAACCCAAGTTCATGTGGCCCACTTCCGAATTACCCATTTGCCCATCTGGTAAACCCACATCAATACCTGATCCTGAGATCAGTGTGCGCGGATGGTTGCTCCATAGATCATCCCATGTGGGCATGTTTGCCATGGCAATAGCATTATTTTCGGTATTCGTGCTGTGGCCGAAGCCGTCGAGTATGACGAGTAGGCTGGTTGCGGACATGGCGTGGTAACTCCTAGGGTACTCTTATAGGGGGTCGCTAATTCTTTTGCTTCTCTTTCTTTTTTTGCCAATTGGGCTAAAAGTAGGCCTATAAACAGGCCTGATGCCAACGGCGCAAAGGTGCAAACACCCTGTTAAGTCTTAGTTTTTGCGCAAATTTGAGCGGCTAAGTTTAACAACAAATGACGTGTCAATGAGATGAAATCTTCAGCTGAAAAGCGGCTTTAGAATTTGGCAACAACCCTGATTTGGCGTAATGCGCGCGCTGAGGATGGTGTCCCATTTCTACGGCTGATGCCGAGGCGAAATTTCTCCATATCAGTCATGCCGTTAAGGCGGCCACAAGTGTATACTCGCCAACGCAATTTTTAGGCGAGAACAATGGAAGCGTTTTTTACTTTTATCGGCGCGCATCCCCTGTTAGTGGGTGCTTTCGTAGTGTTGCTGGGACTCTTTATCCGTAATGAATCGGGTCGCGGGGGAGCAACCATAACAACTCAAGAACTGGTGCGTTTGGTCAATGTGCAAAATGCATTGGTTTTAGACGTGCGCGACAAAGCTGAATTTGCTGAAGGGCATATTGTTGACGCAGTGAATATCCCCTACGCAAGTTTAGAAGAAAAGTGGAGCGAGCTTTCTAAGCACAAAGAGCGCCCTATAGTTGTGGCCTGCAAAATGGGTCAGCATTCAGGCACCGCCGGTACGTTGTTGAAGAAAAATGGCTTCGCTAATGTGTCGCGTTTAATGGGCGGCTATTCAGAGTGGCGCGCGCAAAATTTACCCGTAGTAAAGAGCTAATTTAATGAGTGAAAGTCAAGATACCGGCGATAACGGCGCGGCCAGCGGCGGCGAGAAAGGCCAAGTGCAATTTCGTATAGAGCGTTTGTTTTTGAAAGACTCTTCGTTTGAGTCGCCCAATTCGCCTGAAGTATTTATCAAGCAGTGGCGGCCTGAGATCAAGGTAGATATTAATACTCGCGCCAATTCGTTGGGCGAAGATCTGCAAGAGGTGATTTTAACCGCCACAATAACAGCCACCTTGGAAGACGAGATGGTGGGCTTCATTGTTGAGGTTCAACAAGCGGGCATTTTCTTGATTCAGGGTGCAGAGCCTGCCCAACTGAGTCAGATAATTGGCATCGCGTGTCCCAATACGCTGTTCCCTTATTTGCGCGAAAGTATTGATAACTTGGTGGTGAAAGGCGGTTTTCCTGCTTTGCAATTAGCCCAGGTCAATTTTGAGGCGCTGTATGTTCAAGCCATGCAGGAGCGAGAGCAGCGTGAACAAGCCAGTAGTGACGGTCAACAGGACTCTGCAGACGTGACAACACATTGAGTTCGTTTCAATGTCGCGGCGCTGTGAGGTACGAGGTGTCTGGTTGCAACGGCACAGACACGAACAGACACGAGCAGATACGTTTCATGCAGGTTAGGGAAGCAAGGTAGGCGTCCGGACAACTCGGGCGTTAGAGAAAGCACTGAGCGTAAGTGGCCTAAAGCAGGCCGTCGAAGTTTTGCTGACGCCAACCTTCATACAATGTTATCGCAACAGAATTAGCCAAATTAATGCTGCGCGATGTGGCTTGCATGGGGATGCGCAGTTTTTGCTCGTCGCTCAAACTTTCCGCAATACGCGCTGGCAATCCCTTAGTTTCTTGCCCAAATAAAACGGTATCGTTAGGTAGAAAAGCAATCTCCGCGTAGCTTCTTTTCGCTTTGGTGGTTAAAGCAAACCATCGCGTATCTGCCAAAGCCGTCTGGCATTCCTCGAAATTCTCGTACAGAGACACCAGCGCCAGTTCGTGATAATCCAGTCCTGCTCTTCTTAGGCGTTTGTCATCCCATTCAAATCCAAATGGTTTTATCAGGTGAAGTTTTGCGCCTGTGTTGGCGCAAATACGGATGATATTGCCTGTGTTTTGCGGAATTTCAGGCTGATAGAGAACAACATTCATGCGCTATTGTAGCGCATTCCTCAAGGCAACTGCGCGAATATCAAGTGTTCTAGCTAGTAGTCTAGCTCCTGCATTTTGCGCGTTAGCGTGTTGCGGCCCCAGCCTAATAGCTCCGCTGCGTCTTTTTTGCGACCACTGCTTTTTCGCAATGCTGCGTTTATGATCACGCGCTCGAACCGCGGCATCGCAACGTCTAGTACGGGTATTCCTTTTGCATCATCGAGCAGTTGTCCAACCCAAAGCTCTAAGCCCGACTCCCAGTCGCTGTTAGTTTTGCCTTCTACATTTTGTTGTAGTTCTGGAGGCAAGTCTTCAATCAAAATAACGCGCGAACTGGCCATTACTTGAAGCCATCGGCAGGTATTTTCCAGTTGACGCACATTTCCCGGCCAAGGTAGCAGCGACAAATACTCAGAGGTGGCAGCATCTAAACGCTTTGACTCGTCGCCTAATTCAATCGCCGCGTTGTCGAGAAAATGCTGGGCCAACAATGGTATATCCTCGCGGCGCTCAGAGAGCGCAGGCACATGCACGCGAATGACATTGAGTCGGTGAAAGAGGTCTTCACGGAAGGTGCCTCTTTCTACTAAGGTTTCGAGATTTTGATGTGTTGCCGCGATTATCCTCACATCTACCTGCACGGATTGGTGGCCGCCCACTCGGTAGAATTCGTTCTCTGCCAGTACCCGCAATAACCGAGTTTGTGCGGACGAGGGCATATCGCCTATTTCGTCTAAAAACAATGTGCCGTGATCGGCTTGTTCGAAGCGTCCCATGCGTCGCTGGGTCGCGCCGGTAAATGCGCCTTTTTCGTGGCCGAACAATTCGCTTTCAATGAGTTCATTGGGAATTGCAGCCACATTGAGCGCAACGAACGGGCCAGTTTGCCTAGGCGAGTGTCGGTGCAATGCTCTTGCGACCAACTCTTTACCCGACCCTGAAGGCCCGTTAATGAGCACGCTTACGTTGGAAGACGACAAGCGGCCGATTGCTCTGAACACTTCCTGCATGGCAGGGGCTTTACCAATTATCTCTGTAGGCTCTTCAGGCTTGGCAGTGGCAAGCGGCTCTATTTCTCTGCTGTGCGCTATGGCTCGTTGCACCACAGCTACGGCGTCGTCTACATCAAATGGTTTAGGCAAATATTCGAAAGCACCGCGTTCAAAACTGTGCACTGCGCTTTGTAAATCCGAGTGCGCGGTCATCACAATGATGGGTACTTCAGGGTGGCTGATCTGTACTTTTTCTAAAAATTCCAAGCCCGACGTACCCGGCATTCTGATATCAGTGATGATGGCCAGTGGCGCCTCATCATTCAAGTGATGGAGTGCTTGGTCAGCAGTATTAAACGCTGTAATTGGAATGCTAGCTTGGCTTAACGCTCGGTCTAATACCCAGCGAATTGCACTGTCATCGTCGATCACCCACACATGTTCATTCATTTGCCGCTTCCTATATCTTGTATTTTGTTCGCCGGCGGGGAGAACGGTAAAAATATTGAGAAGGTTGTAGTGCCAGTTTTGCTGGCCACTTGTACCGATCCTTCATGCCGACTAATTATGTTCTGAGTAATAGACAGTCCCAGCCCCGAGCCATTGGCGCGGGTACTGATCATCGGGAAAAATATTTGTTCCAGGAACTTCGTCTCGATGCTTGGGCCATTGTTGGATATGTCCAGTTGCAACACCGACTTATGACGCTTGTTACCAATAGTGAACTGGCGGTTGACCCTAGTCTTAATAGATATTTTGGGGCTATTTGTGTCGCCCAATGCTTCACATGCATTGCGGGCAATATTCAACACCGATTGGATCAACTGGTCTTGGTCGCCTTCCACCGTGGGCAGGCTTGGGTCGTAGTCGCGCATCCAGGTTATGTTTGGGCCAAATTCCACTTTAAGGATACTGATCGCTCTGTCTGCAACTTCGGCAATGATGATTGGTTTCATCTTTAACGGCTGCCACGGGCCCAGCATACGATCGACCAAATCGCGAAGGCGGTCTGCCTCGGCAATAATAATTTGCGTGTATTCTTGCAGCTCCTCGCTGGGTAATGCTCTGTCTAGCAGCTGGGCTGCGCCTCTAATGCCGCCAAGCGGGTTTTTCACCTCATGGGCAAGACCGCGAATGAGATTGCGGGTGGTTTCTTGCTGAGATTCTAAAGAACTATTTTGGCTTATGGCGTTAAGCCTGCTGGTGGGGTGCATTTCTAGTAGCAAACCCCTTGGCGATTCAAAGTTTGTGACGGTGAGGTCAATGCGTTCGATCAGACTCTCGGGCAGTTGCAGGTGAATATCCCTGGCGGTGAACGGTTGACCGTTGTCTAAGGCCGCTTGTAATGAATTGATCAGTTCATCAGATTTGAGAATAAACTGATCCAAAGAATCGCCGCTGATTTGAGCGGCTGAAACATGCAACAAACTCTCTGCTGAAGCATTAACAAGACGCACACGCAAATCTTCATCGAGAAGTATGACTGCGGTAATCAAGCTGTCTAAAAGTCCTGCTAATGCTGGATTTTTCAGTGGCTCTTTGTAGGGCTGTTTTGTTTGATTCATTGTTTGCTCAGTTGATCTAATTTATCTAGCAATAATTAGGCCGAACCTCTTGGTTTAGAAAAATAAAAATGGCTACAGGTATAAGTGCTGGTTTTACATCCCATAACCCCTGTTTGGCTGCTTTTGGGAGCAAAATTTGGTCAAAAGTTTATTTGCTGGGCTGATATTGGCGCTTTGTTATCTGCTGAAATGCTTAGCCCCAACTCTGACGATGCACCAAAATAGGGCGTGCTCCAAAAAAGGTCAAGTACTATCTGATTAAGAGGCTGAGTAAGAGGCTGAAGGAGAGGTTGATTATAGAGGCTGACGAAGAGGCAGATGGACAGGCTAAAGGCAAGGTTGAAGGAGAGGTGGAAGGAGGGCTTGATGTAGAGGCTCATAAGGGGCCGCTGCCACCAGTTCAAAGAGGCACCCGACGAAACGCTTAAAGAGAAGCTTGAAGGGCATCTGGCAAAGCCAAAAACAATATCTGCAGAGTGTTTGCTTGATTGCTTTTTCTGCCTCCAACCTTTTCTGACCACGGCTTGCACCGCGAAATGTATCTCCAGAAGCTAGCGCCGAATGGATGAGTGCCGCAGCAAAGTGAAGGTAAGGGGTGGGCTTTGTTGAATTTCTTCCTGGCCCCGGTGCAGAGTGGCCTTTAGTGAGTGGACTCCGCGGTCAACCGCTTGTAGCTGGAATGTTGAACCAATACCTGAGGCAACGAGCTTGCCGTCTAAGAATATTTTGTGCACAAGGCCATCAAGTTTCTCAAGGCTTGCGCCTGCCCCGGTCTTTGGCGCATCAACGTTGATGATGACATTCAAAGCCCCGGAGTTGCTGCGTATTACGTCACCGTCAGCTGGGCTGATGATGGTGATGGCGTATGGGTAGTAGGAGTAGGAGCGCGCGCGGTCTTTTTGCCACGCTCTATCCAGAATTTTTGGGTCGTTATGAGCAATGCTAGATGACGTCAACGGAGACGAGACGGCTTCCATTATATTTATCGGCCCTCTATGAGTAGCTGAAGCCTCAGAAGCCTCAGAAGCCTCAGAAGCCCTAGAAGCCCTAGAAGCCCTAGAAGCAGTAGAAGCAGTAGAAGCTGGACAGTTGAGCGAACCTTCCTCCAAGTGGCTGGGCTTGTCAGTGAATTTGCAGCCCAATGCCTGCACGCTACGCCACCCATTGTCGGTTATTTGCGCATCAACAACGCTGGCGCCACTACTATTAGCAATGATCAACATCAGGGTCGACGCTAGATGGCGCAATGTGGGTGTCCTCTTGAACGGCTTTCTAATGCTGTCTAATTATGCGCATTAAGTCTTTTGCGATGCAGGGCAATAGCTCAAGCAGCGCTAAGTGTGAGTCATTTAAGGTGTGAGTGGTTTCAGCTGAGCGGTGCGCGCCTTATTGGGCGTCATTTTTAGTAGGTGCAGATTACTCGAAAGGGTAGCGGGTCAAACAGCAAAGTGGGTAGGGGTTATGAGTTGGAGAAAACCTACACCCTCAGAAGACCTGAGGGTGCGGGTAGCTGGATGAAAAAGCGGTTAAGCCAATCCTTCCTTTGTGGTCTTCACAATTGCTGCAGCCACTTTGTATGGATCTGCGTTTGAAGCCGTTCTTCTGTCTTCCAATCGTCCTACCCAGCCATCTGTGTGAGTGGTAATTGGAATACGGATAGATGCGCCTCTATCAGAAATACCATAGCTGAACTGATCAATAGACTGTGTCTCGTGCTTACCCGTTAGGCGCTGGTCGTTCTCTGCGCCATAAACACTCATGTGTCTTTGAATGTTGCGGCCAAAGCTCTCACAAATCTTGGTGAAAGTTTCTTCTTTGCCTGATGTGCGCATCGCTTCGTTTGAGAAGTTTGCGTGCATGCCAGAGCCGTTCCAGTCTGTGTCGCCAAGTGGCTTAGGATGCCAATTGATAACATAGCCAAACTTCTCGCCAGTACGTTCTAGTAGGTAACGTGCAATCCATGTTTCGTCGCCCGCTTGCTTAGCGCCTTTGGCGAAAACCTGGAATTCCCACTGTCCTGCTGCTACTTCAGCGTTAATGCCTTCTACGTTGAGGCCTGCTTCTAAGCAAATATCAAAATGCTCTTCTACACAGTCGCGGCCAAAAGTATTAGCAGCGCCTACGGAGCAGTAGTAAGGGCCTTGAGCTGCTGGGAATCCACCGTGTGGGAAACCGGGAGGCAAGTTAGTGTCTGGATCCCACAAGAAATATTCTTGTTCAAAGCCGAACCAAAAATCATCATCGTCGTCGTCGATGGTGGCGCGTCCGTTGGAAACGTGTGGCGTACCGTCTGCGTTAAGTACTTCGGTCATTACCAAGTAGGCGTTTTGACGGTCTGGGTCTGGATAGATCGCCACTGGCTTCAGTAGGCAATCTGAATCACCGCCTTCAGCTTGTTCTGTTGAGCTGCCGTCGAAAGACCACATTGGGCATTCTTCTAGGGTGCCGCCGAAGTTTTCGCGTACCTGTGTTTTGCTGCGCAGGCTTTGTGTAGGTTGATAGCCGTCCAGCCAGATGTATTCAAGTTTAGATTTCATATTTTAAGATCTCCTTTTATATGTGTAGCGCTAGTTAAGAATTGCCGAGTGCAAACGCAAATCGACTCGCGAAACTCATCGAGGCTGATCCCGCTGAATTGCTCTTTGTCTTATCGTCTCTCGATCTCTTTTTCTACCGGAACGAAAGCAAGATATGTGCCATTCGTTGCAATGGTCAAAGGCACCGTGTGTCAGCGCTTGTAATCAGCGCCCGCCAGTGTTTGCACCAAAAAAGTGCAGATACTTTCGTGTGCGATTTCTACGCGTTATTCTGGTGCATACGCCACGGAGAAACAATTCCAAAGTGCAGTTTGTTTTCCTCAGACCCTGCATTTAGTGCTGCCAATCGCCATTTAGGGCCAGTTCGGGACAGAATGAGTAGTTTTGAACCCAAAATTCGGCGTTTGCAGACCGTTTGTGAATTTCCTCAAAGCTGCAGGCTTAAGATTCGCTGCTGACTTTGCCTAAATCAGGTCGTATAACCTACCCATTTAATCGGTGCGTTGCATCGCCCCATCACAAAAACGCTATGGAATTAAAGAAGATGAGATATTAGGGAGACAGTTGTGCGGACTTCCTCCATAATCGCCGCCTTCTGTTGTCCCACAACGATTTTCTATTACTCTAAAGCTGGGCTTTTGCCCAATTTGCGCCTTGTCGCATGTTGGCTAGCCGAATACTTTTGTAGTTTCAGGAAGGTGGTTGATTGCGGTTGAATTGATCTGCATTGCCCAAATTTTAAGAGGAACTTTCGTCCCGTGCCAAATCCTAACGTACGCAACGTCGCCATAATTGCTCACGTTGACCATGGTAAAACAACCTTGGTTGATTGCTTGCTTCAACAGACCGGAATGATCTCCGCCAGCTCCGCTGAGCGCATTATGGACAGCAACGATCTTGAAAAAGAACGCGGCATCACCATTCTCGCAAAAAATACTGCCATTCAATATCGCGATACTCAGATCAATATCGTTGATACCCCAGGACACGCCGACTTTGGTGGTGAGGTTGAGCGAATTCTTTCTATGGTTGACGCGGTACTGTTGCTTGTCGATGCGGTTGACGGCCCCATGCCACAAACACGTTTTGTTACGCAAAAGGCCTTCGCCTACGGGCTTAAGCCTATTGTTGTGGTCAATAAAATTGACCGTCCAGGCAGCGAGCCTTATCGCGTAATTGATGAGGTCTTTGAGCTGTTTGATAACTTGGGCGGCACAGATGAGCAGCTAGATTTCTCGATTGTTTATGCTTCAGCGATCAATGGTGTGGCTGGCTTAGAGCTAGATTCAGTTGCCGATGACATGACACCGCTTTTAGACATGTTGGTTGACCAGGTGCCGCCGCCAGAAGTGGATGAAAACGGTCCATTTCAAATGCAGATCAGCTCCTTGGATTACTCTACTTACGAGGGTGTGATTGGTATTGGCAGAATTTCTCGCGGTCAGCTTGCGCGCAACCAACAAATTATTGCAGTTGACCGAGACGGCAAAGAGCGTAAGGGCAAGGTGGTGAACATTTATCGTCACCACGGTTTGGAGCGTATTGATTCACCTACTGCGACAGCGGGCGACATTATCTGCCTAACCGGCGTAGACAAGATCAATATCTCAGACACGCTTTGCTCGCCTGACCAAGTGGACGCTATGACGCCGCTCACGGTTGATGAGCCCACGTTGTCCATGATGTTTTGTGTTAACAATTCACCGCTTTCAGGCAAAGAGGGCAAGTATGTAACCAGCCGGCAGATCCGTGAGCGTTTATATACTGAGTCTTCTCACAACGTTGCTCTAGTTATTGAAGACACCGCAGACCCAGATAGATTTATGGTTTCTGGGCGAGGTGAGCTTCACTTGTCGGTGCTGATAGAAACCATGCGCCGCGAAGGGTTTGAGTTGGCTGTGTCTAGGCCACAGGTCATTTACCGTGAAATAGACGGCGTTGTGCATGAGCCATACGAAACATTGACCATCGACATTGAAGACACGCACCAAGGTAAGGTGATGGAGTCGCTGGGTGATCGTCGCGGCGAACTACAAGAAATGCAGCCAGACGGCAAAGGTCGAGTGCGTCTACAATTCCGAATTCCTAGCAGAGGTATTATGGGTTACCGTCCAGTGTTCCTCTCGCAAACTTCAGGCACAGGCATTATGTCTTTTGCCTCTGACGGCTTTGGTCCGCGCACAGCGGATGATGTGGGTTCACGCAAGAACGGCGTGTTAATTGCAAATGCTCAGGGCAAGGCTGTTGGCTTTGCTTTGTTCAACTTGCAAAACCGTGGCCGTATGATGGTTAAGCCAAACCAAATGGTTTACGAAGGTATGGTTGTTGGTATTCATGTGCGGTCAAACGACCTCACGGTGAATCCTCTGAAGGAAAAGAAGCAAACTAACGTACGTGCTTCGGGCACCGATGAGAACATCGTATTGACCACGGCTTTGGAATTCACGCTAGAGCAAGCGCTAGAATTTATTGACGACGATGAATTGGTAGAAGTAACGCCGGAGAACATCCGTGTGCGTAAGACGCTCTTGAAAGAAAATGAGCGTAAGCGCGCATAGAGGACTGTAGGCTCGCGCTAGAACGACAAAAGATTGAAATGCTTTTGTCGTTGTATCACGACCTTGTGAAAGGTATTCAAAAGCTCTAGCGAGAGTTTCGCAACGTTAGACTTGTCTCTGAGCCGCTATAATCGATACATGTGGTAGGCCATGAAAGTAGTGTTACAACGAGTAAGCTCTGCCCAAGTGCAAATAGACGGGGCGGTAGTAGGCCAAATTAAAACCGGTGTCTTATTGTTGTTGGGCGTTGCGCCCGGTGATGATGAGGCGAAAGCCGATTGGCTGGTGGAAAAGATCCTCGCACTAAGAATATTCCCAAACCCTAAGCCAAAAAAAGACGACCCAATCTCCTCAACCAGCATGCAACTTGGGCTGGAAGAATCTAAAGGGGACGCGTTGGTCGTTTCTCAATTCACCCTTTTCGCGGACGTGGCCAAAGGGCGTAGGCCTTCTTTTTCGGGTGCGGCAGAACCAGTTCTTGCCAACGAATTATACGAATATTTCGTGGCCCAACTGGCATCAAGAGTGAATGTTCAAACGGGTCGTTTTGGCGCAGACATGCAGGTGACCTCGACCAATGATGGGCCGATTACGTTGATTCTGGAAAGATAAAAGCGTGACGACAGAAAACTCATTCAGCCATTGTTCTGGTCGCTTGTTCTCAATATGGGCGCATACCTAAGATTATAGGCTTGGCTTGTCCGCCTCTTCTTCAGCGTCCTTCTTCTCTACGAACCGGGCCATGATTACGCCAAACTCAAACAACAGCCAAGAGGGTATTGCCAGTAACAACTGCGACACTACATCAGGTGGTGTCATGAGCATGCCCACAATGAAGCAGCCAATAATCACATAGGGTCTTTTTCGAGCCATCTTGTCGGCTGTAGAAATACCTGTCCAAGCCAGCAAAAATGTCGCTACTGGAATCTCAAAAGCTAAGCCAAACGCCAGGAACATCTTCATTATGAAGTCTAGATAATAGGTAATATCTGGCATTACCTCAGCTACGTTAGGCGCGATGTTGAAGAAGAATTCGAATACCAACGGAAATACCAAGTAGTAGGCAAAAGAAATGCCGCAATAAAACAGCACAACGCTGGAAAAAAGCAGTGGGTAAGCAAACTTCTTTTCGTGGCGATACAGTCCGGGCGCAATGAAGCCCCACAGCTGATGTAGTAGAAAAGGAATACCAATAAACAAGGCGCAATAGGCAGAGAGTTTAAACGGCACAATAAAGGGTGATGCAACCTGGATAGCAACCATTTTGGTACCTTCAGGCAGTACGGCAATCAGTGGCGCGGCAATCCATTCAAACAACGGCGTACTGTAGTAATAAATGGGTATGAAAAGCAGGGCCACCAAGGCAACGCTGCGCAGAATGCGTGTACGTAGCTCTATTAGGTGATCAAGAAACGGCTGCTCATGGTCGTCTACCGCTGTGTCTGGATCAATATTCTTGTCTTCACTCACGCTAGTTAGTCTTATCGTTTTCGTCTTTCAGCAAGGCTTGCTTGCGTAAGTAAGCGGCCTCAACTTCGGCGTCAGTTCTAGGGGGAGGGCTTGTCTGCTCTGCCAGATCTTCTGTTGAATTATCTGCAGCCGCGTCTGCCTCTGACAACAGTTTGTTTTCGTCCTCGGCGCTTGCGGTCTCTGCTTCGGTAGTTCCAGCGATATCCGGCATGATGCTGTTCGCGTCCACAGCAGTTTGCTGGCTGAGCGCGTCTGTACCGGCTTTAACTTCCTCCTCTATTCGCCGCATCTCTTCCATCACCGCTTCGTTGTGCAGTTGGCGGCGGATACCGTCCATGTCGATCTCTTTTTCTATTTCGTTCTTCACGCCAGTAAAGGATCTTTGTAGTCGCCCCACCCATAAGCCTAATGTTCGTAGCGTTTCAGGCAGGCGCTCTGGCCCAATCACCAGCAGGATCACCACTATGATGACCATAGTTTCAATTGTGCTTATGCCATCAAACATTATGCAGTGACGCTGTTAGAGAGTGTTGTGAAGGGTGCATGGTAAAGGCAAGCTTACGGAGTTTTATGCTCTTCTTTGCTCTGGGCAGACTCGGTAGTTTGAGTCTCACCATTGATGACCTTAGCTTGGGCTGCCGACGCATCTTTATCTTCAGCTTTATCTTCCTCAGAAACAGCGCTCCTAAATCCTTTGATAGCACTGCCTAAGTCTGAGCCAATGCTTTTTAGTCGCTTGGGTCCAAATACCAATAGAACGATGGC
>OJDI01000287.1_pt1 | contig 21933 bp, 17 predicted proteins | sample 1592601 | NCBI WGS metagenome assembly OJDI01 (sample SAMN05416845, study PRJEB24817) | seawater metagenome | isolation source: Sea water | place: Canada:Atlantic | collected 2013-07 | reverse complement strand
CGAGATGCTCAGGAGTCTCGTGGGCTCGGAGATGTGTATAAGAGACAGGTGTTTATTAGTGAGTTAATGCCTAAATACCCTATTTACGTCAACTTACTCAGTAAAAAAGCCCAAGCAGTGATTGGCAACGTGCATGATAAAACTAAACCGGCGCTCAAACTGCTCGAAAAAGAAGGTTTTGAGCATCGTGGCTATGTTGATTTGTTTGATGCAGGGCCAACGGTAGAAGCTAAACTTGGTAATATTCGCAGTGTTCGTGAGTCTCAAGTATGCCCTATTACAATTGGTGAGCTGGAACATATTAGCCAGCACAGCTCAGATACTTTAGCCGTTTGCAATCAAGGTGTAAGTGGGTTTAGAGCAACCTTTACCCAGCACGCCCACTATAACCACGCTAAGCACACATTAGTAATAAGCCAAGAAGTGGCTGATGCCCTTAATCTATCCCAAGGAGATGCAGCGCGTTTTTTCCGCCTGTAAAACAAATATGAACACACACCTTATAAATAACCAATGGCATACAGGCCAAGGCCCCGCTTTTAACTCTGTTAACCCAAGTAACGGCGAAGTTGTATGGCAAGGTAATGGCGCAAATGCCGAGCAAGTAGATTCTGCAATTAATGCAGCTAGAGCCGCACAAGTACAGTGGGCCGATACGCCAATTGAGTCGCGTATTACCATACTTGAAAACTTTGTAGCACAATTAAAAGAGCACAGCGAAGAATTTGCAGCCATTATAGCGCGCGAAACCGGCAAGCCTCTTTGGGAAACACGCACAGAAGTAGGCGCTATGACTGGTAAAGTAGCCATTTCTATCAAAGCCTATAATGAACGCACCGGCACAACAGAAAACCCAATGCCGGGTGCTAAAGCCTTTATACGCCATAAACCACACGGCGTTGTAGCTATATTTGGCCCGTATAATTTCCCTGGGCATTTACCTAATGGCCATATCGTACCGGCTATTTTAGCGGGTAACACCGTGGTATTTAAACCGTCTGAGCTTACACCTCACGTTGCTGAATTTACTTTAGCACTTTGGTTAAAAGCGGGCTTACCAGCGGGTGTTATTAACCTAGTGCAAGGTGAGGTAGAAACAGGTAAAGCACTTGCTTCGCATCAAAACATAGACGGCTTATTTTTTACCGGCAGCTCAAACACCGGCCATTTATTACATAAACAGTTTGCAGGCCACCCAGGTAAAATATTAGCACTTGAAATGGGCGGTAATAACCCATTAATAGTTAAAGATGTAGCCGATGTAAACGCTGCAGTGCACGATATTATTCAATCTGGCTTTATTACTTCTGGCCAGCGCTGTACTTGTGCACGCCGCGTGTTTATTGAGAATTCAACCAATGGCGATGCCATTTTAGAAAAACTAATTAGCGCGACTAAAAATATTGTTGTTGACGACAGTTTTGCAACTGACCAGCCATTTATGGGTGCAATGATAAGCGAAAAAGCAGCCCTTGGTATGGTTGCTGCGCAAAAAGAATTAGTTGAAAGCGGCGGCGAAATACTTGTTGAGCTTAAGCAGCTAAAAGCAGGCACCGGCTTTGTAAGCCCAGGTATTATTGATGTTACACATATCACTAACATGCCAGATGAAGAACACTTTGGTCCGCTTATTAAAGTGTATCGCTACAACAACTTTGACAGCGCAATAGCAGAGGCAAATAACACCAGCTTTGGTTTATCAGCAGGCTTACTTAGCGATAACGAAGATGATTACAGCCACTTTTTAAAACGTATTCGTGCTGGCATTGTAAATTGGAACCGCCCTATTACAGGAGCCTCTAGTGCTGCGCCGTTTGGTGGTATTGGTGCAAGTGGTAATCACCGTGCTAGCGCATATTATGCTGCAGATTACTGCGCTTACCCTGTTGCGTCGGTTGAATCAGAAAAAGTGAATTTACCGCAAACTTTAGCACCTGGCTTAGTAATAGAATAATACCCATTTTTAAGGATTTAACATGCATACCAACGTAAATACATTATTTGAAAACCTATGGGATAACTATTTAGCAGTTACCCCATCGGCAGATAAAATTCATGACCTTTTAGGTTCAACCCAAAAAGACGACATAATTAACGACCATATTGCGCTACGTACGTTCAATATTGAAAAAGTAGGCCTTGAAAAACTAGCAGCACACTTTTTAGCGTTAGGTTACACAGAGTGCGGCGAATACCACTTTGAAGCTAAAAAGCTATACGCTAAACACTACGAACACAGCGATCCTAAGCAACCTAAAGTATTTATCTCTGAGTTATTAGTTGAAAAGTGTTCACCAGAGTTACAAGCCATTGTTACCGATATGGTAAATCAAATTGATGAAAGTGCTGTAACGGCTGATAACTTTTTATATTCAGGTACACATTGGCAAGTAAGCGGTGAAACCTACAAGCAGTTATTAGCAGAAAGCGAGTACGCAGCGTGGATGTCGGCATGGGGCTACCGTGCAAACCACTTTACTGTAAATATTAATATGCTTGCCAAGTTTGATAACATTCACGATGTTAACCAAGCGCTTAAAGATGCAGGCTTTGCGCTTAATACATCAGGCGGCGAAGTAAAAGGCTCACCAGAAGTGCTATTAGAGCAATCATCAACGCTTGCTGATGATTACGCCGTTACCTTTAGCGATGGCGAGCTACGCATCCCTAGTTGTTTTTATGAATTTGCCATTCGATACCCGAAAGCCGATGGCGAACTTTACACGGGGTTTGTTGCAGCTTCAGCTGATAAAATATTTGAAAGCACTAACGCACGCTAATTTGATGAAAACAAAAAAAAGCCCTTACGGGCTTTTTTTATGCTCACGAACTTAAGCATGCAGATAAAATACCTACATCATAAAAACAAGGGTTTATAGTCGTTTTCTAGTTGTTCAAAAGATAAGTCACCAATAAAGCGCCCAAAACTCAACCATGTTGCTAGTCCGCGTAAATCTTTAAAGTGCGGGGGAACAAACTTAGGGCTTTCAATCACACCTAAATCATGAAGCTGGGAAATTAATCTAAAATCATCAATAGACAACTTACCGACTAATAACAACGGTAACTGATCGATTCGCCCTAACTGAATTGCCACACGTATTAAGTTATACACTAAAACAAAGCCTTTTATGTAGGCAATGTCTTTAGTAAACGGTAATCCTGTTGCTGTGCTGCCTCTAAATACACGCTGAGCCAACGTATAACTATCGTCTTTAGATATTCCTTGAGCTACGTAATCTCGGTATATATCAACAAATTCAGCCCCATCAATTACTTTGGTGACCGCTTGAATCCGATTAACTAATTTCGATAAGCGCCTAGGGGTAGATTTTAGAGTAATAATTTCAGTTAATACTGCTAAGCCCTCTTGTGTTACTGTTGAGCTTGGTGTGCCCTTACTTAAACAGGTTAAATAAGGTTGGGCTAAACCATTTTGAGTCGTGCCCACATGAATCCACCCTTCATGTACTTCTAATATATCTAATTCACGTTGTGAAAATTTAACATCTTGGTTTAGCTTTATATTGTTAGCACCTGCTGCTGCGTCGCTTACAATCCCATCGCTCAACATAACCTCTACATTTATACCTGGCATACTGGCATTAACTTGCTCTGATAAAATTCGCACCGCGTCGCTAGCATCTATATTTTTAGGATCATCGGGTAAAATGTCGGCCATTAATAAATTTTGCAGTGGTTGCTCTAGCATATTCGCAAGCTCGGAGAGTGAAGGCTCACCCGCATGGAATAAATCTTTAGGATGACCAAAAAGCTCAACTGATAAATCATGAAATTCAGGAGTACCTCGGTACTCCAACATACTTAATACCGTTTTATATTCGCCACACATTTTACCCATATATTGAGAAATGGGGTTTAACTGACCTAACTGGTTAATAATGTTTCGGTGTAATGTTGAAAACGCTTGACGCAACTCGCTAGGCACAAAGCCTAAATCGCGCTGTTGGTAGTATGCACGATCTATTAGAGGGTTTTTTTGACACTTTTGCCTAAAAAATTCCTCTTTGATCTGTTTATCCCAATTTATTGCATCAAGAATTCGAATAGGTGTTTGAAGTGCAATTAGTTGGTCTGATAACTCACGAGTTTTAAGCAGTAACGCCTTGTCTATCATGGTGAAAGCTCAATAAAAAATGAACCATGAGCATAATTTATAAACAGTAAATCGCCAAGTATTATCAATCAATTTTATCTGTTGTTTTAAGCTGATCGACCCTCATATCTAATACGTATTGAATTTGAAATTAAAGGTGCAAAATATGAAAAATGAACTCGACAATAAACAAATACTTGCCGTGTACGAGCGAATACAAAAACGCGGAGAAGCGAACGATGAAGGTAAGCATTATCAAGGTGTTACTGCATTTTCAGATATAGATGGATACACAATTTATTTACAAGGTAGTGGCGTACTATTACGCTTTGGGTTTCATAACACTTATCATCTTGATTACGAGCACGATAAACATAAAGATGATTTCTTAAAAAAATTACACAATATTGCTAACGAGGAATAATGTATCCAAGAAAAGTAAGAAAGCGCAGCGACAGCAAGCTCAATACAGCCTTTATTAATCAGGTAATAGCTGCGCTTAAATCAGATCCATCTAAACTCGCCGTCATTCAAAAAAACCTGGAACAATACAGAAGCCAACGCCATTTAAAACGGGGGTTTTTACTCGCAATTGAACGCTTTGACTGGGTATTTGAGGCAAGTGATGATGTTAATTTTATTTGTGAACAAATACTAGCTGACGACTATATTGGAAATCGCCTAAGACGTTACCCCCTTCTATTCAAAGGCGTGATTAGCGAACAATAATAGCTATTATTTATACTAAATAACATCTATACAAGCCAGATAAAAGCCTCAGGTAATTTCCAAATTAGCGTGGTTAATATTATTTAGCCAGAGCTAGTTGCCTTACCGCGCCCCTAGTAATACTAACCTTCCCTAAGTTATTAGTGCACTAAGTAATTGTTGTGTTTGTGCTCACTTGGATTAAAAAAATACTATTAGTACTCTAATTATTACCACTCAAATAAATTTATTCATCTTTTATTTGATAACAAGGAGTAAAGATATAATTACACTCTTAAGCATTTCTAAAACAACATTTAAACCACTGTTTTAAATGGTAATTAACCATCTATTGCATCTATTTGCTTAAGTACTTCTCCTGTTGGTTTTATTAATAATTCATCTACATTTTAGTATCTGACTATTTACTTCACCCTTGAATTGTTAGAGCTATTACCTTAAGCTTATCTTTATTGAACGTTCAATTAATAAAAATTATGCCTAAAGTTGGAATGGAACCGGTCAGGCGTCAACAGTTAATTGACGCGACAATTGAGTCAGTGGCGATGCGTGGATTACAAGCAACCACTATTAACAGCATCAGTAAAAATGCGGGTTTATCGTCAGGCATTATTAGTCATTACTTTGGTGGTAAGCAGGGTTTAATAGAAGCAACTGTTCGTTATTTGCTTTCTAATCTTAAAAAAGACCTTATTGAAAAAGTGTGCAACAACACCAGCGCTACACAGCGCCTTATGTTTATTGTTGAAGCTAACTTTGCGCTTGTACAACAGCGCAGTGATACAACTAAAACTTGGTTGAGCTTTTGGGCGCAATCAATGCACGATGACGAACTTCACCGACTGCAAAATGTAAACAGTAAACGCTTGCAAAGTAATTTAGCATTCTCATTTAAGCAATTAATGCCTATTGAGCAAGCAAAACAAGCTGCTGAACTTAGCGCCGCTATGATTGATGGCCTATGGTTGAGAGCAGTATTGAGTAAATCAGACAAAAACCAGTTTAAACACAGTGAAACTCTAGCAAAAAGCTATGTAAATTCACTCATCAAGCAATATGGAGCCTAGCGTGAGCACACCAGTCTATCAAAATTTTATTAATGGCCATTTTCTTGCTAACCAAAGCGGTGAAACTTTTGATGTAACTAACCCTGCAACAGGTGAAGTTATTTACAGTGTCGAAGTTGCCGATGAATTTGTTCAAAACGCAGCCATTGAAAGTGCAAAGCAAGGTTTTGCACAGTGGTCAAAAATGGCCCCTATTGAACGCAGCCGTATTTTATTAAACGCTGTGGCAATACTTCGCGAACGTAACGATGAGCTTGCCTTAATAGAAGTGCTTGATACCGGTAAGCCAATGCAAGAAGCAAACTGTGTTGATATAGAAACCGGCGCCGATGTAATTGAATACTTTGCAGGCCTAGCACCTGCGCAAGTTGGCCAACAACAAATGGTAGGCGAAGACTTTTACTATACACGTAAAGAGCCATTAGGGATTTGTGCCGGTATTGGTGCATGGAACTACCCGCTACAAATAGCGTGTTGGAAATCAGGCCCAGCCCTTGCTGCTGGCAACGCATTTATATTTAAACCATCTGAAGAAACGCCACTAGGCGCTATTAAACTTGCTGAAATTTTTATAGAAGCGGGCGTACCTGCTGGCGTATTTAACGTAGTACAAGGTGCGGGTGATGTAGGGCAATGGTTAACTGCACACAGTGAAATTGACAAAGTGTCGTTCACTGGCGAAGTAGGCACAGGTAAAAAAGTAGTAGCAAGCGCTGCGGGTACCTTAAAAGACGTAACCATGGAGCTTGGCGGTAAGTCGCCGCTTGTTGTGTTTGATGATGCAAATATAGAGCAAGCAGTAAGCGCAGCCATGCTAGGTAACTTTTATACCCAAGGCGAAATTTGCACTAACTGTACACGTATTTACGTTCATAAAAATATATATCAGCAATTTATTGATGAGCTTAAAACGCGAACAGAGAAAAATATTATTGCGGGCGACCCGCAAGATTTAAACACTAACTTTGGTGCGCTTATCTCTAAAAAGCATCAAGACTTAGTAATGAGTTATGTTAATAAAGGGATTGAGGAAGGCGCAACACTGCTTACCGGTGGGTCAACGCTTTCACCTGAATCAGCGCCTAATGGTTACTTTGTTGCACCTACTGTGTTTATTGATTGCAACGATGAAATGACGATTGTTAAAGAAGAAATATTCGGCCCAGTAATGAGCGTACTCGTTTTTGAAGACGAAGACGATGTAATTGCACGGGCTAATGGTACTCACCTAGGCCTAGCTGCAGGCGTATTTACTAGCGATATTAAACGCGCACACCGCGTAATTCATCAATTAGAAGCCGGTATTTGTTGGATTAATGCCTATGGTAACTCACCTGCTGAAATGCCTGTTGGTGGTTATAAGCAATCTGGTATTGGCCGTGAAAATGGCATAGAAACACTTGATCATTACACGCAAACCAAGTCTATTTATGTTGGTATGGCCGACATAGAAAGCCCATTTTAAGGCGCCCTTTTATGAGTAATCATTACGACTATATTATTGTTGGTGCGGGATCTGCGGGTTGTGTTTTAGCTAACCGATTATCTGAAGATTCAAGCAACAAAGTGTTACTACTAGAAACCGGTGGCAGTGATAAAAGTATTTTTATTAAAATGCCAACGGCGTTGTCTATTCCTATGAATACTGACAAGTATGCTTGGCAATTTCATACTCAGCCAGAGCCGTACTTAGATAACCGTGAAATGCATTGCCCTCGTGGTAAGGTACTCGGTGGCTCGTCATCGATTAATGGCATGGTGTATGTACGCGGCCACGCAAAAGATTTTGATGAGTGGCAACAGCACGGTGCTAATGGTTGGGACTACCAATCGTGTTTACCGTATTTTCAAAAAGCGGAAAGCTTTTACCTTGGTGAAAACGCATATCGAGGTGGCAATGGCCCACTTGGCGTTAATAACGGTAACGAAATGCAAAACCCGTTGTACACCACGTTTATAAAAGCAGGTGTAGAAGCCGGTTACGCTAGTACAGACGATTATAACGCGTCACAGCAAGAAGGCTTTGGCCCAATGCACATGACCGTTAAAAACGGTGTACGCAGCTCGGCTTCTCGTGAATATTTAGACCCTGTAAAATCACGTAGTAATTTAACTGTAATTACCGGCGCACTTGCTCAAAAAGTTATTCTAGACGGTAAAAAAGCCACAGGCATTGAGTACAAGGTAAACGGTAATGTTCAAACAGCACATGCAGCAAAAGAGGTTGTTTTAAGTGCTGGCCCTATTGGCTCTCCTCATATATTACAGCTATCTGGTATTGGCGATAAAGACATCCTTGAAAAAGCAGGCGTTGAAGTTAAACACCACTTACCGGGTGTGGGTCAAAACTTACAAGATCATCTTGAATTTTACTTTCAATACAAATGTAAGCAGCCAATTACACTTAACGGAAAATTGGGCCTTATTTCCAAGGGCTTGATCGGCGCTAAATGGTTACTTACTCGAAAAGGTTTAGGCGCTACTAACCACTTTGAGTCATGTGCATTTATCCGCTCAAAGCCTGGAGTTGAATGGCCTGATATTCAGTATCACTTTTTACCAGCGGCTATGCGATACGATGGGCGTAGTGCATTTGCAGGTCATGGTTTTCAAGTTCACGTAGGTCATAACAAACCAAAAAGCCGTGGCAGCGTTACTATTCAATCAGCTAACCCTGAGCAACCGCCACAAATTTTGTTTAATTACTTGCAGCACAAAGACGACATTGAAGGCTTTAGAGCCTGTGTGCGTTTGACTCGCGACATTATTGAGCAAAGTGCCTTTGATGATTACCGTGATGAAGAAATTCAACCAGGTAAACACATTCAAACCGACGAAGAAATAGATGCCTTTGTACGCCAAGCCGTAGAGAGTGCTTACCACCCTTCTTGCTCATGCAAAATGGGTGAAGACGACATGGCCGTAGTTAATTCAAATACCCAAGTACATGGTATTGAAGGCTTACGTGTTGTTGACTCTTCTATTTTTCCAACGGTTCCTAACGGAAACCTTAATGCGCCTACGATTATGGTTGCAGAAAAAGCGGCAGACATCATTTTAGGAAATGTTGCATTACAAAAAGCAAATGCTGATGTTGCTATGACTCAAAATTGGCAAGAAACACAGCGTGCAGCAAAAATTTAATCAGCTACTTATAGGGTTAGCCTCGTCAGACTAACCCTGTGAGCCTTGCAGTGGCGAACAACATAAATTGGTTATGTTGTAATAATGCAAGATTGAACAATAAAAAACGGAGTGCTTATGAATAACTCACTATTGGAGGGTAGCAATGACCATTTGGCTTAATGCTGGTATTATTTTTACCCTACTTGCAATTACAATCATTTTATTAAAATGGGGTAATGTACGTGTTGTTGGTGTTACACCAGTTAAAACACTTACTTTTATAGCAATACTCTTTACCTCAGGCCTTGATGTTGGCCTTATAATGTTTCCTTTAACTGAGTTTGCAGGTTATGCAGACATAAAAGCAAGCCCAGAATACGCGTTTGCAAATCCACTGGCTATTGAGTTTGGTTATTGGGGATTTTTAATCTGGGGATTTTACTTTCTTACGTGCTTTTATTTCTGTGTAATAGAACCTAAAGTTAAATTTTTCGAAATTCCTTGGGTTAAATTTATCAATAATGTAGTAATTATTGGTACGTGTGCTTTTACCGCATACCTTTTACTTTCAAACCTTCCGTGGTATTTACCTGAAATTGGTGATGGTTCAAGTGTCGTTTCTGAGTTTTACTTAATTGTATTTGCAGCAATTTGTTTTGCGGTATATTCAAGTACAGATATTAAGTACGTACGATTTTTAAGTATTTCTACAACTTGGTTATTCATAGCACTAATTGGGTTTATGTGGGCTGGTGCCTTTGTATTGGGTGACAGTCAAATGTCAGCATTCACAGATAACTTAGCCTCTATCGGCACATACTTTGCCAACATAAATGAATTTGTTTTACCGCTTAACGATTACCATGAGTTTTACCTATTTTGGTGGTTTGCTTGGAGTATTATGATTGGACAGTTTACTTCTCGTTTTGTTGGCGGGTTAAAAACTTACCAAGTACTTGGCGCTATGTTGATTTTCCCTTCAATACCAATCGCAATTTGGTTCAGCGTACTTTACCACTATCATGAAGCGGGTATTCCAACGCAAGGCATTAAAAACTTTGCCATGGTATTTGTAGGTATTGTGTTTGTAATTAATTCACTCGACTCGTTAGTGCGTTTATACACAGATAATTTAAACATCACTGTAAAACGCTTTGGTAAAGCGAAGTATATGATTGGAAACATACTTGCGCTTTCATTATTAACATTATTGTTCAAGCTAGAGTTTTTACAAATACAGTGGGTAGGCGCATTGGTGATTGCCTTGTTTTTCCTATGTGCTGGCTTCATTGGCTATAGCAAATTTAAAACCGTTAATAGTATTGATAGCTCACCAAAAGCAAACAAGATTGACTACACTAAAATTGAGACACAAAGTTAGGGATTTATAATGAACAACAAACTAAAACAACTTGCAGTAGCATTGCCACTAGCACTTTTATCAACAACGGCAGCTGCAGACTGGTCAACAACTATTACAGCTGCATCAGATTACACTTTTAATGGTGTGAGCCAAACAGATAACGATCCTGCATTACAAGCAAGTTTAGATTATGCTTTTGATAATGGCGTGTATGCCGGTGTATGGGCATCAAACGTTGACTTTGGTGACGATACTGATTTTGAACTAGATGGCTATGTTGGTCGCTATGTACAATTAAACGACAAGTTTAGCGTTGACTACGGTATTGCATACTACACATACCAAGGTAATAACAGTGATGGAAATTACCCAGAGGTTTACACTAAATTTGGTTACACAAGTGACTACGGCCAAACAGAGCTTAACTTTTGGTACAGCTGGGATTATTTTGGAACAAGTGCGGGCCATGTAGTTTCAATGATTGCTCATACTTATGAACTTGCACCAAATCATGCAATACGTGCAAGTTTTGATATCTCTAATTCACTTGACGGTGAAAAATGGGCTTGGGATGTAAACCAAAAGAAATCGTATAATCACTACCGTCTTGCTTATCAAACAAGTTACGAAGGTTTTGGTATTGAAGTAGCAGCTGAAAATACTAGCCTTGACTACGATTACGCCGATGAGCGCATCGTGTTAGCAATTTCAAGAACATTTGATTTATAAAGATTAATTAATTTTAACTCTGTACATAAAGTTAGCGAACCACAACCCAGGTTCGTTAAACTGAAAAAAGCCTCTTTATGAGGCTTTTTTATTGTTTAAATATTCAATTAATGCGCTTGAGGTCAGCGGTCTTGAAAAGTAATACCCTTGCAAATGCGTTACGCCAAGTTGAGTAAGCTTTTTGCACTGCAAAGGTGTTTCAACCCCTTCAGCAATAACATTAAAATTAAGCGAACTTGCCATTTGCACTACTGCGTTAACAATGCTTAAGCCTCTTTCATCCTCATCTTGAACAAAACTTTTATCTACTTTTACAATATCTACACCAACATCAAGCATACTTGATAAAGAAGAGTAACCGGTTCCAAAATCATCTATTGAAATTCTAACACCCAACTCTTGTAATGATTTAACCACATACAAAAATGTATGCTTATCGTTTGCAAATACAGATTCAGTTACTTCTAAATGAAGCTTATGAGCAGGAAAATTTAAATCCGCCAAAATGCTTTTAACCTTACTGGCAAACTCTATCTCCTTAAGCTGCATTACAGATACATTAATACTGACTGATAAATCTGGAGTTAATTTTTGAAAAGTAAGTGCTTGTTGGCATGCCGTTTCGAGTACCCAAAAACCTATTTTTGAAATTAACCCATACTGCTCAGCAATAGGTATAAACTCGTCAGGAGGAATGTTTTCTCCTTTCAATTGCCAACGTATAAGCGCCTCAATCGCATAAATATCATGTGTTTTAGAGTCAATAATGGGCTGGTATACTAACGAAAAACAATTGTTATTGAGCGCTGTTAAAAGCTCTTCGCTAAGCAGGCGCTTTCTTTCTAATTCTGAACGAAGCGACTCGCTAAAAAAACTTATTTGCCCACGATTCATTTTCTTTTGATGATACATTGCCATATCGGCATTTAAAATTAAGGCATCCAGATCTCTACCATGCTCTGGGTAAAGTGCAATACCTATGGTTGCCCCTACCCGTGCACCGTGCTCTGTTTCTGGATGATCCTGCGTAATTGCATCAATAATTTCTTTAGCAAAATCGTAAGTATTTTCTTTGCATACAAAATCACTTAAAATTAAAAACTCATCGCCACCCCAGCGGCACTTTTGCTGATTATGAGCACACACGTCAGAAATACGTTTCGCTGTTCTTCTTAAAACATTATCGCCTACCTTGTGACCCATCACGTCATTTATATTCTTAAACCCATCTAGGTCTATAAAAAATAGCGCAAAAGGTGGGTCTGGATAATGCTTAATTCTCTTTTTTGCATCATTTAAAAATGCATTTCGATTTAATAATTGAGTTAGCGAATCAGAGTTTGATAAATGCATTATTTCTTTAGTACGCGCGTCAACTCTTAGCTCCATTCTTTCTAGCAAATCGCTGTTTTGATTTTTTAAATGTATTGCCTGTTGTGTAAATGCAGATGCTTTATTTAGAGTTAACAAGGTAATTGAGCCATAGCCAATACCCAAAAAGCCGAGTACATTTTCGTAATAGTCTTCAGACATTATTAGCACTAAAGCGTAGGGAAATAACAGAATAAAAGCATAAGCAAAACAGGTCAGCTTATGTGCTGACAAAACATTGGCAGAGCCACCACCAAGAGCGGATAATATAATTATGATACTTGTGGCTTCTAGGGGGGCAAAAGAAGTGTGAAAATACAAGGCATAACTGCACCATATAATGGCAGTTATAATAACCCCTGTTGAAAACTTTAGTAGGTCTAATTGGGTAGCCGTTTTGTTTGTTTTTAAAAATAGACGAATATCTAAAAAACGGATCCCCAAAGCAAGCAGCATAATAAGCCACCAAACTAGCTTGTCGTTATAGCTTAACAATCCGCCTTTATTAAAACTAAAAGCAATACATGCGCTGGCAAATAAAGAGACGAGTAAACCTGAATAAGCGTTCTCGTAAAGCAATCTAACGGTATCATTAAGGTTTTCTTTGATTAGGGAGCTTCGATGCATATTATCTAAGCCTTTACATTCGTTTTTATTATTAGTTTAACTAAAGCTATGCCTTAATTAAAAAATTGTCCAGTAAACGCCCTAGCAACACATTTATTTAGAAATTTCCCAGGCGCTAGAGCCAGATGCAGATAAATTAGCGTTATTATTACGTAACACTTTATTTCCTACATTAATTGACGACTCAGGTCGACTGACTAAGTAACCTTGAACTGAACTCACACCTAATTTTTTCACAAGCTCAAACTGGGCGATTTCTTCAACGCCTTCTGCGACAATTTTAAGCCCCAATCTTTGCCCAAGCTCACTAATTGTATTGAGTATGTCGTTATATTTTTTGCTTTTGTTAGCTTGTGTAATAAACGAGCGATCTATTTTTATAACATCGATGGGTAAATCTGCTAGCGTACTTAAAGAGCTAAACCCGGTACCAAAATCGTCTATAGCAATAGTTACACCGTCTTCTCTTAGCTTGCTCAACTCATCAATAATTCTAGAGCTTGCCTGAATAAAGGTAGACTCTGTTACTTCTAGCATTAAAGACGTTGCCGGTAACCCCGTACTTTTGAGGATTTTTGTGATCCAATCGTATATATCACGATGTTTTAACTGAATACCGGAAATATTCACTGATATTTTTACTTTACGCATACCTGCATTGTGCCAAGCAGCCATTTGTCTGCATGACTCAAGCATAATCCAATCACCTAACTCTAATATTAAATTTGATTCTTCAGCAATAGGAATAAATTCAGCGGGAGAGATCATACCTTCAACGGGGTGATTCCATCGAGTGAGCGCTTCAAAATAGTCAATCATGCAATCTTCTACGTGCACAATTGGCTGAAAAGACAAATAAAAGTCTTTGCATGCAATGGCTAAACGAAGCTCTTCAAGTAAGTAATGATAGCGACGCATTTTATTACCCATTTCTGGAGAATAAACTTTAAAAATACCTTTACCATCACTTTTAGCACGATACATTGCTACATCAGCTAGTTGTAATAGTGCTTGTGGTGTAGATGCGCTTTCTGGATAAGTAGCAATACCAATGCTTGCGCTAATTTTTACAATCTTATTGCCAAGCACAAAGTCTTTTTCAAGCTCACTAAGTACTTGCTTGGCTATGTCGACTACTTTGTCACTTTCGTCCAGCGATTCAATAAATATAGAGAATTCATCACCGCCTAAACGCGATAAATTTTGTTCTAACTGGTTTGCAGAATTGATATTACTCAACTTATGGTGACGCAACACATTAGCTAATCGCGTGGCAACTTGCACCAGTATTTCGTCGCCAAAACTATGACCGAATGAATCATTTACTTGCTTAAACCCATCTAAATCTATAAACAATAATGCACAATTGAGTTCTTTTTGACCGGTTTGATTTATGTGCCTACCAATATGCTCAATGTAGGCATGTCTATCGATGAGTTGTGTTAATTTATCTTGGCATATACTTGTTTGTGTTTGTTTCACATAATTCACTACATGCATATTTAAGGTCGTGATAGATTTGCTTAAATTACTAATACCATTAGGGTTTTGAGCAGGTTCAATATCTAAGTTAAACGACTCTAAAAGTTTATTAGCCTGCTGATTAAGTTGGCTTAGCTTATGTTTGTGATTTTGTTTCCTGCTTTGTTTTTTTATGTAGACAGCAAGCAAAAGTATACAAGAGAAGAAAATAATAATGTTTTTAGGCGACGTTAACACCATCAAGATGAGTGCGTTTGAATCAGCCGCAATAAAATGTTGATCCGTTGTTTTAACAAGAAGTAATGTTTGAGAAGCACTGTCAATTATATAATGACCGCTTAAAACAGGGTTATACCAAGGGGCAATATCTAAACTGGTGCTGCTTATATCAAATTTTTTAACACTAAAATTAGACTGAAACAGATTGGTACGGCTTATTTGGCTCGTTAATTCAGCATTTAGGTAAAAGCAAAATAACAAAGTGACTAAGGAAATTAATCCAACATGCTTTAATTTGTTCATGAAAAATTCCCTAACAATACTAATCCTTAATAACTAAATGCTCATTATATCCCCTATTTTTGTTTGTAAGCAATTATTAATGACTTGTATGCTATTTTTTGTTCATTTTAATATAGCTAAGTTATTGTTTATTCGTTAAGGCAATTATTTTTAGCGCAAAGTATCCGCAAACTCACCATGTATTTGATAGATTGCTCACAAACAGCTTATATGTATATTTTGCTTGTGAGCTTAAATCTATCTATGCTTTTAAAGCTGCCATGCGTAACTTACTTTTGTAAAAAAGGTGCGTTGGTCGCGCTCAATATTTTCTAGTGTATCATCCTGATACCCTCTATCTGAGTAACCTAGGTAAAATAACGTTTGTGCGTTAATTTTATACGAATAAACAAGTTGGCTGCCATAGTCTTTATTTGTTTTGCTTACTTGATAAAAATAAGCGTCTTTGTTTCTGTCTATATCTTCAACCTGTAAAATGAGCTTTAACATTGATCGCATGTTAAATTTATAATGCAGTCTAAAATCGACTAAATTAGCTGTGTAAACGCGGTCATCTCGTGGGTTATCTAACTTACTATAACTGTGTCTTATATCCACTTGCCAATGATCGTTTATATCCCAAACTGCTTGCGTTTGTGTATTAATTACATCGCCAAGCTCTAAATTTGTATAGTCAATACGGCTTGCATATTCTAAATAAAACGATAAGTTCAAGTCTTTTGTCGGTTTAAGCGAAGTGTAAAGATAACCTATATTCTGATTGTAAAATTCATCGTAATAACTTTCTTTACGGTGAATAAAACCAATATTAAATAAAGACTGCTTTTGCCCCTTAAAACTTAAAAAGCCTTCGTACTCTTCCTCAAGCAAGTCACCACTTTGCGACCAGGTTTTATCCCAATCAGCTTCATAAGACCATGAAGTAATTAAATCTAACTCATCTCGATACCACGTTTGACCGCCACCAATTAGCACTTTTTCATAATCAACTTTTGCTTGGTATCCTAAATCGGTGCGATAATCCTCACCAATATTTTCATAAGATGTGTAAAGTTTATAGTCTCGCTTGTCACGCGTTAACTCAATTGCGTATGCCTGATCAGATTGCGTTTTGGATAGTCCATAGTTATCAACCAAAAAGTCAGAATTTCGTGTATCAGCTGACGAAACCTGATAAAGCAATGTATCTGACTGATTAAACCAATAACTGCCATCAACTGATAGTACCGTATTACGATAATTATCGCTTTGTCGGTGTGTACTTGAAACGCCCAACGTTCCTTGATCACCTAAGTCATATTGATAACGGCCTACTGCTGCCTGTGTTTTTTCATTTAATGAAGCAAAACCAGAGCCTTGATTTGAAGGAAGTAGAATATTACTGTTTTCATCATCAGCTAACATAAGTGCATAGCTATGCCCATCCGTTTTACCGGTTAACTTAGCCCCTAAAGTTGGCTCTGCAATGGTTCGGGTGTATAAAAGCTCAAATAAGCTACTTTTAAAATATGAGGCACCATCTAAAAAGAAAGGTCTTTTTTCTGCATAATAGATTGAGTAGGTTGTATTCACATCAAGCTCTAGAGAATCAGTCTCTACTTGCGAAAAATCAGGATTAATAGTCGCATTTAATACCGCGTCTTTTGTTATTCCCCAGCGTAAATCTAAACCGGCTTCAGTATCTATGTTACCGTTCTCCCAGTCACCGGGAAGTTGCGCTTTATCATCGTGACGAAGCGCTGTAAGCGTTGGGGTAAGTTGTACATTTTTACTTGATTCAATTTCACTTAAGCCCGTTAACTTATCGAACTGACAAAGGCTACACTTGACATCGCGGTCGAACCCCATGTTAGATATTTGATAGAGCACGTCCCGTGGGTAGTTTCTCATTAACAAAAACCCCCACGTTAAGTCTTTTTTATCTTCTGGAAAACGCAATGCTTTAAAAGGAATACGCATTTCAACTACATAACCTTCATCGGTAATTTTTCCGGCACTATCCCAAATTGCATTCCACGACGGATCAGACTGCCAACCATCGGTATCGCTCATGCGTAAATCGCCTTGTGCACCTAACGGGTTAACAAAAAACTCATAGCCTGAGCGCTCATCATTAAAGGTATCTATTACGAGTATGGCAGTGTCGTCTTGCCAAAGGGTATCTCGATCACGAAGTGAAGCACGTATTTGTTCTGGCTCCGGATCGTACGCAATAAAACCAACATACAAATTTGTGCCATCTTCGTACATGTAGGCATCGGTTTTTACCGGAGGCGTGCCTCTTTCATTAGGCTCATCTTGAACGAGTAAAGGAACATAGGTCGCTTTTTTCCAATGCGCTTCATCAAGTACGCCATCAACACTGATATTTTGATTGATTCGTGCTAGCGATACCTGCTCTTTTTCTGCAAATACACAGAAGCTATTAAATAGGAGAAAAAAGGATAAAAGTAAAAGCGTGAGTGGTTTTTTTATAGTTATAAAGTACTGCATAAACATCCATTTAGAACAACTTTACCCAATATGAGTAATTTCTAAGCTGGAGTTTAATTTAAGCGGGTACATTTGTTAATACCTTGCAAACAAAATTACGCTAAATATTAACTAATTAATAATAAAGGATTATTTTAATTGCACTGTTAGGTGTCGAGTAGCTTTAGCTTATTCTCAACTCCATTCCATGTGTCAGCATCATCTGGAGCAGATTTGACTTGGGTAATGCGCGGCCAAATTAAGGCAAGCTCTGCATTAAGTTCCGTGAACTCTTTTTGAGAGTCGGGTAGCTCATCTTCTTGATAAATTGCTTCAGCTGGGCATTCCGGTACGCATAATCCACAATCAATACAATCAATTGGGCTAATTGCTAAAAAATTAGGGCCTTCAAAAAATGCATCTGCAGGACACACTGATACGCAATCGGTGTACTTACATTTTATGCAATTTTCAGTAACTACAAACGCCATAAATTTTTTGAACCATAAAGCTAATTTAATAGTTCGCGATCATACCCTTTCACCTCAAAAATACAATAAATAACTGCCATAATTAGCCAATTTAACGTAGTATATGCGCCCTTAATGTAAAGCCAATTCGTGCCCTACACTTTCTTATTGTGAGCGGATATACAACCGCTAAGACACCAAATAGAGATATTAATGATACGTTTAACTGAAATAAAATTGCCACTTGATCATGATGAAAATGCTATTGGCCAAGCCATTATCAACAAACTAAAAATACAACCAGAACAATTACACAGTTATAACGTATTTAAACGTGGCTACGACGCGCGCAAAAAAACAGCCATATTACTCATTTACACCCTTGATATAGAAGTTGATAACGAAGCTGAGCTTTTAGCCACATTTGCAAAAGATCAACATGTAAAAACAGCGCCCGACACATCCTATAAATTTGTAGCTCAAGCAAACAAAAACATCACAGAGCGCCCTGTTGTTATCGGATTTGGCCCCTGTGGTTTATTTGCAGGCTTAGTGCTTGCACAAATGGGGTTTAATCCAATTATTGTTGAGCGTGGAAAAGAAGTACGAGAGCGTACCAAAGACACCTTTGGCTTTTGGCGTAAAAAAGCACTAAACACCGAATCAAATGTGCAGTTTGGTGAAGGCGGCGCGGGTACATTCTCAGATGGCAAATTATATAGCCAAGTAAAAGACCCAAAGCATTATGGTCGTAAAGTTATTACCGAATTTGTTGAAGCAGGCGCACCTGAAGAAATTTTGTATGTAAGTAAGCCTCACATTGGTACGTTTAAACTTGTGACAATGATTGAAAAAATGCGCGCTCGTATTATAGAGTTAGGTGGTGAAATTCGCTTTAGTACCCGTGTAGATGATATTCACTTAGATGACGGTCAAGTAACAGGCTTAACCCTTTCTAACGGTGAACACCTTGAAACACGTCACGTTGTTCTTGCCGTTGGGCACAGCGCACGCGATACCTTTAAAATGATTCACGAAAAAGGCATTTATGTAGAAGCCAAGCCCTTTTCAGTTGGCTTTAGAATAGAACACAAGCAATCAATGATTGACGAGTGTCGCTTTGGACCAAATGCTGGCAACCCAATTTTAGGCTCTGCCGACTACAAGCTCGTGCATCATTGTAATAACGGACGCACTGTATATAGCTTTTGCATGTGCCCTGGTGGCACTGTCGTTGCGGCAACATCTGAAGAAGGCCGAGTTGTTACCAATGGCATGAGCCAATATTCACGCAGTGAGCGCAATGCAAATAGTGCTATTGTTGTGGGTATTTCACCTGAAAAAGATTTCCCTGGCCATCCTTTAGCGGGTATTGAGTTGCAGCGCAAATTAGAGGAGCAGGCTTACAAGCTAGGCGGCGAAAACTATGATGCACCAGCCCAGCTAATCGGCGACTTTTTAAAGGGCAAATCTTCAGCTGATTTAGGCGATGTTAAACCCTCTTACACACCAGGAATTAAGTTAACTGACTTAGGTAACGTATTGCCTGCGTTTGCTATTGAAGCATTACGTGAGGCTATTCCTGCTTTTAATAAGCAAATACGTGGGTTTTCTACTAATGATGGATTACTAACGGGTGTTGAAACGCGCACGTCATCACCCATTAGTATAAAACGTGATAGAAGCTTTCAGAGCATTAACACCAAAGGACTCTACCCTGCAGGTGAAGGCGCAGGCTACGCTGGCGGTATATTATCAGCGGGTATTGATGGCATTAAAGCAGCCGAAGCTGTTGCGCTTTCAATGCTTGAAAACGCTTAAACGCGCTATTTAGTTAATTATCGTAAAGCCTCACATTGTGGGGCTTTTTTGTGTTAAAAGTAACCAAAAAATTATTTGTGTACTTTTTTATGATAAAAAAATTATTAGGGTTATTAATCTGGGTCGTTGCTTTTAATATTTCAGCTCACGAGCTAAAAACAATAGATGAGATCCACTCGGCGTATAAAAATAATAAAATTACCGCTCAACAACTTACTCAAGGCTATATTAAACGAATTAATCAGCTTAACCCTCAATTTAATGCCGTCATTAATATTGAACCTACGGCTGTTACGCAAGCAAAAAAAATTGATGAACTTAGTGCTCAAGGGCTTTGGGCTGGGCCTCTTCATGGAATACCCGTACTTTTAAAAGATAACATAGAAACCACTGGATCATTACCAACAACAGCTGGCTCTTTAGCTCTTAAAAATAATATAACTAATAACGATGCATTTGTTGTTAAGCAGTTAAGAAATGCGGGTGCTATTATTTTAGGCAAAACCAATTTAAGTGAGTGGGCAAATTTTAGATCGTCTTACTCATCGTCTGGATGGAGTGCAGTTGGCGGGCAAACACACAATGCGCATGATACAACCCGTAATCCCTGTGGTTCGAGCTCTGGATCAGCGGTTGCCATCGCACTTAACTTTGCCCCAGTAGCCCTTGGAACAGAAACCGATGGCTCTATTACCTGCCCCGCTTCTGTAAATGGTGTTTATGCTATAAAACCAAGCATGGGCCAAGTATCGCGCTCTGGTGTAGTGCCACTTTCTAGTAGCCAAGACAGTGTTGGTCCAATGGCACACTCATTAAAAGATGCCCGTCTTGTATTATCTGTGTTACAAGGACGCGATCCGCTTGATACTTCAACGCATAGCTTTGAATTGCAAACACTGCCTAAAATTACAAAGTCATCATTAGTTATTGGTGCGTTGCCCAGTGATAAGTTTACAGTGGAGACTCAGCGTTTATACAAAAAACAGCTCTCAGCGCTCAAACAGGCAGGTCATACAGTAGTCAACATTGATATATCTGATGATTTAGCTACGCTTTTTTTCGATGAATATTACATATTACTTTATGATTTTAATAAAGAAATAAACCAGTACTTAGCAAATACTCCTGACCAAGTGAAGGTAAAAAGTTTAAGTGCACTGATTGATTTTAATAAACAAAACAAAGCAGCAGAAATGCCCCACTTTGGGCAAGATATTTTAATACAAGCCAATGCTATCGACTTAACACAAACAGACAAATACCAAAAAACTAAACACCGTTACCGCACACTGGCCACAGCTGCAATTACTAATTTATACAAAAATAATAATGTGGATGTTGTCATTGCCCCAACAACATCACCTGCATGGAAAACAGACTTAGTAAATGGTGATAACTTTAAAGGCAGTAGTAGTTCTTTATCAGCAATTGCCGGCACAACTCATATAACTCTTCCTGTTGGTCAAGTCAGTGGACTACCTGTTGGGTTATCTATTATTGCAAATAAAAACCAGCCACAGGCGGCCTATCAGCATGCTCAAATAATCGACGCAGTATTTATTTCACCCATAAAAAAACCTGAGTAAAAACTCAGGTTTTATTAATTCTTATATGAGTTGTTATTTTTTAAGTGACAACTTTGCACCTTTTAAGCTTTTACGCACATTAGATATACGCGAACGGTTTACCGCGCGAGCTTCGCCCGTTGCTTGCCCCGATAACTTATTAGAACGAGTACGGCGTAAGTGAGCCGGCTTTTTACCTATTTTATCAATAAGCACTTCGCGGTTACTCACTTCATAGCCTTCAAGGTAAACACGCTTAATTTTTTGACCAATTAATGCTTCGATTTCAAATAATGTATTTTCTTCTTCACGGCTTACAAACGAAATTGCTTGGCCTTGATTACCAGCACGGCCTGTACGGCCAATACGGTGAACGTAATCTTCAGCAAGCCATGGTAAGTCAATATTAATTACACGCGGTAATCCATCAATATCAATACCTGTCTCTTATACACATCTGACGCTGCCGACG
>OJDI01000265.1_pt1 | contig 23114 bp, 20 predicted proteins | sample 1592601 | NCBI WGS metagenome assembly OJDI01 (sample SAMN05416845, study PRJEB24817) | seawater metagenome | isolation source: Sea water | place: Canada:Atlantic | collected 2013-07 | reverse complement strand
AGTCTGAGCCAATGCTTTTTAGTCGCTTGGGTCCAAATACCAATAGAACGATGGCTAGAATTACCAGTAGTTCAGTCATTCCTAATCCAAACATGTTCTTACTCCGTTCTCGTAATTTGTATAAGTTGTTACTTCAGAGCCTATTGCTAAGCCAATTTAAAAGCTTACTGCCTATTTTGAAGCATAGACATTGTCGCAAATAACGCCTTAGTTTTGCCTGTAACGCCACGATTGCCAGAAAGGCTATTCCCGCCCGGCTTTTTCTTCAATACCGCCAATGCCAAACCGATCAGCTAATTCTTCCAGTACATCTTGGGCGGTTAAGTCTAAATCGCTGAGCATCACCATTGAGTGAAACCAAAGGTCAGCTACCTCTTTTATAACTTCGTCTTTTTGCGTTGGATCCATCTCTGCGTCCTTCGCGGCAATAATGACTTCTGTCGCTTCCTCACCAATTTTTTCCAGAATTTTGTTCAGCCCCGCTTGGTGCAGCGATGCGACATAAGATTCACCCGCGCGCTGGTTTTTTCTGTCTGCAAGAACTTCAGTTAAGTCATCTAGTATGTTCATCTGATTTCCTCATCAACTGCAGCCATTATTGCCCGGGCTCATGGTGAAGGACAGGCCTATTAGTGAGCGTCGAGTTTATACCTAAACGCTCGCCTAGTTTGCGCTAAATACTAAGGGTAGCAATGATGCCATGCCAGACTCGCCGCCGGTTTCGCCGGCAAAATTTGCGCCAAATATGGCCGCACAAGCAACAATAACAATCAGAACAAAAAAGCCGCGTCTTCGCGTGCGTTGCATCTGTGCCAGCTGATCCTGTAGCTGACGAATTTCGTTGTTTTGCTTAGCCAGCTCAAGTCGCAAGGTCATCTGACCGTCGTCTTTCAGTAATTGCGGTAAGCGGTGTAATTCTGATAAAAGTTTGGGTCCTTGTTCCGCCAGATCTGTAATGATCGCCAATGGACCAAGGTTGCGCTGGGCCCAGCGCTGCATAAAGGGCTCTGCGGTCTCCCAAAGATCCAACTCGGGATATAGCTGCCTGCCCAGTCCTTCTATGTACAGTAGTGTCTTTTGTAGCAACACCAGCTGCGGCTGAATTTCCATTTCAAATTCGCTGGCGGTCTCCAAAAGCTCCCCCATAAACGGACCAAAAGAAATTTCGCTCAGCGGCTTAGCAAAAATCGGTTCGCAGACTGCTTCTATAACCGCCTCAAACGCATCCGGGTCCGTGGTGATAGGTACCCAGCCGGAGCGAATGTGTAGATCTACTACCTTGCGATAATCTCGGTGGAAAAAAGCCAGGATATTTTGCGCCAGGTAGAATTTATCTTCATCGGTAAGCGACCCCACAATGGCGCAGTCTAGGGCTACATACATAGGATCGCTTGGATTTGATACGTCAATTAGAACATTGCCAGGGTGCATGTCCGCATGGAAAAAGTTGTGTTCAAAGACTTGGGTGAAAAAAGTTTCCACGCCTTTGTGCGCGAGCACGCGCATATCTATGTTTGCCGCCTTTAGCGCTTCCACATTGCCAATAGACGGCGCAAATATTTGCTCCATCACTAGCATATTGTGTCGTGTGAACTGAGCATAAAGTCGGGGAACGTAAAGCAGGGAAGAATCTGCAAAGTTACGCCTGAGTTGAATTTGATTGCGCGCCTCGCTGAACATATTCAATTCAAGTAACAGCGTCTCTAAGTGGTCCTGCATAACTCGTGGCAGGTGTATGCGCCGAACTATCGCAAAGCGGCTATCCAAATATTTAGCAATATGAATAAGCAGTGTCATGTCGCGGTTTATCAGGGTTTTAATGTTGGGGCGCACAATTTTGATAACCACCGCGGTACCGTTTTGCAATTTTGCTTGGTGCACTTGCGCGATTGAAGCACTGGCGATAGGGGTGGGATCAATGGACAGAAAAGCGTCGGTCTGGCCGATAGATTTTTCTACCTCAGCCTCAATGTCCAAATTTGCAACAGGGTCTACTTTGTCTTGAAGCTTAGCTAACGCTTGGCAGACTTCTATGCCAAGTATGTCGGGTCGTGTGGAAAGCAGTTGGCCTATCTTTATATAGACTGGCCCCATTTGTTCCAGCGTATGCAGTAAGCGTAAGCCCAACGGCTTTTTGCCAAGCGGCAAAATGGTTTGTAGAAATATTACTGTCCACCGCACTGGTCGGCTGGGAATAGACTGAGCAGGTATAAAATGATGCAGCCTGTTGCCAAAGCATTTGCTAACAAGTTTGAGTAACTGGAGCCAATCCGCCCGGGTCATGGGTTGGTGGTGTCCCGCGCTGTACGTTCTCGATCTAAGATCTTTGCGCTCAATCTATCTACACGTAAACGCAACGCATCTAGCTCAGCAAGGTGATCAGTGAACGCTTCTGTGCTGGTGAAGCGGTCGGCTATTTTGCTGCTGGCATTGTGCGCAATATCATCGCCGAGATTTGATGCGAAGTTTGTGAAAGCGGACAACCCCATTTCTAGGGCCGCCGCTACCTTGTTTGCTCTCTGTGCGCCGAGTACCGCGCCCAGTGGCGTTACTAAATCGGGATAAAAGTCTTTGATAAGAGCGCTCAATTCTAACAATAGCGTTTCGTCGCCATCAATCTGGATTTCTGTAGAGCTACCGCCACTTGCTAAAGCCTTGGCCAAATTCGGCGCACTGCCCTGAATGGCCACATTGGGATTGGTTGCAGGGCCGTTGCGCAGTTCAATACTATTTTCACCTAAGACTAGGTGCCACACCTTTGTTGGCGCAGTGCACCGGATCTCAATGATTTGCCCAGCAATAGGCGCCATTTTTCTGGCAAGCGTAGGGTCTAGGGCCGCAGCTTGGCGGCAAACCAGATTGACGAAATCTGCTAAAAATTTGTCGAGTATTTCAATTGTTGCGAAACCCATAGCAACGCTCTAGTGAGCGGCCAAAGGCTTAACGCCGCGGTGAATGGCGGCTACGCCACCGACTAGATTGTGATACTGAGTTTCTTCAAAGCCTGCGTCTTCAAACATCTGTTTCAGCGCTTTTTGGTCTGGGTGGACGCGAATTGAATCTACCAAATATTGATAAGGTTGGGCGTCGCCAACGAAAAATTTGCCCACTGGAGGCCACAATGTTTGAAAAACTTTATAGGCAGATTCTAATAATGGATCTTGTGGTTTAGAAAACTCCAACACCAATAATGGCGCGCCTGGTTTGAGTACGCGCAGTAACTCGCCTAAGGCTTGATCTTTGTCTGTGAAGTTTCTAATACCAAAGCTGATGCACGCGCAGTCGAATGAGTTGTCAGCAAAGGGCAGTGCTTCTGCCGGAGCGCGGCAGAATTGCACCTGGGACATGCCTTCATCAAGGAGCCTGTTGCGACCTACTCGCATCATGGGTTCGTTCAGATCGGTCAATATCACCCGCCCGGTTTCCCCAACAACTGGTGCAAACAGTTCAGCCATATCTCCGGTGCCGCCCGCTAAGTCCAGTATGTTGTGTCCGGTTCGCGCACCTGACATTTGCAGCACCATGCGCTTAAAAATGCGGTGGGTGCCGAAGGACATAAGATCGTTCATTACATCGTAACGATCTGCGACGGCTTTAAACACGTCGCCCACGCGCTTGGTTTTTTCTTCAGGGGAGACTTTTTGATAACCGAAGTTAACCTCTTCCTGAGCATGGTTTGCCGCTTGTGCGTTCTCTTTTACATCAGACATATGTGGACTTATCTTTCTTTGTTTAAGGCGTTTGCTTAGGGTCGTCTTTTAAAGGGCTTTCCGCTTACTGTCTGTACTCTTTGTACTTTCAGTTCTCTCTATATATCTTTATATAGGAGGGGTCAGCAGACCATACGTAACGGTCAGCTTTTTGGCGACCATTGATTCACCGGAATATTCGGCAGTCGTGAGGCATTGGCTTGTTTAAGTTCAGTTAAATAGTCCTGCCAAAAGGTATCTTGATTGCTGCCTATCTCATTCAAGTATGACCACGCAAATATGCCGGTGTCGTGACCATCGTCAAAGGTAATGCGGATGGCATAGTTGCCAACGGCTTCGATTTGTTTAATGCCTACATTCTTTTTGCCGGTTTGTAGCTTACGTTCTTCGCTAGAATGTCCGCGCACTTCAGCAGACGGAGAGTACACGCGGAGTAACTCAGCGGGCAAATTAAAGGTCACGTCCTCCCAGCGAATTTCCAGCACATGGGCAATTTTATGGTAGGTAATATTTATCGGTGCTTGCATGACAGCCTCTAAAGAATAAACCGAGACAAGTCGGTGTTGCTGACCAGGTTTGCTAAATGCTCATTCACATAAGCTTCGTCTACAGTGACAGTAGAATCCGCTAGGTCGTTGGCTGAAAAAGAAAGTTCTTCTAACAGCCTTTCCAAAACGGTGTGCAGGCGGCGCGCGCCAATGTTTTCTGTGCCTTCGTTGACCTGCCACGCTAAGTGAGCAATCCGCGCTATGCCTTCTTTGGCGAATTCTAGTGCAACGCCCTCTATCGCCATCAGCGCCTGGTATTGCTCGGTGAGGCTGGCTTTGGGTTCGGTGAGTATGCGCTCAAAATCTTCAGGGGTTAACGCGCTTAATTCCACTCGGATAGGCAAGCGGCCTTGTAGTTCAGGAATTAAATCGGAAGGTTTGGCGAGGTGAAATGCGCCAGATGCGATAAATAAAATGTGGTCGGTTTTAATGACACCGTATTTGGTGGAAACAGAGCAGCCTTCAATAAGCGGCAGCAGGTCTCTTTGCACGCCCTCACGAGATACATCTGCGCCGGTGGTTTCCGAGCGCTTGGCTACTTTATCTAGCTCATCAATGAAGACAATGCCCGTTTGTTCTACTGCGTGCAGCGCTTGGCTTTTTATTTCGTCTTCGTTAATCAGCTTGGCCGCCTCTTCCTCGCGAACTCTTTTCAGTGCTTCCTTTATAGCTAGGCGTTGGCTACTTTTCTTGACCTGGCCCATGTTGCTGAACATGCTTTGCAGTTGGCTGGTCATTTCTTCCATGCCCGGTGGGGTCATGATTTCCACACCAATGTTCACTTGATCCAAATCTATATCAATTTCTTTGTCGTCTAACTCGCCCTGACGTAATTTTTTACGGAACATTTGTCGGGTGCTAGATTCCTCGCTTGCTGGCGTGTCTTCGCTTTCGTTGCGTGGCTCCGGTAGCAAAATATCCAGAATGCGATCTTCAGCACGGTCCTCGGCTGATGTTTGCACGGCCTGCATCTGCTCTTCGCGCAGCATGTTTATGGACGTATCCATAAGGTCGCGGATAATAGATTCTACATCGCGGCCTACGTAGCCCACTTCGGTGAATTTGGTGGCTTCCACTTTAATGAAGGGGGCGTTCGCCAGTTTGGCTAAACGTCGCGCAATTTCGGTTTTACCCACGCCGGTGGGGCCAATCATCAAAATATTCTTTGGGCTGACTTCATTGCGCAAATCAGTGACCAGTTGCAGTCGCCGCCAGCGGTTGCGCAGTGCGATAGCCACCGCACGCTTGGCCTCGCTTTGCCCAATAATGTGACGATCTAGCTCGTGAACAATTTCAGCCGGTGTCAGCTGTTGCAGGTTATTCATAATTACAGGCCTTAGTCGGCCGCTTAGGCAATGCTAAGCGTCTCGATGGTGAAAGAGTGGTTGGTATAAATGCAGATGTCGCCAGCGATACCCAGTGCTTTAGTTACCACCTCTTCGGGAGGCAGCTGAGTATTATCTGCCAAGGCGATGGCCGCTGCCCGGGCGAAGTTGCCGCCTGAGCCAATGGCCAAAATACCGGCCTCTGGTTCTATCACGTCGCCGTTGCCACTGATTAACAAGGTGGCGGTGGTGTCTGCAACAATCAACATTGCCTCAAGTTTGCGCAGCGCACGGTCTGTGCGCCATTCTTTGGCCAGCTCCACAGCCGCCCGGGCCAGTTGGCCGTGATATTTCTCCAGCGCGGCTTCAAAACGTTCAAACAAAGTAAAAGCATCTGCAGTACTGCCAGCAAAGCCCGCTATAACGCGCTCTTGGTAGAGTTTGCGTACTTTAATGGCGTTGCCTTTCATGACGGTATCGCCCAATGACACTTGGCCGTCGCCGCCCACACAGACTTGCTTGTCGTCGCGTACGCTTAAAATCGTCGTACCATGAAATTCTTGCATTGATTGTTCTCAGATTAAATCAAATTGGGGACGATAGAATAGTGGGGTTGCAACCCAGACAATTCAATTGCCAGCTTAGCTAACTGCGGTAATTGTGCTAGCCATTCGGTGACGCACTGGCTCATACATTGGCCCATAGTTTGGGTGATAACTTGAGTCATATTTTAGACAGTGGGTAGCATGTATCGCCGTGCTCAAACTGTTGCCACCACTAGTTGATCCGTATTGCCGTAAGGTTTTGTTGTCGTAGGCGGGTCATTGCTCGATCTGCGTAAACCTTTTCGCTGAACGGACCGACAACCACTCGATACCACGTTTCTCCTGACACTTCTGAAGTCTCAATGGAGCTAGGTAGGTCTGTGAGCAACAGTTTGGCTCTTAATACATTGGCATCGTCTTCGCTGCGAAATGAAGCTGCTTGAATCCTAAAAACTTTTTCCGCGTTAGTGCTTGCTGGCGGCGCCGAGTAGGTATTGGGATTGGCGGCCACTTCGTTATTTTTCAGCAAGTCAGGAAACTCAAACCTAATTTTGGGTGCCTCTTGTGTTTCTACCACAGAGTTCTGCGCAGGGGTTGAAGTGCCAATGATTTCAGGCGCGTAAGCGGCAACCAATACAACGACTGCACCAACAATAGCGCCAGAAGAAAAACTTGGCGCATGAAAAGTAATTTTGTTTTTGGTAGGCGTGCGCCGTTTGGCTTGCTTGCGAGCTGCCGGCTTGCGTTTTTTGGGACTGGTGCGTTCGGCGAAATCTTTATTCATCGGCCTAAGTTAAGTACTCGGTTGGTGGCAATAATGATACAGGCCGCGGCGCGTTGAGGCGAACTGGGATCGCTGAAAATGCTGTAGGTTTTATCTACTTGGCCTACAACGCGTCGTAGGGGTCAACGTCGATAGACCAGCGCAGTTGGGCTGGTACTTTGGGTCTGCCAAGGCCGTGTAAGAGTTGGTGTAGCTGGCTGCGACTAGGGGCGATGAGCATCAATTGATAGCGAAACCTGTTGGCAATACGCGCCATAGGCGCAGGTATCGGGCCCATAACTTCCACTTGGTCGCGGCCCATACTGGTTAAAGTATTTTTACAGGTCTGTAAAAAATCTAAGGCAAGGCGGCCATCTTCGGACTCAGCTCGAAGCATAGCCATGGGCAAAATTGGCGGTAGCCCGGCCTCCTCTCTGGTTTTTAGCTCCTCTTGAGCAAAACCGTCGTAGCCATCCTCTATTAGTCTCGTAAGCATTGGGTTGTCTGGCTGGTAAGACTGAATCCATACTTCTCCAGGGCGTTCAGCCCTTCCAGCGCGTCCAGCCACCTGCACAACCAACTGCGCAGTGCGCTCCGGCGCACGAAAATCTGGGCTCAAAAAACCACTGTCAGCATTGAGTACCACAACCAATGTCACCGAAGGAAAGTGGTGGCCCTTGGCCAGCATTTGAGTGCCCACCATAATGCACGAAGAACCCTCATTGATTTTGTCCAACTGTTCGCCCAATTGCCGGTTGGTGCGAGTGGTGTCACGGTCAACACGGTAGATGGGCACCTCTGGAAATAACGCTTCCACGGCATCTTCCGCGCGCTGCGTACCAAGGCCTACCGGCAGTAAATTGGGTTGTCCGCAGTGTTCACATAGCTCAGGAATTTGGAATTTGAGCATACAGTGGTGGCAAATCATTTGCGCAGGCGAGCGGTGCAGCGTGAGCTTGGCGTCACAGTCAGAGCAGTGACATTGCCAGCCACAGGACTGACACAGCAACGTTGGTGCAAAGCCGCGCCGATTCAGATAAATCAGCACCTGACCTTTGGCGGTTAAATGGTGACGAATCACGTCGATCAACGTTCTAGAAAAACCGTCTTGCAGCGTTTGCCCGCGCAGATCAATTAAATGGTAAGACGGCATGCTCGCACCGCCCGCCCGGTGGGGTAACTTGAGCAAAGTGTAGCGCTTGCGCGACACATTATAGAGCGACTCCAGCGACGGCGTGGCAGAACCCAGCACCAATGGAATGCCAAGGCTGTGCGCGCGCTTGGCGGTAAGATCCCGCGCAGAGTAACGCAAACCCTCTTGCTGTTTGTAGGAACTGTCGTGTTCCTCATCAACAATAATAAGGTCCAGTTGCTTAAACGGAGTGAACACCGCAGAGCGGGTGCCGACCAAAATATTCAGCTCGCCATCGCGGCAGCGCAGCCATGTCTGCAAACGTTGCTTATCAGTTAACGCCGAGTGCAGCATGCCCACCTGGCCAAAGCGCTTTTCGAAACGCGCCAGGGTTTGGGGTGTAAGCGCGATTTCTGGTACCAGTACCATCACTTGGCCGCCGCGAGCCAACACCGGCGCCATACTTTGTAAGTACACTTCGGTTTTACCACTGCCGGTGACGCCCTCTAAAAGCAAAACCTCAAAGCGACCGGCAGCTGCTTCAATGGCGTCAATAGCCGCATGCTGTTCGGCGCTGGCATCCAAGGCCGGTGCTTTTGCCGCAAGTGCTCGGCGGGTTGCCGCAGAAACGCGAGTAATCACTTCCAGTTCGGCCAGTTTGTTAATCATCGCCCGACTAAAACCAGCTTCCACCAAAGCCTTGCCAGCAATCACGGGGTACTCCGCTAAGTGCTGGCTCATATATTCAACAAGTGCGGTCTGTTTTGGCGCGCGCGCGTTGGTGTACTGCGCATTAGCCAAATGCCAAAAATCCTCCTCCTCCAACACGAAAGGCAGACCTTTGCGTGCGGCATTGGGCAAAATGGTCGCCAGAACCTCGCCCAGCGGGTGGTGGTAATAGGCACTCATCCAGTGAGCCAAGTCCAGTAGCTCACCGGTAATGGCGGCGTCATCGTCAATTATTTCGTTAATTGGCTTAGGACTTTTATGCGGGCTGGTGACGTCAACGTTCACGCAAACACCAATGGTTTGAGTGCGACCGAAAGGCACGCTTAGGCGAGCGCCTACATTAGGAATGGGCATATCCTCAGGCACGCTGTAGTCATAAACCGCGTGCAATGGGCGCGGAACAGCTACTTGGATAATTCGATTTGCCTGACTCATAAGGCATTCTACGGAGAGTTGAGCCAAGTGCGAAGCCTAGGGAGGAAAGATTGCGAGATTGGCAAGATTGGCAAGATTAATGAGTGAAGATTGGTGGGTAAAACCTGAGGGCTAATGCTCGGTTAACTTAGTTATGAAAACGATAACAGCAGAAACTTGGATTATAAATTGGACCATAAGCATGCCTACGCCGGTCGCGCTACAAAAGCGAACTTATCATCCGCTGCAAAACCGCATGACTTATAAAAATTGTGAGTGGCTTCACGCGCCGACCCAGTCTGAAGCATCACTTTGTAGCACCCATGCGTCCAAGCAAGCTTAAGTGCGTGCCTAATAATTGCTTTGCCGTAGCCTAGGTTCCTCAGCTTTTGTTCGGTTACCACGTTCTCAATGATGCCGTAGGGAGAGGCATTGCGAGTCAAATTGGGTATCAGGTTGAGATAACAGGTGGCGACGATGTTTGCATCGACTACCCCAACAAACAAAAATAGGTGTTCAGAGCTAGTGATTGACTCGAATAGGGATACATTTCTTCCGTCAGATATTGCAGGATCTTCGGGGTGGAGTTGCGAGTAAAGTTCTAATATCTGTCCGAAATCACCTAGGCATGCTTCGCGGATAATCATGCTTATTGTTTCCTCGGTTGTAGCTAATGTCTAAATAAATCCCAACACGCCAATTGTCCACCCGCTTCACCCAAGAAGGAGGCGGATAGTGGGTACCTTGGCCTAGAGTTTTGGCCGTGCTCTAGTGCCTATTTTATAGCCACACCAAGGTTGCCAATGGGTCGACTTCTGTTAAACTCTGCGACCTTAAAATTTTGACGACGGTTAGCCGCTATGAAGCCTGAAATACATCCTGAGTACAACATCGTGAAGGCAACGTGCAGTTGCGGCGCTGAACTCCAAATTGGCACCACGCTTAAAGATGACCTCCACTTGGATGTTTGCTCAAACTGCCACCCTTTCTACACTGGTAAGCAGAAGATTTTAGACACTGGTGGCCGTGTAGAGAAGTTCCGTCAGCGTTTTGCTAAAAGAAGCAGCAGCGGCAGCTAGACCTTCGATTTAGGTTCTTAATTTGGGCCTATTGATTAGTAAACATTCTGTTTGCCTCACTGTTCTGGTGGGGCTGCGTAGGTAGGACTCTTTCTTCTTTTGTCGCACTTTTGCCGCATTTGCGCGAATCAACACTGATGTGCTGTTTTGCTCACAAACTGCCTTTTACACCTCTCCATTAACAGCCTCCTGTCGCCGAAACTGGCAATTGGTGTCTTACTGCTTCCATTTCTTAAATTAGTCTGTATATCCTTACGGTCTGTTCTTTCTTTTTGTTTTTTTGCGTTTTGCCTACTTTGCTGTCTAATTTTGAGCACTGCTAAATGACCCAAAATATTTTTACCCCGAACATTGCCAACCGCGTCTGGAGTTTTGTTGCAGCACTCGCCTTGACGCTTGCCCTTACTTTACCCGCGCCTGCCCATGCGGGTCCCGGCGCTGAGATGTACAACGAATTTTTGGAAAAGGGCATTATCTATCCTGATGACGAGTGGCAGGCATACGTCACCGAGATTGGTGAGCGCTTACTTGCGGTGTCGCCGCATGCAGGCCGAACCTATACCTTTGTGGTGGTGGATCAGCCTATTGTTAATGCGTGGGCTACGCCGGACGCATACATCTTTGTCACCCGCGGCATTTTGGCCTTCTTTAATAATGAAGATGAATTGGCGGCGGTGCTTGGCCATGAGATCGGTCACGTAGTGGGTGCCCATTCCAAGCGCACTATCGCTCGGGACCGCCTGGGTAAAATTCTGGGTTTTTTGGGTACTTTTGCTACCGGTTCCAGTGCCACTTATGGTTTGGCCAACACCATTAGCACCACTGCGTTGGCGGGTTATCGCCGTGAGCACGAGTTAGAGGCAGATGAGATAGGCACCGATCTTATTTTGCGTGCTGGATATAACCCTCGGGCGTTATTGGCAAGTATTCAACAGTTGCGCGACCACGACGATTTTCAGCGCACGGTTAAAAACGCCCCGACTATTTACCACGGCTTACTCGGCAGTCACCCAGCTCACAACAAGCGCCTAAATGAGTTGGTTGAGCAGTCTCAGCATTTGCAGTTGGTTGATCTGCCAGAACCCGAACGTGAGTACTACGCAATGTTGCCGGGCCTGCGCTTTGGTGATGAATCTGCCACGGGGGTTGTGCACGAGGGTGTTTACTACCACGGCGCGTTGAGGTTAAAAATTGCCTTCCCCAACGGCTGGGATGTTCAGGCAACGTCTTCAGAGGTGTTTGGCAGGGAGCCGAATGGCGAAGGCACTATGTCTGCTAGGCGCACCAGCTTGCCCACCGAGACTCAAACGCCGGAAGAATATTTAACCAAAACTTTGCGCCGCGACGACTTGGAGAATGGTGAAGAAATTCAGGCTGGTCCGTATGGTGGTTACTTGGCTTCTATAAAGGTGCCGGGTGAAACACCGAAGTTGCGCAAAATTGCGGTGCTGTACAAAGAAAACGGCGTTTACGTTTTTAATGGTGAAATTAAGGACAAGGGTGACCCTGTTGCCTTTGAAAAACTGTTTAAGGATATGGTGACATCTTTTCGCCCCATGTCCGCTGACGATCTGCGCTTAATCAACAAGCAGAGTATTGCCTTAGTTGAGGCGCGCCCCGGCGATACTTATGCAAAGTTGGCGGCGAAGATGTCTATTAAGGTGAACGGCGAGGAGACTTTGCGGGTGATTAATGGCCATCATCCTAGAGGCGAGCCAAGGGCCGGAGACCTGATTAAGGTTATTCAATAGCTCGTTTAATAGTTTGTTTCGGCCCATTCAATAGCTGGCGCGCTAACTAACCCGCGTCAGTTTTCTAATCCGCTCTAGAACAGATCTACCGCCCGAATGGTTTCAACCTCGCCGCCGCCCTGATTCGTGGACTGCGCTGCATTGGGTGCATTTTCAGTCAGGAATATCTCGGAAATGCCATTAGGGTTCGAAGGTGAAACTGCCTCGCCTGTTTTGGGATCCACTTTTATCGTCACCACGCCCGCGGGTTGGCTTGGCAAGATCTCAGGTACATCTACCAATGCTACCTTCATAAAGTCTATCCAAATAGGCAGTGGAATATTAGAGCCGTAAGCATTGCTGCCTAACGGATCTTGCCCGCTGAAGCCGACCCAAACACTGGCTACTAAGCTGCTGTTGAAGCCGTTGAACCAAGTGTCCGCGGCGTCGTTGGTGGTGCCCGTTTTGCCAGCGAGATCGTTACGCTTAAGCACAAGGGCGCGGCGTCCAGTGCCTCGCTTCACTACATCTCTAAGCATGGACTGCATAATGAATGCGTTGCGTTCGTCTAATACCCGAGGCGCATACTTGGCTTGGGTCGCGGTTTGACCAATGCTTTCAACCAGATCTTCTAGCGAATTGTTATCCATTAGCCAGTCAGTTGGGTCCGCTGCAAGCGACTGCCGCCTACTAGCTGCAGTGTTTGCTGCGGGTTCTTCTTCCGCTGGGCAGTTGCGACAAACTTTTGGCGACTTATTGGCAAAGACCACTTGGCCGTTTTGGTTAACAATTCGGTCTATGATTTGCGGCTCTACCAGATAGCCGCCGTTAGCGAGCACAGCGTAGGCCTTGGCCATATCTAAGGGTGCAACCGTCATGGTGCCGCCGCCGATGGCCAGTTGTGTGTTGCGCGGGAACGAACTGGTATCAAAACCAAAACGCTTTACATGGTTGAGCACTTTGCCGGCGCCAACGCGCAGTAGTACGCGCATAGAGACCAAGTTAATAGATCGGTACAGTGCCTCGCGCAAACGTGTTGGTCCGTTATAGCGATTGTTGTCGTTGTCGGGCCGGTACTGAGATTCCAAGTTCTTGTCGTCAAAAACCAGCGGTGCATCAAGGAAGATATCCGCTGGGGTAACGCCGTTGGCTATTGCCGTTGAGTACAAGAAGGGTTTAAAGCCAGAACCCGGTTGCCGCGTGGACTGCAACGCATAGTTATACTGATTGCGGTAAAAGTCGTAGCCGCCCACCATGGCTTTAACATCGCCGCTCTCCGGATCTAGCGAGACCAGCGCTCCTTGTATTTCTGGTAGCTGTGCCAGTTGCCAAGATGCTTGTTTGGTTTTGTCGGAAAACCGCTTTTGCAGGCGAATGATGTCGCCTACGGCGACTACCTGACCAATAGAAGTGAGCGGTGGCCCTCGACGATCTACGTCTACGTACGCTCTAGCCCATAAGGAGTTGAGCCGTGTAATAGAGTGGGCTTGCCCGTCTAACGTATAAGCTATGGCCTCTTGCTCGCCCACTTGGGTGACAATTGCTGGCACCATGTCGGTAAAAATCTTTATATTTTGCAGAGGCGCCAAAATCTCTTCATTGATTGGTTGCACTAACTCTCTTTGAAAGCCGTTGGGGTTTGCTTCCAACTCTTGGGCGAGGGTTTCATCTTCTTTTGTTGAAAATTGGGCATTGATCAAGCTGATTATGTCTGCTGATGCCACAGCTTCAGGTCCGCGGTAGCCGTGACCTCGATCATACTTTTCAAGCCCCTTGCGCATAGCCGCAACGCCAGCAGCCTGCATGTTCGCATCTAGGGTGGTGTAAATTTCATACCCACCTGTGTACAGATCCGCAAATTGCCCCTGCACTTGCTGACGCGCCCATTCAGCGGCATAGGGGCTGGGTAGGTCTAGGGTGCGTGCGTAAACCTGAGCGCTCAGCGGCGTTTTCACTGCTTGGTCATACTCAGCCCGAGTGATTGAGTTTTGACTCAGCATACGCCCCAACACTTGATTGCGTCGACGTAGCGCCCAAGTGGGGCCATTAATGGGGTTGCCAGCTTCAGGCCTTTGCGGAATACCGGCCAGCATTGCCAACTGTTCTAACTTTAGGTCTTTGAGTGATTTGCCGTAGTAAGTGAGCGCCGCTGCTTCTGCGCCGTATGCCCTTTTACCAAAGGGCACAATGTTGATGTACAGCTCCAAAATTTCGTCTTTGCTCAGCTCTTGCTCAATCTTCAACGCCAAAAGCATCTCTTTGAACTTTCTGAGGAATTTGCGCTCTAGGGTAAAAGACACGTTACGGGCGAGCTGCATGGTAATGGTGCTGGCGCCCCCGGCTTTACCTCCGGTAGGTGCAACCATGCTGCCAATTAGCTGAAAAATATCGTTGGTTAGAGAAATGTAGTCTATGCCGTTATGGTCATAGAAACGTTTGTCTTCGGTGTCCAAAATGGCATTAATAAATTGTGGCGGCACATCCTTTATAGAAATGGGTATGAGCCGGCGTTCGCCAAACTCGCCTATCAGCTCGCCGCCGCTGGCATAAATGCGCAAAGGCGTTTGCAATTCAACGTTGCGAAAAGTCTCCGCTTTGGGGATTTGCGGGTCTAGGTAGATGTAAATACCCGCCAAACCAATTCCTACCGCGCACAGTGAACTTATGCCTAAGTTGACTAGGAATAACAGAATTTTTCGTACTCGACTGGGCCGAGGAGAGGTTGCCATGATGATATTCGATAAGGTTTTTCGCAGAGCTGTTTAATCATAACCAACCCTATGCAGGTAGCAACAGTCGCGGGCCATTCTTTGTGCAAATGGGCTTGTTTGGGGGCGGCAAAAACCCCAACCGCCGGAGGTTATTACTCACGTGTTTTGCCGTCATTGCAATGGGTATTGCGGGGTAGATATTCGAAACTACATTTTTCCGGCGCGTGCGGCATTCAAATAATCACCAGCTTGCGCATTCCTATTCATGATGGACAACATTAAGTGCGAGAGGCGGTAATTCATTCTGTGCTGAAATTGCTTAACCATTTTTTCTCGTTTGCGGCGCTTGTGGCACGCAGTTTTGCGGCTTTTTTGAGGCTCCTCTTTTCGGGTGGGCAACAATCGCGCTCTAAGGTCGGCATTGATATTACCGATAAAAGCATATGCCTGGTTGAATTGTCCTGGCAGCGCTTTTCACCCTTTCGTTGTTGGGTGAGTTTACACCTCCTATATAAAGGCCTTTGTGCGTGCAGAAATAGGCTGAACAGGCTTTGCCTCAAATTGACGGGTCACTATATGGACCCACTGATGCTTATCCCCCAACCCAAGGCTCCAGCGTCGGGGTTTTGGCAAATTGCATCACTACTACATATTCCGGTTGGGCAGGGGGTAGTGCTCAATGGCGAGGTTGCCCAGTCAGACAAGTTAGCTAACGCCATGGCTGCAGTTGTGCGGGAGGCCAAAGGCGCTGTGAAAGAAGTGGCTTTGTCTGTGGATGCGCATCTAGTTTTTCAAATTCCGCTTGGGCCGGTGGCGCATTACTTTGGTGCTCGCTGGGAGCTGAATTTTGATTCGCTGCCAAAAAATCCGAACACCTTGGTATTACAAGACGCCCAGGCCATTCAACTGACCCAGCAACTTATTAGCCAACAAGACATTGAGCTGCCTCTGCCAATCCATCAGGTATTTTTGATGTATGTGGTAGATGCTGGCAACGGTGCCAATGAGGGTGGCGAAGTAAAGGCCGAGCCAAAAAATTACGACCCAGATTCTGCAGCGCTGGTTTTAGTTGGATGTCCGCGCAAAGAGGTAAGCTCGCGGGAGCAGTTGCTTGCGAACGTACGCCTCCAATTACATGTGCTTGAACCGCGCACTAATGCCGCGCTAAGGGCAATTGGGTTAATAGACCCTACATTAAGGCCGCGTCTTTTGGGTCAAGTATGGGTTTGGATCAGTTTAGAAAATTCTGTCGCCACGGTTCAACTAGTGGACGGCATGCAAAGATTAGAGGGGCAAGCAGATCTAAACACAGATGCGCTGCAAACTTATTTGAATTACTGCATCGGTTGGGCGGGAAGTGCATTGCGAGACATTTTTGTGTCGTGGACCGGAACGCCAATGTCTGCGCCTCTGGAAGAGGGCGCGGTGAACAAACAGTTTGAGCAGGCTGAGACAAATAGAGCGCTCAGAGCGATTGAAGAAATTGCCGTCCAGCTAGATATTTGCGTACACCGTATTAACCCTCTGCGCCCATCAGGCGGTTTCTCCGAGTATTCAGGGTTTGTTAGAGACGTGGCTAAAAAGTTTACTGAAAGTGAACTTAGTGGACCTCGTACTGGTGCGCCTTTAGCGGGCGAATCTGCCGTTGCTTTTGATGCTAATTCTGTCGCTAATTCTATGCAACCAGATTGGTTGGTCGCGCTAGGTTTAGCTTGGGGCTTGATTGACAATCCTCGCCAACTAGATCTGGCAAATATGTGCACAGACATCGCGCCGAAATCTTTGTCGACGGAAAACGCCGGTGTTTGAAATAAACCTCGCGCCTTGGCGCAAGTATCAGCGGCAGCGTACAGCGCGTTTATTCCTGCTTTGGTTGATTATGGGGTGGCTGGTTGTTTGGGCCTTAACCGCAATCGGCAGTTTATATTTGCAGCAAACTGTTAAACAACAATCTAGCCAAAGAGTGAGGTTAGAAGAGCGTATGGCCACGCATCAACACGCCATAGACGGGCTAGCAGCTGAGGCGCAATCAAAAAGTAAAATTCTGGAACGTGCAGCCGAGCTTGAGATGCTACTGAGTTCCCGTTTTAGGGGGCATCAGATTTTACTTGTGCTTGCTCATTCCGCCCCTGACAACGCGCGCTATGTGGAAGTTGATTTCGGTGGTGGCGGATTAACTGTAGTTGGCATAGCAGCGTCTAATCAGGCAGTGGCGCAGCTAATTGATGCTGTTTCAGAATCTTACTTGGCACTGCCTATGCAATTAATGAGCGCTGAATCGACTAGGGAGAAAGGACACGCGTTAGGCGTCTCCTCTGAGCATTCTAGGTTTGAAAATATAGTAACACCCGTTCGCTTCCAAATTTATGGTGAAGCTGCGGCACCCCAAAACGATGGGTTAGAAAAGATAATATGAAAATTAGTCTCGATACTGCTTTTTCTACAATTGCTTCAACCACAAGTGACTATTTCCAACACGTTTCGTTTTTGTCCTTTCGTCAAAAAATAATAATCTTTTGCGTTTCTACTTTAGTTGCAGGCATTACGGCTTATCCAGTATTGCTGCATACGACCATTGCTGAAGAGGCGGGGCGTAAACCGTTAACGGAATTGCAGTTGGTTGAGTTGCGGTTAGCCCGTGATCTTGAGGCGTCTCAGAGGAAGGTAGATAAACTCATTGGCGAGGTAGACGAGTACCAAGTTCAGTTGGCGCGCATTCCTCAAAAATATCAGGTCTCTGCAACGCTAACGTACTTAGGTGCTTTGTCAGATTCTATCGCGCTTCAAATCAAACGTATAAAACCCCAAACTTCAAAAGCTCCGAAATCCTCTAGGTCTTCCAGGCCTGCGAGATCTGGTGCTCGCCGGAGAGGCGAGCTTGTCGCCGCCGCCCAGTTTTTGACCCAAGTGTTTGATTTAACGCTGCGTGGTGAATATCACCAATTCGTCGAATTCTTGCAGCAGTTGGCGCTGTCATCCCATGTCGTTGTAGTTGAAGAAATGAAAATTACCGGTGACCAAACCAGTCCAATTCTTAAGGCGCGGTTTAGGTTGAAATTCTATTTTTTTAATGAAGAACTGGCTGACGAAATTCAAACCGCGACTTCGAATAAGAACTCAGACGAGAAAAAGCCGTTAGCCTCTATTCAAAAGAGTGGGCAATCGTAGTGATAACTTATCTGATGTATTTCGTGGCTATAAGTGCTTGCTTAGTTTTTACCTCAATAGCTGTGCCTATTCACGTTAACGCCTCGTCACAACTTGATTCGCCAAAAGGCCGCCTGCGTAACCCGTTTAGCAATGCGCTGCCAGCGCAGAATCCTCAATCCAGTAGTGAGCAACTACTAACGGCTAAGCTAGCGCAGCAACCGTCGCCTCAATTAGCAAACTGGCAAATAACTGACCTGGTTTTGGTCGGCACCATTGCAAGGGCTGGCGTATTCCAAGGTCTGGTGAAAGATCCGCGCAATATGATCCATGTGATAAGCGCTGGCGACATTGTTACTAAGGCGAGGTTTAAAGTATTTGCGGTTAAGCCGGAAGTGGCTCTTCTTTTCTCAGAACCCTCTGAACTCTCCGACTCCCCCCAGCAGCTCGAGTGCTCTAAATTCACTGACCCAAAAAAGGCTCCTGAACAATCTAAACAACCCAAAGATAACCGCGACGCTTGGGTCAGTCTGAAGTTGAGGCCGGACGCGACGCCTTCCAAGGGGGAACATTAATGAACCTAAATGCCTTAGAGAATGGTTTGACCGAATGCGTGATGCGAAAAAGCAAAGGGTTACACTATCCGCGCACCTTCATTTTTTTTCCAAGCTTCTTTCCAAGCCTCTTTCCAAGCCTCTTCCCACACCTCTCCCCAAGCCTTTTCTCAATCCTCCTCTTAATCCTTATTCTGGCGTCGAATAATAGTTTCGCCCGGGAGACTAACAGCGCCCTTGGGTCCTCTGCAGTCGGTCTTGTTTCCTTGCTGAACGTTTCCCAGTTGAAAATAGTGGCTTCAACTCAACAAAGCTTACCTTACAAAACGCGCATCCCTAAAACAGACGCGCCAACCCACGCTAACCCACAACAAGTTCGTTCAAATCCGCAGGGTTCGGATTTACCAGCTGTACAAACAGAGCAGCTCCAACAAAGCGGGCAGCCGCTCACCTTAGATTTTCAGGACATTGAAGTGCGCCGTGTGCTGCAGCTGTTGGCAGACCTGCGTGACATCAACTTGGTGGTGAGTGAGAACGTCACCGGCAACCTGTCTTTGCGCTTAAAGGACATATCTTGGGAGGACGCGTTAGCAACCATATTGAAGGTAAAAAACTTGGGCCAGCTGCGGTACAACAACGTAATGATCATTTCGCCAGCTGGGGAATTGGCGGCTCAAGAAAAATCAGCCCTTGCTAACGAGCGCGGGGCAGAAACCCTGGCCCCCCTGCAAACTCAATTATTCCGGGTTCGTTATGGAGACGCCAAACGCATGTTGGCGCTGATTAACCTAGGCAAAAACAGCATGCTCTCTAAACGTGGCCATGGTGTGGTGGACGAGCGTACTAACGCGCTAATTGTTGTGGATATTGCGCCTAGGTTGGTGGCTATTGCCCAGGTGATTGAGCAGCTAGATATTCCGCTACAGCAGGTGGTGATAGAAGCGCGCATAGTCACAGCAAATAAGACCTTCAGCGAACAACTGGGTGTTAGCTGGGGTGCTCAAAGGCAAATTTTGGGTTCGTCCAGTGATGCCAGCATTGATCCCTTGCTCAATAATCAGACCACGGGAACCGTTGCAGCGGGTTTGTCATTGCCCGTGGCTCAGGCGGGGAGTACTACTTTTTCTCTAGGGCTTTCTAGGCCCAACTACGCGATAGATGTCGAGCTTTCGGCGTTAGCCGCCCAAGGCGACGCCGAAGTTCTAGCGCGTCCTCGCATTGTCACAACTGATAAGTCTCCGGCGCTTATAGAGTCGGGGGTAGAGATTCCGTTTCAGGAGGCCAGTAGTAGCGGGGCGACGTCTACCGCATTTAAGGACGCGGTGCTGAGTTTGCGCGTAGTGCCGCAGATCACCCCAGATCAGCGCATTATTATGCAGTTGAATGTGAAGCAAGATACCGTGGGGCAAATTTTTGACGGCATCCCCTCTATAAACACTAATGCCATAGAAACCCAAGTGCTGGTGGATAATGGACAAACCCTGGTATTGGGCGGTATTTTTCAAGAGGATAAAAACAACGCCGAAACGAAAACGCCCTTACTTGCAGCCATTCCGTTAATAGGTCGACTATTTCGCCGCACGGTGCGCCGCGAAGACAAACAAGAGCTACTGATATTCATTACCCCCACTATTATCGCCGGACCTACAAGCGCACCGACGCAAAAAAATAGTACCCTCTTGGGGAGCGCTAGCAACGGGCCTTGAAAGCTAGCTCCCACTCGCATTCCAAGGTCGCTGACCCAGCACAAAGCTAATGCCTCATCGGGCGCAATTTGCCCTCGCGGATTTGCATACCTGGGGTACCGTTTTAGATTACAATTCTCGTATTCAAGACGAGGGCTACGCTTGGCCCCGGAATGACCTTCCCAATGGGTTGGTGGGTTCCCAAGCAAATGACATTGCGCCACTCGTCTGCACATCGTAAAAATAAATAGGGGCTTTTTGCGGCCACGTAAACGCTGACAGTCTATGAGTGAGCAAAATATATTTTTAGTCGGATTGATGGCTGTGGGTAAGAGCACAGTTGGCCGTCAATTAGCGGAAGCATTAGATCGGCCGTTTTTTGACTCAGATCATGAGATAGAAAAGCGGGCGGGCGCAGAAATTGCCTGGATCTTTGATGTTGAAGGCGAGGTGGGCTTTCGCGACCGTGAAGAACAAGTCATTGATGATCTGTCACAGATGCAGGGCATTGTTATGGCCACTGGTGGCGGCGCAGTGCTGCGTGAAACAAACCGAAAAAACTTGGCGTCTCGCGGTACAGTTTTTCATTTAGACAGTTCCTTAGAAAAACTCTACGCACGCACGCACAAAGATAAGAAGCGACCATTACTGCAATCGGCAGATCCCCGCAAGGTACTCAAAGATCTAAAGGAAAAACGCGCGCCGCTATATCAAGAAGTAGAGGATTACCGCATATCTACAGATCGCCAAAATGCGACAGCGGTGGTCCGCCAAATTATGCGCCACCTAGAAAAGCGCAAGTAGAAAACTAGCAGCGGCAACGCTAAATTAGAAACAATGCTTCCTTGTCCTGACAATTAAAAGGTCTCTAAAGAATTAATGAGTAATACAGCGAAAACGACAACTTCCGGCGATCAAAAGCTCATGGTGTCTTTGGGCGAGCGCAGTTATCCCATCTTTGTGGGCGATGTCGGGTTTTCGGATCCAGCAAAGTTAGCAAACGGCATAGTACCGTTTATCAAGGGCAATCAGGTTGCCGTGATCACTAACGAAACTATTGCGCCACTTTATCTTCAGCAAGTGCTCGCTGCATTAGGCAACCGACAAGTAGACGTTTTTCAAATGCAGGATGGCGAGCGCTACAAGAGCCTAGACACCTACACCCAGGTAATGGATTTTCTCCTAGAGAAGAAACACAACCGCAGTACCTGCTTAATCGCCCTAGGCGGTGGAGTAGTGGGCGATCTCTGTGGCTTTGTCGCGGCGACCTTTCAGCGCGGTGTAGATTTTATTCAAGTACCCACAACACTACTCTCACAAGTAGATTCATCCGTTGGCGGTAAAACAGCGGTAAACCACCCCGCTGGTAAAAATATGATCGGCGCGTTCTACCAGCCCTTAGCGGTGTTTGCAGATATTTCAGTGCTTACCACTCTGCCAGACAGAGAGTACGCGGCAGGCTTAGCCGAAGTTGTAAAGTACGGCATTATCTACGACGCAGATTTCTTTACTTGGATGGAAGACAACGCTCAAGCGTTAGTTCAACGCGACAAGTCAGCGCTCACTCATATCATCACACGATCGTGTGAAGTCAAAGCAGCCGTTGTGAGCGAAGACGAACGCGAAGGCGGACGCCGAGCTATCCTTAATTACGGACACACGTTTGGTCACGCCATCGAAAAGCTACTTGGCTACGGCAAATTGCTACACGGCGAAGCCGTTTCAATAGGCATGGTCATGGCGGCCCGGCTGTCGGTCGAGTTCAGTGGATTACCGTTAGAAGACAGCCAGCGCATTGAAAAACTCCTACAGCAACTCAACCTACCAGTATCTTTGGAAGGTCTAGCGTTAAAATCCGGAGACATGATCGAAGCCATGGGTATGGACAAAAAAGTGGTAGATGGTGCGTTGAGATTTATTGTTGCGGATCAGATGGGCGCAGTGCGAGTGGCCGCAGATGTGAGCATTGTAGCCCTAGAAAAAACGTTGGCAGAATTTTGTTAATCCTGAACCGACCGAAAAAAAGCAGATTTACTCGCTATGCACGGAAGGTATTAAGTGTGGCGGTTGTATTGCTGTTGCTACATGGCGCAAACGCTTTGGCGGCAACGTCAGGTGAAAACCCAAATAGTGAGAGCGATACCCAACAAACCATTAACGACGCCGAGTGGCTGCTTAAGCAAAATCCGCAAAGCTACGCAATTCAGATAGTCACTCTCTCCAGCGCACAACAGATCCGCGACCTAGTAAACGGGCAATCCCTAAACGGTTTCGCACGCTTTCGCTACAAGTCAGATAACCAATTACGCTACGTACTTACCTATGGCGTATACGCCACACCAGAAGCCGCAGAAGCTGGCAGTCAATTGCTTATAGAAAAGCTGCAAGGTTTTAACGAAGCGCCCACGCTTTGGGTTCGAGAATTGTTGCCTATCCAAAAGTCCATTCGGACCACGTTGCAAGACTGAGCCTAGCAAAAACCAGTGCCACGGCTCGAATACGAGCACTTGCCGGCTTGAGGTTCGATTTCCATTTTATTTAAAGGTGGTTTCGCGCAAAGCAGTGCAACACCTTTGGTAAATACTCCAATCCTATCTAACGTTTGGGTCACTGGTGTTGATCGTTGATCAACAGGTTACGTCTAGCCAACATTTTAGACCGCCCATCGTTTCTAAACTCCAAATTCTCATAAAACTCACTAATAAAGTTATGCTTAGTTGAATTAGTCATTTCGGTAGAAGTTATTTTGATGATTTGGCTGTGTTCCCGTTTGATTGATAGGGCTGAGCAACTCAGTTTGATGAATCGAAAAGGAAAAAAGTCGGTAGAGTATTTTGTGATATGCGAAATAAAAGTAATTTAGATCGAATCCCCAAGCCAGTGCTGAATGAGTGTTGTTTTTGTCATCAACGTGGTCTTAAGCCGGGAGTGTTGGCTGTTAGGTATAGGGAGGATTTGGGTGCTCAAAAGTATTTCTCTTCCCGAGCAGATGAAATGAAACCTGTCTCTTATACACATCTGACGCTGCCGACGATATGCAGT
>OJDI01000264.1_pt1 | contig 23168 bp, 21 predicted proteins | sample 1592601 | NCBI WGS metagenome assembly OJDI01 (sample SAMN05416845, study PRJEB24817) | seawater metagenome | isolation source: Sea water | place: Canada:Atlantic | collected 2013-07 | reverse complement strand
GGTCGCAGACCCAACGCAAACGGGCAACTCGCGACAACATTTGGGGCTGGTAGCGCCCCATGGCGTCTCAGTATGAGCGGCTTTGCCACTTGGGCAGCCGGATTACTAATTGCAGGGGCATTGCTGCCGCTACTTTCCTCAGCAGCGTCCTCTTCAGCGCCTTCCGCACCGAACAAGAATACTGCGCAATCTGTGGCGTCCCAAACATCTCCCAACCCAGACCATGGGTTTTATATTGGCGCTGGCATTGGCTACTACGACGCAGATTATAGCGACGCATTTCTTAATGATGGCGCGGTGACATTGTTTTTGGGTTACGACCTAAATGCCTATTTTGCGGTAGAACTGGCTGCTGTGCAGTTTTTTGAAGACTCTTTTACCAATGATCGTAGTGCCAGAACTACGTTCAAAGGCGCGGTTTTTTCGCCCTCTGTCATCAGCAAATATCCGCTGGACGAGCATTTCAATGTTTTCTTGCGCTTGGGCGCAGGCTACATAGACTACACAACAGAACGTGACCGACTATTACCCCAAACAACCGACGCCACCACTCAATTCACGTTTGGCCTGGGCGTAGCGACAAAATATCTGACTGCAGAGTATGTAAATTATGGCGAAGTAGACGAGCTGGGGTTGGAACTGGAACAACTGCGGCTTACAGCTAAGTATAGGTTTTAGCGCGGCTGTGCTCAGCTAATAGAGGCTCAGCAGTAGAATTGGACTAACCAGTAACAGTGGCGCAGTGACAGGAGTTCTCTGGACAATGAGGGGGAATTTAACGTACCTATTCGCATGCGAGTTTCAGGAAGAAAAGAATGGTGGGTCGTCTGGGGTTCGAACCCAGGACCAACGGATTAAAAGTCCGGTGCTCTACCAGCTGAGCTAACGACCCTTAGATTCGCGAGCGACGCGCATTGTAGACAGCCATGGACGCAGAGACAAGTATTCCGACGCGATCTAGTGAAAAACATTTAGCAAATTTGTATTCCACCAGATCCCCCACTGCTACCTGGCTGTGTTTAGCCTAAAAACGCCCTAAAACTGTGCTTATAAAAAGCACTTAGAAAAAGTGCCCGCTGAACAATTTTTGCAGATAAATCCAATTACCCAGCAGTTTAGGCATAGAACTAGTGCATTGACCCTTAGGCATTGACCTTAGGCATTGACCTTAGGCAGAGACCTAGGCATCGACCTTACGCGAAGAAATTAGGCATAGATGGTTGGATCAGCCACGCTGGCCGTAACAAACCCTTGCTTACGTATGTGGCAGCTGTCACATAAACCACAGGCCGCACCAGATGCTTGGGCTGCATAACAAGAAACCGTTAAGCCGTAATCAACACCCAATTGCGTACCTACTTGTATGATTTCGTCTTTAGTCAGGTCAATTAGTGGCGCATGTACCGTTAAGTGATTACCCTCAACGCCCGCCTTGGTGGCCAAATTTGCCATATTTTGGAAGGCTTCAATGTATTCGCCACGACAATCTGGATAGCCAGAATAATCCACGGCATTCACACCCACGAATATGTCCCGAGCGTCCAATACCTCACTCCAAGCCAGCGCTAAAGACAGAAAAACGGTATTTCGCGCAGGCACATAAGTAATAGGAATTTCTTCACTGGGTTCAGTCTGAGTCTGTACGCCTTCGGCAAACTCGCTCTGTGGCACTGCAATATCATGATCGGTAAGCGCTGAACCACCAAATTGCCCAAGGTCAATTTTTAAAATTCTGTGTTCTGCGACGCCAGCCGCTGCTGCCACCTTTTTTGCGCCATTGAGTTCAGCACTACTGCGCTGGCCGTAGTCGAAGGACAGTGCATAACAGCTAAACCCGGCATCCATTGCCATGGCTAACGTAGTGGCCGAATCTAGCCCACCTGATAACAACACCACTGCTCGTTTTGTCTTTTGCTTCATCTTATCCAATCACTTAGAGCAATATGAATGATCGCTCGGAGTCTTTAACTAGCGCCCGGGGACATCGCCCCAGAGCAATTTATGCAGTTGAACCTGCATACGCACAGGCAGGCGGTCGGCAACAATCCAATCTGCTAAGTCACGAGAGGCCAACTGATGATGGCTCGGAGAAAAAAGCACATCGGCCACCTGAGCATAGAGGTTGTGCTCGTCGCAGCGCATCCGCGCCCAATCATAATCAGCCCGATCACAGACTACGAACTTGATTTGATCATGAGCATTCAGGTGGCGCATGTTTTCCCATAAGTTGCGTTGCACTTCACCAGAACCGGGTGTTTTTAGATCTAAGACCTTCACCACTCGCGGATCTACCTCGGCAACACTCAACGCGCCACTGGTCTCAATAGAAACCGACAGTCCGGCATCGGCTAAGGCGACCATTAACGACAAGGCCCCTGGCTGAGCCAAAGGCTCGCCACCGGTAACAGTTACATGCTGTACGCCAAAGCCTTTAACCGTATTAAGAATGTCTGCCTCTTCAATGAGTTCACCACCAGAAAAGGCGTAAGCACTGTCACAGTAGTGGCAGCGCAGCGGGCAGCCTGTGAGACGAACAAACACTGTAGGTTTGCCCACAGTATTGGCCTCACCTTGTAAGGATAGAAAAATTTCAGTAATACGCAGTGCGCTCATTGTATTGGCCGAGAATTAGATAGAAAGGACATGGGGTTAACTCAGGAACTCTAATTGAAGAGGGTCAAACGCCTGGAAAGGGCTAGTTCATCGCTTGGGCGTATTTACTCGCCAGCTTGGCAGCCGAGCTTTGTGGAAATTCAGCCTGCACTTTATCTAGGTAGGTTTTTGCTTGCTTGTCATCACCCAGCCCATGATAGAGCACACCCAGTTTATAAAGCGCACCAGGCACCTTTTGATGATCAGGATAAAGGCGTACCACTTGCACAAAATTCTGCCGCGCCTTTTCAGATTCGGTCTGAGCAAGATACAACTCACCTAACCAATAAAAAGCATTTGGCGTATACTTGCCGTTAGGGAAGTTAACAATGAGGCCTTCAAAGCCCGCTATGGATGATGCAAAGTCCTTTGCGCGCATCAACTCTATTGCAACGCCGTAGGCTTCGCGTTCGGTGGTCCAGGTTTTTTCCGCAGTTTGCGAGGGCGTTTCGCCTGCGCCTGAACTGCCCTGGCTCGCGCTGCCCGGTGGCGGCGCTGGTCGGTTAGAAGCGAGCGCTGCTACTCGGCCGTCTAGATCTACATACTGCTCTTTCTGGTCTCTGCGCAGGTTGTCTATAAGGTACTGTTGCTCTTCTACTTTACCTCGAAGTATTTGTACCTCTTGTTGCAACACCTGCATCTGATAAAACATTTGGGCAAGGGAACCATCTTGCAAATCAGCTCCAAGAGCGTTGGTTCTTGAGCCTTGGATCGTGCCACCTGCTGAGTCACTTCTGCCCCATAAGTCATCATCGAACTCATCAACAGTTGCCGCGGGTTCAATGGTTGTAAACCCGCTGCTATCTCTTGTTTGATTAGAGGGCTGGTTAAAGGGCTGATTAATAGGCTGGGTGATGGTTTGGGAGAGGGTCTGAGAAGTCGTATTGTTGCCTTGCCGAGACTCTTCAACTGGCACGGCGGCGTTCGCAGCTTGGCTAGCTAAGCTAGCCAATAAAAGCGTACTGGCGCAGATCTTTGCGGAGGCAAGGCGCACGCATGTAGATTTAGACAACATTACTGTCCTTGCCATATTCTGCGCCCAGTTACTGCGTTGGTCAGCTATCTGTACTCAAGAACCGCGCGTCTGTTTTCAGCCCATGCGCCACTGTTGTGGGCTGGGTTTTGCGGGCGTTCTTCACCGTAGCTAACCACTTCAATTTGTCTTGAGCCCACGCCAGCAGAACGTAGGAAACTGCTGATCGCAGCTGCACGGCGTTCGCCTAACGCTAGGTTGTATTCGCGAGTACCGCGCTCATCACAGTGTCCCTGAACAACTACGCTGCGATCTGAATTTCTAACTAAGATTTGCGCATGCACTTCTAACGTCGCTAAATCGCTAGGATTCAAGATCGCTTTGTCATATTCGAAATAAAAGGTTCTGGAGATAGGTTGTCCAGACTCATCAACTGGCGTGGTGTCATCTTCAGCAAAATCCGACACTACTTCTACTACTTCAGGCGCAACAACCTCGGGCGCTTGTTCTACAGGTTCTTGTTGGTCCACTGGTTCCGTCGCAGTGCTAGAACAGCCTGCAATGAAAAGTGCCGCTAATACTGAAAGGGCTAATCTAGATAGTCGTGACTGTGTTTGCATGATTTGTTCCTCATGTTTCGGGTTATTTGGCAGGGTTATAGGGCAGTGTATTAATGTCAATACTGACCACGCACCTCGCCTCAACGATTATTAGCAATCCGAAAATTGCTTGTTCTTTGCGACAATTTCTTTATGAGAACTTCTATATGGAACTTCTAGGTGAAATTTCTGCATAGAACTTCTTTGTAAATACTTGTTTCGTAATGCTTTAATTCTACACAGGTAAGGAAAGTAGTCTACTTAACACTGCACTTTATCTGCGCTGTGATGCATTTTAATGGCCTATATTTGCCTGTTTTTAATTAGCAGAGAGCACATCGGGCAAAAATGGCGACCAAGCGGGCTCACGGACGTCTCCCGCTGAGGATGGCAATCTGTACTTCACACGTCCATCAATGGAAACGACGGCTAAAATACCTCTGCCCTGATCCTGAGTGGCATACATCAACATTGCGCCATTGGGCGCCAATGAAGGGGACTCATCCAAATCCGTCGCCGTTAACACCAAAAGGCTGTCCTTCTCTAAATCTTGCCAAGCAATGTGAAAGACACCATTGCGCCTGTGGACAAATACTAGGTGTTTGCCGTCCGGCAACAGCCGTGCGCGCGCGTTGTAATCGCCGATAAATGTCAGCCGCTCAAGAAAATTAGTCGCTAGTTCAACTTGATATATCTGTGGCCGCCCCCCTCTGTCAGAGGTAAAAACAATGGATTTACCGTCTGGGGACCAAGACGGTTCGGTATCAATACCATGGTGCCTAGTGATGCGTCGGAGCTTTCTGCTGGCAATATTCATTACAAATATTTCTGGATCGCCGCCACGAGAGAGCACCATAGCCAGACTTTTACCGTCAGGTGAAAACACTGGCGAGCTGTTAATGCCCTTAAAATTGGTTAACCGCTCTCTATACGGGCCATCAATATCTTGCAGAATAATACTGGGCCTACCGGTTTCGAAGGAGACATAAGCAACTCGTTTACCGTCCGGGGACCAACTGGCAGACAAAATAGGCTCAGAAGATGAATATAAAGTGCGCGCGCGAGCACCGTCAGCATCGGCCACTTCTAACTGAAAGCGCGCGTCCCTTGAACCGGCATCTTTAGCCAATACATATAAAATTTTGGTCGAAAATGCGCCCTGTACTCCGGTGATTTTCGCATACACCAAGTCAGCGATTTTGTGGCCTACGTCGCGCCATTGGCTTCTATCAATGGTGAAATCGCGAGATTCCAAAAGCCGCTCTGCAGCCACGTCATAAAGTTCAAACTCAACAAAAACCTTGTCTCGTTCAGGCAATGGTTGTGCACGCCCAATCACTAGGTAGGCGCTTTTTAGAATGCGCCAGTCGCGAAAAAACACTGCTTGTCTGGTGCTTGGATAGGAGAGCATGTTTTCGCTGGCTAAAGGGTCAAACTGACCACTTCTAGCAAGGTCAAATGCCACAATATTGGCCAGGTTAGCCTCGTCGCTAAGCGATTCGGGCGCGGCAAACGGCACAATAGAAATTCGGATAGGTTCGTCAACACCGCGATCAATAATAATGGTGTCTAGCGAACTTGCGGCTTGAATGCTTGGGGCGAAAGACAGCAGCAAACAAACCAGCCCTAGATAATTTATGAGCGAACGCTTCAGTCCAGATAATTGCGCAAATAGTTGCGCAGATGGTCGCAAAAACGCGCTGCTCGCCGAAACAAAATCTGTCGAATAACTCATGCTAATTCCTGCACTGTAGAATTGCGTACCGCCACAAAGTGGGCTATTTGCACCTTTAACTTAACGCAAAAGATCGCTGGGTTGGAAAAGAAAATAAAAGCGCCTGAAATATTTTTCAAACGCTGAATTTTCTGTCGGCACATCAAAGCGCCGAACTTGTCTAATGGCCTGCTCCGCAGACTGATCAAATGCGGAATTACCTGAACTCTCAACCAAGGTCACCGAAATAACATCGCCGGTAGGTATGAGTTCTACAAGTAACAGCGCCTGCATACCATTGCGCGCGCTGGGTGGCCGACTCCAATTTTTTCGCACTTGCTCGTAGATAGCCGCCCTAAATGATTGAGCAGCTTCATCATTCTCAATATCGTTGAGGTTTTGCACTTCTTCGTCGATAGACTGCTCAAGACTAGACTGAGCCAACTCACCAAGCGCCGCCAAACGCTCCAAGCGCTGTTGCTCTAACAGCGCCAGCCGAGCTTTCTCCTTGACCTTCTCTTTGGCTTTATCGGCAGCCTCTTTTGCAGCCTTTAGTTCCGCCGGGGTCTTGTCCTTTGCCTTATTCGCCAAGTCAGGTTTTTTCGGCACAGGCTTTTTTACTGGCGGCTGTTTGACGGGAGCAGGCTTTTTGCTGACCGTTTTACTTTTCGGCTTCGCTTTAGGCTCTAAGACAACCAGTTTAGCGTTAACTACCTTGGGTGTAACAACTGACGACACCTTTGTCTCAGGGCTCCAACCTTGATACAACGCAAAACCCAAGCCCGCATGAATAACCAAGGCAAAGAACAAAGGTATGGCATATGTCTGAATCAGCCGCACTCTAGCTCTCGATAATGGGCGGATCAGTAATCAGACCAACACTTTCCGCACCAGCCTTCTGCAGGACAGTCATAACCCGGACTACCGCGCCATAATCTAATGCATGATCGGCCTTTATATAGACCGGTACATTGGCGCGCGAACGCAAAATTTTGCCTGCCTGCTCCTCAAGGGAGAAAACAGTTACACGGGTGCCATCCTCTTCGCTTTGCGCGACACCCTGAATACCGACATTCATAAACAATGCGCCGTCTTTGCGCATAGAAACCACTAAAGGGTCGGATTCGTTAGTATCAATTGATTTTGAAGGTGCTTGAGGCAAATCGACTTTAACGCCTTGGGTAAGCAAGGGCGCAGTTGCCATAAAAATAACCAACAAAACCAGCATTACGTCGATATACGGCACAACGTTAATTTCAGACATCGGCTTTCGGCGTTGCGGCATAACCTAAATCCTCGTTCTAAACGTTAGATTGAGTGGAGCGCGCATGCGCGGCTCGATGCAAAATAGTGGTCACCTCTTCAGCAAATGCTTCATACCGTTTCATAATGGAATCCACTTTTGCAGCATATCGGTTATAAGCAATCACCGCGGGAATAGCGGCAAACAATCCCATTGCGGTTGCAACTAAGGCTTCGGAGATTCCTGGAGCAACCGAGGCTAAAGTTGCCTGGCTCATGTTCGCAAGGGAACGAAACGAATTCATGATGCCCCATACAGTGCCAAACAAACCTACATAGGGACTGGTAGAGCCAACTGTGGCTAAAAAAGGTAAATGGGTTTCAAGTCGTGCTTCTTCGCGGTTCAAGGCCACACGCATAGATCGCTGCACCCCCTGCATAATCGCATCTGCATCCATGCCCGCCTGTTCAGACAGTCGAGTGTATTCACGAAAACCCGAGACAAATATGGTCTCAATACCGTTGAGGTTTTCTTCACTGGAAAGCTCGCCATAAAATTCGCGCAGATCAATACCTGACCAAAAATGATCCTCTAAGGAATCCACTTCATTCAGCGCTCGACGCAAAAACAACCAACGCTGGAAAATCATCATCCAACTCACAACTGATGCTATGGCCAGCAACAGCATGACAATTTGCACCAACAAACTTGCGTTTGAGATGAGTTCAAATATGGAAATTTGCTCAGTCAAAAAACCGCTCCTTAATCTAACTCTGATCTGTCTTGATGAACTTCAGCATCGTTGACCTGCTCTGGTGGGCGCAAGCCAAAGTGTTGATAACTCTTTGCTGTCGCAATCCGCCCTCGAGGCGTTCTCATTAAATACCCTTGTTGAATAAGATAGGGTTCAAGAACATCTTCAATGGTACCTCTCTCTTCGCTAATGGCAGCTGCCACCGAATCTAGACCCACCGGCCCCCCTGCAAACTTATCAATAATAGTCATCAACAAGCGTCGGTCCATGGCGTCAAACCCCTCTTTATCTACGTTCAGTAAATTCAGAGCTTCGTCTGCAATGGCCTTGGTCACAGAACCGTCGCCGCGCACTTGAGCGACGTCTCTCACTCTGCGCAGCAATCTATTGCTGATGCGCGGTGTGCCGCGAGAGCGCCGAGAAATTTCTGTTGCCCCTGCACCTTCAATTGGCAGGTTCAATTTGGAAGCTGAGCGATTAACAATTTGGGTGAGCTCGCCAATGCTGTAGAACTCGAGTCGCTGGACAATGCCAAATCGGTCTCGCAGCGGACTGGTCAACAACCCTGCCCGGGTTGTCGCACCCACTAAGGTAAAGGGTTGTAACTCAAGTTTAAGCGAGCGCGCAGCAGGCCCTTCCCCAATCATAATATCCAGCTGAAAATCTTCCATGGCGGGATAAAGAATTTCCTCAACCAATGGACTCAGCCGATGAATTTCGTCAATAAAGAGCACGTCGCCAGCATCTAAATTACTCAACATTGCGGCCAGATCACCGGGCTTTTCCAGAATGGGCCCTGATGTTGATTTAAACCCAGCGCCCATTTCTCGGGCCAAGATATTGGCAAGGGTAGTTTTACCTAAACCGGGCGGGCCAAAGATCAGCGTATGATCTAACGACTCGCCGCGCTTACGCGCTGCTTCAATAAAGATGCTCATCTGCTCTTTCACCGCAGACTGACCAATATATTCGCTCAGCTGAGTGGGTCGCAAAGCGCGGTCAAAATTCACATCACCACTGTCTTCAACCGGCGATACAAAGCGATCTGGTTCAATAGCCATCGGTTAAGCTCCGCTGCGGGCAAATTGACGTAATACCCAAGTAACAATTTGTTCCGTGGTTGGGTCTTTTTCATCACCACTGGATTGGGCTGCTTTTTGCTCTAAATCTTTGCGTGCTTGCATAACCGCCTGTTGCGCCTGATGACTTTTATAACCCAAGGCCAACAGTGCGTCTTCTGCCTCTTGGTAAACTGCACGGCTGCCAAAACTAGGCATAGGCAAGTGTTCAGCAGCGGGCAACTGCGGTATGAGCGTGTCTATTCTGGATTTTAATTCCACCATAAGACGTTCAGCAGTTTTCTTACCCACGCCGGGCACTTTGGTCAAAACGCCCACTTCATTATTTTGCACTGCACGGCTTAACGTTGAAGGATCAATAGAGGAAATCAGTGCAAGGCCCATTTTTGGCCCAACGCCATTTATCCGTATATAAGTGCGGTAGAGATCACGCTCATTTTTGTCGCAAAAGCCAAAAAGTAGCTGGGCATCTTCACGCACCACAAAATGGGTATACAAGGTGAGCTCTGTGCCAACAAGTGGCGCTGCGCCAAGCACGTTCGCACTCACCTCAACCTCATAGCCTACGCCACCTACGTCAAGTAAAAGTACATTGCCCTCTATTTCTACAAGAGCGCCTCTGAGTCTGCTGATCAATGAGTTAAACCTTATTGGCCACTGAGAGTGGCAGTATTGACGTGGCAAAGCGCAATCGCAAGGGCATCCGCCGCATCTGCTTGAGGTGTTCCCGGCAAAGCCAGAAGTATTTTTACCATATGGGCCACCTGCTCCTTGCTGGCGCGGCCAGTACCCACTATGGCTTGCTTGACCCGCCGGGCTGCGTATTCAGAAACGGGGAGATTGGCCATAACACCTGCGGCTATGGCAACGCCGCGCGCCTGCCCGAGTTTCAGCGCAGAGGCCGCGTTTTTTGCCATAAAGACTTCTTCTATGGCCATTTCCGACGGCGAGTATTGCTCAATAATTTGTGTAACGCCCTGATAGATCATCCCAAGTCGGCTAGGCAAATCTCCGTCTTCAGTATTGATACATCCGCTAGCAACATAGGAGGCTTTACGCCCATTAATTGCAATCAGCCCGTAACCTGTGAGGCGCGACCCAGGGTCTATGCCAAGAATACAATGCTGAACTTCAACCATAGAACGCTACCTATTAGAACCATCCCAACTCATAAGCCCTAACTGAAAAACACTCAGTTAGGGGTCTGCAAAGATTGCTAGGCGTAAGCTTCCTCGGGGAATTCACCGTTGGTATAAACTTCCTGCACATCATCAAGGTCCTCTAGAACGTCGATTAATGTCAGCACTTTTTCCGCCATCTCTAAATCACATTCGCTGGTTGTAGAGGGCACCATGGTGACTTCTGAGTGATCTGGTTCAAAGCCCGCTTCCGTCAGACCTGCGACTACAGTGTTGAGGTTCTCCCAAGGCGTCGTCACGCTGATACCGCCATCATCATCTGTCTCAACGTCGTCGGCACCGGCCTCAAGAGCTGCGTCCATCAACTGCTCTTCATCAACACCGGGCGCAAAACTGATAATGCCCTGGCGCGTAAATAAGTAAGCAACAGATCCATCGGTGCCCAGATTACCACCGTACTTGCTAAAGGCATGACGCACCTCAGCCACAGTTCGATTGCGGTTGTCTGTCATCACCTCGACCAATACGGCAACACCCCCATTGGCATAACCTTCATAAACCAATTCTTCTACGTCGTTGCCATCAGTGCCACCGGCGCCGCGCTGAATCGCCCGCTCAATCGTATCTTTAGGCATATTCGCGCCCAAAGATTTATCTACCGCTGCACGCAACCTTGGGTTGTCGTCAACAATGCCGCCCCCTAATCTGGCTGCCACCGTTATTTCACGGATCAACTTGGTATATAGCTTGCCGCGTTTTTTATCTTGCGCCGCTTTGCGGTGCTTAATATTCGCCCATTTACTATGACCTGCCATTAGCTAATCTCCTCGACACAAAGTTCCCACATACATTCTCAGTCTTCGACACATTGGCTCGTGCTCTATATCGCCAACAGCCGCTTTTTTAACCAGCGTCTATCAAGCGCCTAACCACGCGCTACAAATGCGCTGCCAACTATTCCAACCATTCTAACTACTTGCTTTCGGCGTTGGCCTTAGCAGGTGTGCGCAGGCGAATATGTAAATCTCGCAATTGTTGCTCTTCCACACCACCCGGCGCATCCATCATGGCACACGAAGCCGTTTGGGTTTTCGGGAATGCGATAACCTCACGAATAGACTGGCTGTCTGTCATCAACATGACCAAGCGATCTAGGCCCAAAGCAATGCCACCGTGAGGTGGGCACCCGTACTGCAGTGCTTCCAACAAGAAACCAAATTTCTCTTGGCCTTCTTCGTCCATTTTCAAAACATCAAAAACGGCCTTTTGCATATTTTGATCATGTATTCGCAGCGAACCGCCACCTAATTCATAGCCATTCAAAACCACATCATAGGCTGCGGCCTGTGCAGCGCCCGGATTATCTAGCAGCTCTTGTGGCGAACAAGTGGGACGGGTAAACGGATGGTGCTCTGCACTAAAAGTGCCATCGCGACCTTCTGCAAACATCGGCCAATCTACAACCCAACATGGCTTGAACTCACCTTCTAGTATTTCTAAGTCTGCACCTAACTGATTGCGCAGCGCGCCCATGGCGTCATTCACAACTTTAGCTTGGTCTGCACCAAAAAATACTAGGTCGCCCGTTTGGGCGCCAACGCGCTCAAGCACGGACTGAATCACATCAGAGGGCATAAATTTCAAGATAGGCGATTGCAGACCATCGGCACCGGCGCTTAAATCATTGACCTTCACATAGGCCAAGCCCTTGGCACCGTAGCGCCCAACAAAAGCGGTATATTGATCAATCAACTTACGCGACAGAGTTGCACCACCCGGCGCTCTCAGAGCTACTACGCGCCCCTTGGGATCATTGGCAGGCCCCTGAAACACCTTGAAGTCCACACTACTCATCAGGTCTGCAATATCAACCAAACGCATTGGGTTACGCAGATCTGGACGGTCATTACCAAAATCACGCATCGCTTCGGCCCAGCTGAGTACTGGAAACTCGCCAAGTTCAACGTTTAACACATTTGAAAACACCTGCCTGAGCATGCCTTCAGTCATAGTCATGATCTGGTCTTGGTTGGTGAAGGACGCTTCTATATCTATCTGCGTAAATTCTGGCTGTCTGTCGGCACGCAAATCTTCATCGCGATAGCACCGAGCAATTTGATAGTACTTGTCCATACCCGACATCATCAGCAGCTGCTTATACACTTGAGGTGATTGAGGCAGCGCAAAAAATTCGCCCGGATGCGTTCTGCTGGGCACCAAGTAATCGCGAGCGCCTTCGGGCGTTGCTCTAGAGAGTGTTGGTGTTTCAATATCCCAAAAGCCCTGTTCTTCTAAGTAGCCTCTTACTTGGCTCGTAATTTTTGCCCGGGTTTGCATACGCTGCTGCATTTCTGGGCGGCGCAGATCTAAATAACGATAGCGCAGGCGCACATCTTCGCCGGCGTCGGAATGTTCATCCAACTGAAATGGCGGTGTCTTGGCAGCATTCAACACTGTTAGCTCTAAACCAAGCACTTCTATTTCGCCAGTAGGCATGTCTGCGTTCACTGTGCCTTCAGGGCGCGGTCTTACTTTACCCTTTGCTTTCAGCACAAACTCATTACGCACGGAGTCTGCTGCTGCAAAGCTCTCTTGCGTATCTGGATCAAAAACCACCTGCAATATGCCGGTACGATCTCGGACATCTAAAAAGATAACGCCACCGTGGTCGCGGCGACGATGCACCCAACCATAAATCTCAACTTCTTCACCCACATCGCTTGAGCGAATATCGCCACAGTAGTGACTGCGCATGGCCATCCCTTTTTGTTTGTACTAATTAAAACTAAAACTATAAGTCTCAGTTGACGTCTTTCGCCCGATGGACGTGACCTTCAAAAGCTTTTGCTAAGCGATTAAAAGCTGACTCTAAGAGTCTCCCGACGAACTACCGCCCGAGGAGCTGGATTCTGATCCAGCGACATTTTTCTTCTTACCAGACTTAAAGTCTGTTTCGTACCAGCCGTCTCCTTTCAGACGAAAACCAGCAGCTGAAATTATTTTTTTAAGGCTGTCCTTTTTGCATTCGGGACAACTCACTATAGGTTCTTCACTGAGTTTTTGAACCACTTCTAATTGGTGATCACAGTCCGCACATCGATATTCATAAATCGGCATAAAATGTTCTTCTAGGTAAAACTTTCAACGAGCGGCGCATGATCTTAAAAAAAGCAGTAAAAATACAGTGATTTTGCTTACTTTTTGTTGCGACACCGTATTTGATCAGCTATAACACCGCCTTCGGACCTTAGAGTCTGAAAGGTTGTAAACCTAATGTAACCAAAGACCCCAAGACGGACACTTACTTTAACGCGAAAACCCACTGAAAGAAGTTCTTTAAATGGGTTTTCTGCAATGACCATGTTCTCTGAATTGAACTGAAAAGTGGCATTCATGTTGGCATTGAAAGTTACGTGACGTTAGAGATTGTTGTGTTGTTAGATCAGCAATTGAAATTGACGAGTTACTGGTAGCACAAAGTTTGCAAACCCGGTTGAAGATTGAGTTATTAATAGAGTTGTAAAACAGACGTTGCGACAACCATCGTTTTTAGTCGATGAGGGATCTGCGCCTTGTGCTCAGTGACCTTTTTGATACGAAAACCCCTGGAATGCGCTGAAACATAAGAGATAAAGGACCAGCATATGGCTACTAAGAAAAAAGCACCCGCCAAGAAAGCACCCGTCGCTAAAAAGGCCCCTGCTAAGAAAGCACCTGCTAAAAAAGCACCTGCTAAAAAAGCACCTGCTAAGAAAGCAGCAGTAAAAAAGGCGCCTGTAGCAAAGAAGGCACCTGCCGCTAAAAAAGCACCTGCTAAGAAAGCTGCTGCTAAAAAAGCACCTGCTAAGAAAGTTGCAGCTAAAAAAGCACCTGCTAAGAAAGCAGTTGTAGCCGCTCCAGCCGCCAAGCCAAAAGCTGGCGTTAAGGCTAAGATGACCAAAACAGCAATCATCAATGATATCGCTGAATCAACCAATCTGACTCGCGCTCAAGTAACTTCTGTAATGGAAGAGTTAGAGTCTGTAATAGAACGCCACATCCGTAAGCGTTCAGTTGGTGAGTTCACACTTCCTGGTCTACTCAAGATTAAGGCCGCTAAGCGTCCTGCAACTAAGAAGCGCATGGGCCGCAACCCTGCTACTGGCGAAGAGATCGTCATTGCAGCTAAACCAGCGACCACACGCGTTCGCATCTCTGCTCTGAAGAAGCTAAAGGATATGATCGCCTAATAGCTGCATAGCTATATAAGCGACTAATAACCATATGCTAGATATGACTAGGGGTGGATTGCCGCTCCTAGTCAATCAACTCGAAAAGCACTAATTGATTTCAAACACAGCGTCTGATCTTGGTTAATTACTAAAACAGAGTGCAAATCTAGTTAAGAAGTATGAGAGTAGTGAACCGATTGATCGCCAATCGGTTTTTTTTTGCCTTGTTATGTGCCCCACGCATTGTGTCTAATGCGACTGTATTTCCACCCACCAAAAAAAGTTCAAATATGCGCCAATCAACTCTGCTACTGCCTACGTTAAAAGAAAACCCCGCCGATGCTGACGTAGTCAGCCACCGACTGATGTTACGTGCAGGTCTTATTCGTCAACTCGCCAGCGGATTGTATACATGGCTGCCATTGGGGCTGAGGGTTCTGCGTAAAGTTGAGCACATCATCCGCGAAGAAATGAACATAAGCGGTGCTCAAGAGGTAATGATGCCAGTCGTTCAGCCCGCTGAACTTTGGCAAGAAAGTGGCCGCTGGCAGAAAATGGGCAGTGAGATGCTCCGCATTAAAGACCGGCATGAGCGAGACTTTTGCCTAGGACCCACCCACGAAGAAGTCATCACCGATATTTTTCGTCGCGAAGTGCATAGCTATAAACAACTCCCTATTAACTTTTATCAGATACAAACAAAGTTTCGCGATGAGCGACGCCCGCGTTTTGGCGTCATGCGCGCACGCGAATTCATGATGAAAGATGCGTATTCTTTTCACCTAGACCAAGAAAGCTTTGACGCCACGTATCAGGAAATGTACGACTGCTATTCGCGCATTCTCAACCGCATGCAGCTAACCTTCAGAGCCGTACAAGCTGATACAGGCAATATTGGTGGTGACAACTCCCATGAGTTCCACGTGCTGGCCTCGTCGGGGGAAGACACCATTGCCTATGCCTCAACCGGCAGTTACGCCGCTAATTTAGAAAAAGCCACGGCAATGGCTCCCCCTGCTGCGCCAGCACCTAGTCAAGATCTTGAGAAAATCGATACACCCAACGAAAAAACCATTGATGCCATTTCTAAGCTACTCAACATACCTGCCACTCAGACCGTAAAGACGCTGGTTGTTAAAGGTGTTGAAGGTCCAGTGGCTATAATTTTGCGCGGCGATCATGAACTCAATGAAATAAAAGCCGCGAAGCTGCCAAGCATTGCATCACCCTTCGCATTTGCAGAGGAAAGCGAAATACTTCAATCAATGGGCGCGCACCCCGGATCTCTCGGGCCGGTAAATTGTAAAATTGCCTACTTAGTAGACCGAGACGCCGCAGCCCTTGCGGACTTTGTTTGCGGTGCCAACGAAGATGGTGTGCATTTCACCGGTGCAAATTGGCACAGAGACAGCCCATTGGATGATGCTCAAATAGTAGATGCTAGAAATGTCGTTGAAGGCGACAAGGCACCAGACGGTGAAGGCACCATCGAATTCCTCAGAGGCATTGAAGTAGGACATATTTTCCAATTAGACAAAGCTTACAGCGAACCTCTAGAAGCATCTGTTCTAGACAAAGACGGCGTTAGTCAAATTCCTATTATGGGTTGCTACGGTATGGGCGTGACTCGCCTAGTGGCCGCAGTGATAGAACAAAATCATGATGACAATGGCATTTTGTGGCCGCAGCCGTTAACCCCATATGACTTACATATTGTTGCCTTGAATCCGCAGAAATCCGAGGCAGTGCGAGAAGCATCTGAGAACCTTTACAACGAAGCCTTGGCCGCAGGCCTTGAAGTTTTGTTGGACGATCGAGACGAGCGCCCCGGAGTTAAGTTTGCAGATGCAGACCTGATTGGTATTCCACAGCGTTTAGTCGTCGGCGACAGGGGGCTAAAGAACAGTGTTGTGGAATATAAGAAGCGCGAGGAAAAGGACGCCGTTGAGCTACCTCTAGATCAGGTGATTGCTCAGGTCGCTGCACAAGCAGTTTCCTAGTGGTTACTTGGATCGTTACCTGAGTCCTTGTGGGCAACCCTCTTGGTTGCCGTGCGGGGCGTGAGCGCCTATAGACTGGCTTCGATGGTTTCGGCAGTTTGCGGACCAACCAACACTTTATGCACCTCACCTTGAGGTGAAATAATTACCGTCATCGGCAGCACTTGGGCTGCCGCATAACCAACGATGACCTGCGGATCGTCCACAAGCACAGGGAATTCGATACCCATCTCGTCAATCAAATCTGTTAACTCTGCGCCTTCCAGATAGTCAAAATTCACCCCTAGCACGAACATGGGTTCGCCCTCTTTACGCTGATGCAAAACATTCAATTCAGGAATTTCTTCCCGGCAAGGCCGGCACCAATCGGCCCAGTAATTGATCAGCACCCAATTGCCGCGCAAATCGGACAACTGCATCGCAGAGCCATCAGCAACGCGATAGCTTTGCTCTTTAGCGCACCCGGCCAGGGATAAGAGCGCGACAAAAAAGATCGCTTTGAGGCTAAAGCTTAGGTTTAGGTTTAGATTTAGGACAGCAGAATTAGTCAATCTATTACTCACGAGTACTGAAAACATTTGATTTAGGCTAAACCTACCACTTAGCCCGTGAATATCTCATCAAGACTTAGCGACAAATGAGATTCCCCATATTTAACTAAGGCCAACAACGAGCGCTCCAATTCTGGAAAATCAGACACCGCGTCTAAATGTTCTTTGGCAACATGTTCAGGGAATATTTGCACCAACTGCCATAGAGTAACCGTCTTTAGATCTCTACCCAAGCGCCAGCGTTGATCTTCGTCAAGGTTTAACAGCTTAAGGCCTTGCAGCGCGCTCACAACATCGCGCCACTGGCTTACCGCAAAGTGGCCTGTAGCGCGCAACTGATCCTCATCTACGCCTTCGCCACGCGCGTGCGCTAGGCGCATTAGGTTCAAGACCCGAATGGCTTTAACAAGGGTCGGTTCAGACGTGGATAACTCTTGAGCGCCCATGGCTATAGAACGAACAAATACCGCGCCCGCCAAAACAATCACCCACACCAAATATAGCCAGATCAGGAATATGGGTAAGGCGGCAAAAGCGCCGTAAATAGCATCATAAAAAAAGTTTTTCGACGCTTCAGTGTAAATAAAGAATGCGATCTTAAAAATAACTGCTGTAGCCACACCACCGTAAAAGCCGTGCAAGACGGACACCTTACAATTGGGGACCAACACGTACAGCGCGGTAAAACCAAGGGCCGTGAGTAAAACCGGCAAATAGGTCAATAAGGTTTTACCTACAGTCCAAGCTTCAAGGTCTGAGATAAGTGGAATACTCACCAAGTAGGCACTGACTAACATGCCACTGACAATTGCAACTGGGCCAAGGGACAAAATACCCCAGTAAACTAAAACCCGATGCAAACTCCACTGAGGGGCTTCAACCTGCCAAATGTTGTTGAACTGTTTTTCAACGGCCACCAACATCAGCAAAGAGGTAATCAAGAGCCCAATAACACCCGCCGCCGTCAACCCCGTTGCTCGATCAGCAAACTCCAACAATTTTTCCTGCACAAGTGTTGAACCAGCGGGCAGAAAATTCTGGAAAAGGAAATTTTGGAAATCCTGACCCAGAACCGCAAATTCAGGTAGCAAAGAAAAAAACAGCAGCGTTACCGTCATCAATGGCACCACTGCAAAAAGCGTGGTGTAAGTAAGCGCCGCCGCAGAAGTTAAACAGTCATAGCGAATAAGCTGCTGTCCAAGTAAAGACAAATGATGGACCGCCGCCGCAAAAAAGCGCTGTCCAAGCTCTGCACCAATCAAATGCTTGTTATTGCTGGCGTCATTCTTACTCATGCCTATACTGTACCCTTGATTCCTTTTAACTCACTTAACTAAAGCTCAATGTCAGATTACGTTATTTATCACAATCCAAAATGCTCAAAATCTCGTGCCACGCTTGCACTACTCATAGAAAACAAAATAGAGCCCGACGTTATCGAGTACCTCGATAACCCACCCAGCATTACCGCGCTGGAAAACATTTTGACGCTTCTCAACTGCCAGCCCATTGAGCTAATGCGCACAAATGAAGAAACATTTACCGCCCTCAATCTCGGCGACCCCACCACGACTAACGAACAGCTAATCAAGGCCATGAACGCTCACCCAATATTGATAGAACGACCAATTGTCGTGCGCGGCACTAAAGCCATTATTGGCAGACCACCCGAACAAGTATTGAGCCTAATATGAGTACCAAACCCTACATCCTTATTCTCTACTATTCTCGCACCCAAGGAACACAAAACCTTGCACTGCACATGGGCCGCGGTGTCGACAAGGTTGCTGGCATAGAACCCAGAATTAGAACCGTACCACCGGTAAGTAGCGTGACTGAGCGCACAGCGCCATCAGTACCCGACGAAGGCGCGGTTTTTTGTACTAAAGAGGACTTGGCTGGGTGTAGTGGCCTAGCGCTGGGCAGTGCTACTCGCTTTGGCAATATGGCTGCACCGATGAAATATTTTTTGGACAGCACTGCAGACCTTTGGGCGGGCCAGCAATTGGTTGGTAAACCGGCCAGCGTATTTTGCTCCAGCGGCTCACTCCACGGCGGCCAAGAATCAACCTTGCTCACAATGATGGTGCCATTGCTCCATCACGGCATGGTCATTCAAGGCCTGCCCTATAGCCACCCAGAACTTAATGCGACTCAGTCAGGGGGCACACCGTACGGTGTCACTCATGTACAGGGCAGTGATCATAATGATGGCGCTAAACTTTCTAAGGAAGAAGCTGCGTTAGCTGAAGCCGCCGGTCAACAGTTGGCCGAACTTGCACTAAAAATAACAGGAGTGTCCAATTGAAAGGCTGGCTATTTATTATTCTTATCATGTTGGGGTCACTGGTTTCACTGACAGGCCTCAGACAGTTTTTTATCGAACCACTGGCTACGCCTTCGGTTAATGCTGCCTGGTTTGTGATCCAAATTGCGCCGCTGTTATTCACCATACCTGGTGTCATGCAAGGTCAACTCAAAAGCATGTTCATACTGTGCATGGTCAGCACCTTATATTTTATCCACGGCATATTAGTGATATTCGATCCCGCACTGTTTTGGTTCGGCACCGCTGAGCTGTTCTTCTCGTTAGCCCTGTGTGTGATCAGTGCATTATTTGTGCGTAAACTGCGCGAGTTTAATGGACCACCTGAAGAGTAAGCATCTTGTTAAAAATTTGCTCGGGTGCCTGATTGACGTTTAACGCATCAAGCACCCAAGCATTCATCTTCTGTATGACAAACCTTTAACGAACGGTAAAGCTATCGCTACGCAGAGTGCCTACAGTCCAATTATCGAACTGCACATTGGTCACCGCGCCGCCTCTTACTGCGCCAACATGGGTTAGGTCATAGCCACCTGTGTCACTGGCTACATCTTGGTTAAAACCACCCACTCCATCGTCAGCGATAAAGAAGCTAGACATCGTATCAACTGCATCAACAACACCATCCTGATTGGTATCACCATCTAAAAATCCGTTCAGGAAATTTACGTTGCCTACCAAGCCATTACCAATGGTGCCAATAGTTGAAAGATACCAACCTGCGGTGAAGTTATTGCCGCGCTCAGAAGCTTCGCCAGTAAAGTTCACTGCATTTACTGCACCGTTGTAATAAACCAGTCCATTACCATTGGAGTTGTTAGCCGCAACGGTACCTGCTGGAAAGCCAACCGCCCCTGCGCGCACAACGCCAAAGCTGCCATTAGCACCCGCTTCGTTAGCGCAGTGAATACCGTCTAAGTAGTTAGGGCCAGGGCCTGTGGTATCAATCAAACTGAGGTTAGCCGCTGAGTCAGCCTCAAAACAACCATTGCGGAAATTAGCAATAAGCACATTGACCATAGGTATCTGGTCAGTATTGTCAGCAAACAAGATACCAAATTCATTATCTGTAGCCGCCGCTGCTGTACTGGCATTATCTCTGCCTACCAAAGTGGCATTAACAATACGCGGATTAGAATCTCCCGCTGTGGTTTCACTGGCGTAAATACCTGCACGACCAGTACTACCATCGGTATCTCGGTTATGGATAACCATTAAGTCTTTTATCAGGCCATTAAAATCTCTGTACCAGATGCCGTCTCGCACCGCTCCAGTAGCCAAAACCCACGACAAACTTGGATCGCCATTCATAAGGCGCAAGCCATCTCGTGCAGAGTTATGCGACTGAACAAATGTCAGGGTTGTTGCGCTGCTAACACCGTTAAGCACAATGTTGTCGCTATAAGTGGCAGCTTGCCCGTCAATGGTCACCGTCACCGAAGCGCCAGCTTCAGCCACAACCACATAGTCCAACCTATTTGCACCCTGTGTGCCCGTCAGCGTAGGCAAACCATTGAAGCCACGAAGAAATAGTCCACCCCATTCACCACTGCCCCCAACACCGAGGTCATCGGAGGAAAAGCGTACAGGTCTGGAGCCAGTGCCTTGAGCATCAATATTAGAGCCAGGCCAAATTAATAAATGGTCAGTTGCGTCAACATTGTCGCCGCGAATTCGTGTACCTGCTTCGATAGTCAGGGTTGCAATACTTACATTGTTACCCACTTGAAGAGCGCCTTCTAAGGCCCATTCGGTATTGCTAGTTAACGTGGCGTTAGAAATCATCACCCCGGCAATTTGACAGACATTGCGGCCACCTGAACGATCCATCGGAGTAATGGTCGCGCCACCTAATGCGGTGGGACAGGTAGATGTACCAGAAAGCGCGTCGTTTTGTTGTACCGCAAAGCCGTCATTGTTCCCTGTTGCGAGGGTCCAACCGTCAAACTGCGTATTGGTAATTGCGCCACCTCTTACTGCACCAATATGTGTCAGGTCATAACCACCTGTATCGCTGGCAACATCCTGGTTGAAACCACCCGCGCCATCATCACTCACCACAAAGATCGAATTGGTGTCTGCCGCATTCACTAAGCCATCGTTATTTGTGTCGCCATCTAAAAACGCATTTAACGCAGTACCGTCTGTAACCAAACCGTTACCAATCCCACCAATATTGTTGAGGTACCAACCAGCAGTAAAGTTACTGCTACGATCTGCAACTTCACCGGTAAAGGTCACTGCGTTTACGGCGCCATTGTAGTAGACCAAGCCATTTGCGTTGGTGCTGTTGCTGGCCGCGACCACACCTGCTGGAAAACCAACGGCGCCCGTTCGAACAACACCAAACATACCATTTGGACCTGCTTCGTTTGCACAGTGCACACCGTCTAAATAGTTGGGTCCCGGCACGTTACTATCAATCATACTTAAGTCAGCAGCTGAATCGGCTTCAAAACATCCATTACGAAAATTTGCAATAACGACATTTGCCAAGCGTATTTGATCCGTGTTTTCCGCAAACAAAATACCAAACTCGTTATCGGTGGCTGCCGCTGCTGTGCTGGTAGAATCTCGCCCAACTAAGGTTGCGTTAACAATGCGCGGGTTAGAATTTCCGGTTGCTGTTTCGCTGGCATAGATGCCCGCACGACCAGTACTTCCATCAGTATCTGGGTTATGGATGACCATGAGGTCTTTAATGAGACCATTAAAGTCTCGATACCAAATACCATCGCGAGTAGCGCCAGTAACCAAGATCCAAGATAACCTCGGATCGCCATTGGCTAGTCTTATACCGTCTCGGGCTGAATTGTGGGACTGAACGAAAGTGAGCGTGGTATTGCTGTCCAAACCGTTTAAGACAATGTTGTCTTCATAGGTGCCATTCTGGCCATCAACCGATATGGCAACCGCCGCGCCCGCTTCAGCTACAACTACATAGTCGAGTCTGTTTTCGCCCTGAGTACCCGTAAGCGTTGGTAAACCATTAAAGCCGCGAATAAACAAACCACCCCACTCACCAGTACCCGTTACATCACTGTCGTCAGATGAAAACCGCACAGGACTCGCAGAAGTACCGTTTGCTTGAATTGCAGAACCGGGAAAAACCAACACATGATCAGTGCCACTGCCACGAACCTCAGTACCTGGGTCCATAGACAAAACAACTGTGTCAGTAGCGGTGCCTACTTGTAACGCACCCTCAAGAAACCAAGTGATATTGGCAGACAGAGTAGTACTTGTAGTGAGTACACCACCGAACTGGCATTCATTGGTACCAAGAGGCGTAGGTGTTAGATTACCGACGGAAGGGCAATTGCCCTGTCCAGACGGAGCAGCAGGTGCCTGCGTCGCGGTGGAATTACTACCACCGCCACAAGCTGCAATACCACCAGATAGAACCACCAATGCCGCTAAACGGTAGAATGATGGGTAGAGTGAGCGAAACGGCGAGCGAAGGGAATCTTCGCTCTTAAACCTAACCTTTGATCTTAACTTTTGCATATATACCTTTTTTCGATTCTCATAATGAAAGCTAAGAAAACCCACATCCGCGAGTTCCCTTTGCGAACAACTGTTTAAAAACTCCACAACAATGTGTCGGTGACACACGCTTTAGAGACCAAGCCTTAAACTGCGCCTATGCGTTTCGCTATATGCTTTTGCTGCGCTCCTAAAATAAAAAAATTAGGGCGCGCAATAAATACAGCCAGCATAAATAAACACTGCCATAGAGGCGGTTTGCGCCAGAAATAATGGAGTAGAGGATCAGGCAACAGGAACGTTACGAGGGCATCAAAAAACCATCAAATCAATAAGATGTCCCTGAATTTTCCTTATGGAAAAACTATAGAAAACTATAAAAAACTATAGAAAACTATAGAAAAACTCGGACACCAAAAAGAGCTGTCTCTTATACACATC
>OJDI01000259.1_pt1 | contig 23435 bp, 16 predicted proteins | sample 1592601 | NCBI WGS metagenome assembly OJDI01 (sample SAMN05416845, study PRJEB24817) | seawater metagenome | isolation source: Sea water | place: Canada:Atlantic | collected 2013-07 | reverse complement strand
GATCTACACACTGCATATCGTCGGCAGCGTCAGATGTGTATAAGAGACAGAGACAGCATTGTTAAGGTTATGAGCAAGCATAGTTGAATGGAACGCATGATATTGGCCTGATGAAATGATTTGATAGGCGCTCATAGTAGATAAACATTAACCAAACATTTTTGTAAAATTACCGGCGGTAGGCTTTTCCATACGTGTGGTAGTTTAATTGGCAGGTTTGAACCGTTTACTGAGCATGGTTGCCCAGACTTTGGCAGCCAGAGAGCCTTTATGTTTGTCTGCAGTTGTCTTCAACCTGACAATGACCGCGTTGAGAGGAAGCTGGGTTTTAGAGGAATGTATGGAAAAGGGTTTGGAAAAGTGAATGGCTCATTGCGTCCAGCATACTTTTACGAAAAGTATTGGACGCAATGAGCCTGTTTTATCGCCTGCTAGTCCGGCAGGCCGAGTACTCTCTTGGCAATAATATTCTGCTGTACTTCATTAGTGCCACCGTAAATGGTGACCGCTCTATCGCGTAACCAACCGCGAGTGGATTCAAGTTCATCCGCAGAAAATTCGCTGCTTTCCCAAACCAGGCCGGAGGTGCCTCGCAGTCTTGATTTCAGTTCCGAACCCGATTTACTCAACGAGGATCCCACCAACTTAAAGATCGAAGTCGCGGCTCCAGGGGCGCCAGAAGATTTACTTTCTTCAACGACTCTCTGAGTGGTTAGCGACAGTGCTTTTTCTTGCATGACTTGACCCAAAACGTCAGCTCTGGCTGCTTCATCTGCAATGCGTCCTTGGCTGTCTTCGCCAGCGTATTCTTTAGCCACAAGCGCGTAAGGATTGAGCTTTGGCTTGCCTGCTGATTTCGGTTTGGTCCGTGTTGTAGCGTTGCGCTCATATTGGAGTAGGCGCTTACCCACACTCCAGCCCTTATTCATCTCTCCAATGAGGTCTTCGCGCTTGGCAATGGCGTTATCGAAAAACGTCTCGCAAAACGGCGAGGAACCTGAAATAAGCTTAATCGGCTTAACGGTAACCCCCGGCTGGTCCATGGAAAGCACAACAAAACTAATACCTTCATGCTTAGGGGCCGTTGGGTCGGTGCGCACTAGGGCAAACATCCAGTTGGCATATTGCGCACCACTGGTCCAGATCTTCTGACCGTTGATAATGAATTGATCACCCTCGAGTACCGCCTTGGTTTGTAGACCCGCAAGGTCAGAACCCGCGCCTGGCTCAGAGTAACCTTGGCACCACTGAGCTTCGCCAGTAATGATTTTAGGGAGGTGTCTTTGTCTTTGTTCCTCTGTGCCCATTTCTAAGAGGGTCGGCCCAATCATTGCCAGGCCCATACCTGTGGCGGGGGGCAGCGCTTTGATACGTGCCATTTCTTGGGCCAGCACCTGATGTTGTTCCTTGGCTAAGCCGCCACCGCCGTATTGTGTAGGCCATGCTGGAGCGGTCCAGCCCCTAGCGGCTGCGCGATCTCGCCATTCAATAGCGGCATCAGTGCGGTAAACTTCGTAGGCATCTTCAAAGTGTACTGCGCCCAAGCGCATATCTTGAGGGCAATTGTCCTCTAGCCAATCTCGGGTTTCTTCGCGGAATGTATTTAGGTCCATGCCTTAAGCCTCATAAATTTTTTTTCAAATATAATTATGCTGGGAAGCCAGTGCGTTGCCAATCCTTTGGGCCTAAATCACAGTATTCGCGCGTGCAGCAATGGGAAATGTCTATATTTTGTCGATTAATTGGCCGGCTACATTGGCTCGATGCATAAAGGCTAAGACTGAAGTTTCCAGACGCTGAATCTTTCTTCCGATGTCTAATGTTTCAGGTAAATAGGTGGGTGGATCGGACGGTAAGTTTCTGATCCGCAGGCTGCAATCTAGGTTGCTGCAAATGTGATTGCCAATAAAGCGGCGATCATCCGAACCCGCAACAGTGGTGCTGAACAGGGCCGTACCCCTGCTGCGATAGACGTGATGGCACCAAGAGCACATACGGCTTCTTGGTTTAGCGTCATGGTTGATGCTACGGCGCAGACTCATTGAAAAGAGCTTGTCACCAGCCGGTATGACCACAAAACCCTTATGTCCTGACGGGTGTACCCAGCCAAAGTAATCTAACACGCCCCAGTCCACAGGCTGTAAATCAGGCATGCCCAACTCGGAACTCAGCAGACCTGGGAAAAGTTTTCGAATTTCACTCCGCTCTAATGTATCCACTATTTAAATAAACCAAACTTCGTCATAGATTTGAATTTTGTGATTAAAAAAGCACTTTTGATGGCGCAGATCGTTTTCTTCGACGCTAGCCAATCATCTCAGATTTTTTACGCTGAGAAGTCTACGGCTTTGCTTGAAAAAGCGTAAGTGAATGGACATCAAAATTACCTAAGCTTGATGCCTTGTTTGTTTGGAGGGTCAAATATTGTCAGACCTTGAACAGCATTTTTGGCGCGCGCTTCGTGGGTTAAACAGCGACGCATCGATTTTATGTACAACGGTCAACCTTTGGGCTTCCAAACTATACCATTCATCTCCAACAGACCGATCCTTTTTCAATAAACCTTAGAATCACACGCCTCTTGGCAGGCCTGACCCAGCGGCAAGGAGCGTTTGCTTAATGCTGGCCTCAAATCGTCTCAGGGAGACCATGCAGGTCTGGTTTTGCGACGTTGTTTGCTAATCCGTTGGTGTAAAGAGACTTCGAATGAACTGCTTTGCCGGAGGTCATTAGGCGAGGGCTGTGTTTATTTGCTGCCTACGTTAATAGCTGATATTGCCGCCTGTTGTTGGAAGATTATTTGCGTGAGTTTGCTTCGGGGAGTCTAAATTGAATAAAAAGTCGCATACAAGGAGCGGTCTCGCCGTTTTCCTGGTTTTTGTTTTTGTATATATGCACCATGCAGTGGCCGCGGAACCAGTAGAGGCGACTGCACAAAAGCGATTTGTGAAGCTTGATGCTATTGGTCATAAGTTACCTGCCAGTACCAGCCATTGGTCATGCGTAAACGATCTAGAAACCAATCTCTTTTGGGTTGTGTCCATGCCGCCCTTCACCCATGCTGCCGTCGAGAGAACATTTCGCTGGGGTGGTTTAACTGCCTTAGAAGGCAGGTTAGGTAAGTACTTAGGCGATAATCGCCGTGCACTTGCCCGAGAATCGTCTGCCCTAGCTTTGGTTTTCGACGATTGGAGTGACTTAATACTCAATCGAAGAAAGACAAAGCTTTGTGGCCTCGATAATTGGCGAGTACCTTCGCTTTATGAGCTAAATGGGTTGGTCAGCTGCGAGTCTGGTAAGCGAGCGGATTTAGATCGAGGTTGCGGTAAAAAACAAAAGCCCTTTGCTTTTAATACTGAATATTTTCCGGATACCAAAAAAGGCTATTACTGGAGCAGTTCTCCAGCTGGACTGACCAATACGGCCCATCATGCATGGGCAGTACACTCCACCGATGGCAGTGACTCTCCCCGCTATAGAGGTAGCCAGCACTATGTGCGCTTAGTAGGATCGCGCTGATTGTTAAAGGCTGTTGATCAAAAAGCAGTCTAAGCTAATGTTCCATAGGTTTGGTTATCGCGTCCTGCTTAAAGCATCTTCCTTTAAGCTAAGCTTCTTCAAGGCACTTTTTTTAAGGTACCCAGCTCAGCGCGTGGGTGTCAGTTCTCGCCGCTAGGTTTACTCTGGGTTATAGTGCCTTCCTATTAAATTAAGGGGGCAATAATGAGCACTTTACCTGAGACCGGTTTACAACTTCTTTCCTGTGTTACTTCCACAGGCACATTACAACTTTCACTGGCAGACTGCCCCGTGGATGCGCCAAAAGACAGCCAAGTGGTTGTGCAAATTCAAGCGTCACCGATTAATCCTTCAGATCTTGGTTTGTTGTTGGGTTTGGCTGATATTTCCACTGCCAGATCTGTTGCCGATGGAGCACAGCCTAAAGTTGAAGCCGATGTGCCGGCTGGTATTTTGCCGCACTTGAGTGCTCGTTTTGATGAGGCCATGCCTGTAGGTAACGAAGGTTCTGGTGTGGTTATTGCCGCAGGCGACAGCCCTGAAGCGCAAGCGCTTTTGGGTAAGACCGTGGGTGTACTAGGCGGCGCAATGTATTCTCAATATCGCACTTTGCATGTGAGCCAATGTCTGGCTATGCACGACGGTGTGACAGCGAAAGAAAGCGCTTCTTGTTTTGTTAACCCGTTAACCGCGTTAGGTATGGTTGAGACCATGCGCAGCGAAGGCTACAAAGCGTTAATACACACGGCTGCAGCCTCAAACCTAGGTCAGATGTTGCAAAAAATCTGCCTCGCTGATGGAGTCGATTTGGTCAACATCGTACGTAAGCCTGAACAAGCTCAGTTGCTTCGTGACATCGGTGCAACTTACGTATGTGATTCAAGCCTGCCAACCTTCGCCGAAGATTTGAAAGCGGCTATTGTTGCTACCGGCGCGTACCTTGCGTTCGATGCAACCGGTGGTGGTCAACTAGCCAACCATATTTTGGCCGCTATGGAAGTTGCAGCTAACGAAACAGCTACTGAATACAGCCGTTATGGATCAGCGCAATACAAGCAAGTTTACATTTATGGCGGCTTGGAGCGCAGCCCAACTACGCTGACTCGTAGCTACGGTATGCAGTGGGGGTTAGGCGGTTGGTTGTTAACACCATTTTTGCAAAAAATTGGTCAAGCGCGCGCAGGTGAGTTGCGTCAACGTGTAGCAGATGAAGTACGTACAACTTTTGCGAGTAGCTATGCCGAAGAAATTTCCCTCGCTCAGGCCTTGGATTTGGACGTGCTGAAGACTTATGCGCTGCAAGCAACAGGTCAAAAGTACCTAGTGAATCCCAGCCTATAAGAACGAAAGACAGCGACGGGTACTAATCTATTGGGCCTTCGGCCAACTGGGTTAGTACCTCTTCGCGAAACAAATTATCGTTGTGTAAATATTAGCAACGTAAACGAGATAACTGAATCGGGGGAGTTATGTTGATCAAGAATGATACTTGTAACCTAGTGTTGGTAGCTGGGCTGGTGGCAAGCCTTATGGGTTGTGCTGCGCCGGAAGAAGGTGTTGGTAGCAATGCAGCGTTAGCGGATGAGTCTGGCATGCAGACGCAAGCAGCCGCAGGTGTTGTATCCGTTAATCCTCTGAAAAACGCCTACTTTGGCGATACGCACATTCATACTGAACTTTCTTTTGACGCGTTTTTATTCGGTACGCGCCGCACTCCTAACGATGCTTATCTTTTTGCGAAGGGCGCCGGTATTGAGCACGCCAGTGGCTTTGAGATGAAAATGCAAAAGCCGTTAGACTTTTTGGCTGTTTCCGACCACGCTTTTTATCTGGGTATGATGCGCGAGATGGCGAGTCTAGACAGCCCCTATGCAAATGAGGCCATGGCCGCAGCGGTTCGCGGTGCAACCACACCGGAAGGATCTCAAGCAGGTTTTGCCGCCGTGCTTGGTCATTTGCGCAGTCAAACTGGCGAAACCAAAGACCCAATAAATGACCTAAGTGTTGCGCGTTCCGCGTGGCAGGAAATCATTGAAGCTGCTGAGCGCCACAATGATCCGGGCAACTTCACCACATTTGTCGCCTATGAATACACAAGTTCCGGACCGGCTTTTGAGAACTTGCACCGCAATGTGATTTTTCGCGGTAGTGAAGTGCCTGAGCAACCTTACAGCCGATTTGACTCGATCAATCCAGAAGGCCTTTGGGCATGGATGGATGAGCAGCGCGCTTTAGGCCGCGAGTCTCTGGCTATTCCGCACAACTCCAACGGGTCTAATGGTTGGATGTTTCCTATGAATAATTGGGCCGGTGAACCTATTGATGCCGAGTATGCGCAAACCCGTATGCGTAACGAACCTTTGGTGGAAAACACGCAGGTGAAAGGGACTTCGGATACCCACCCCATGCTTTCACCTAATGATGAGTGGGCGGATTTTGAAATTATGCCTTTGCGCATAGCCACCGATGTGCAATCTCAACCCAACGGCAGTTATGTGCGCGAAGCGTATTTGAACGGCCTGTTGATTGAGTCAAAAGTTGGCGCAAACCCCTACAAATTTGGCGTGATTGGCGCATCCGATACCCACAATGCAGCGGGCTCATTCGAGGAAGACAACTATTGGAGCAAAACCGGTGTATTAGATTTTGAACCTTACCGCCGGGGCAGCGTGCCCACGCCTACCTCAACACCAGAGTCGCCCGAGTATCTTGACCCAGCGTCCAAATATTGGGGTGCATCGGGTTTAGCGGGTGTTTGGGCTGAGTCGAATACTCGTGAGGCGATTTTTGACGCTATGCGTAGAAAAGAAACGTTCTCTACCAGTGGTTCGCACATCAAGTTGCGTTTCTTTGCCGGTTACGACTTTGATCAATCTTTACTCAATGCCCAAGACAACATTGCGCAGGCTTATGCCAACGGTGTACCTATGGGGTCTGATTTAACGGTTCAAGGTGAACGCAAACCCAGCTTCTATGTTTGGGCATCCCGTGATCCAGACACTCAGCCACTGCAACGTTTGCAAATGGTTAAGGGTTGGGTTGAGGACGGTAAGACCCAAGAACGGGTAATGGACATTGCCTGTTCTGATGGTCAGACGGTGGATGCGCAAACTGCTCGATGCGGCGATAACGGTGCTCGCGTTAATGTGGCGGATTGCACTGTGACACCGAATAAGGGCGACAGTGAGCTTTCTGCGGTTTGGCAAGACCCAGATTATGATCCAGCCCAGAAAGCGTTTTACTACGTTCGCGTGCTGGAGAATCCAACATGTCGCTGGTCAACATACGATGCCATTGCCGCAGGGGTTGCACCTCGGCCTGACATGCAGTCCACCATTCAAGACCGCGCTTGGTCGTCGCCAATATGGCTAACCAAATAACTGGATGATCTACCAGCTGAAAGTTGTAAAAGCATAAAAAAGCCCGGTTATACCGGGCTTTTTTTATCGGCCTAAACTACTTATGCCTAGGTGTTTTGTGCGGCGAACTACAGATCCGCGCAGGCTTGATAAGCCAGATCGTAGCTTTTACAGCGCGCTTCGTGGTCGTGTATTTGCGCCACTATAATTAACTCGTCTGCGCCAGTTTTGGCCAAAAATTCTGCGGTCTGCGCTCTTACTTGATCAATATTGCCCACGGCTGCCGCAGAACTCACTTGAGTCATTAGCGACTTCTCCATTTCTGTGAGGTTATTCTCAAAATCTTCTTCGGGTTTGGGCAGAGGCCCCGCTTTGCCTTGGCGCAAGTTTAAGAACGCGCGCAGGCCAGAACTGCGCAGCAGCATGGCTTCCTCTTCGGTATCTGCTGCGCAAATATTAAAGCCTAAGATCACGTGGGGTTTGCTCAGTTGTTCTGAGGGTTCGAACTCTTGCCGATATAAAGCGATGGCACGCATCATTGCCTCAGGCGCGAAATGCGAAGCAAAGGCGAAGGGCAGGCCAAGGATGGCGGCCAGTTGGGCGCCAAATAAACTTGAACCAAGAATATACATTGGAATATTGCTGCCTTCGCCAGGTACAGCGGTGACTCGTTGGCCGGGACCACGCTGGTCGCTAAGGTAGCCTTTTAGTTCTATAACATCTTGTGGGAACTGGTTGGGGTCGCTATTCAGCGTACGGCGCAGCGCATGAGCGGTTACACCATCTGTACCCGGCGCGCGCCCCAGGCCTAAGTCTATGCGTCCGGGGTGCAGGGCTTCTAATGTGCCAAACTGCTCCGCCACCATCAGTGGTGAATGATTGGGTAGCATAATGCCCCCAGATCCCACGCGAATTTTTGATGTGCCCGCAGCAATGTGACCAATGACCACCGAGGTAGCCGCGCTGGCAATGCCGCGCATATTGTGGTGTTCGGCGACCCAATAACGATGGTAGCCAGCGGACTCTGCGTGTTGCGCCAGAGAGCGGCTGTTGTTCAGGGCTTGGCGAGCGTCGCCACCCTCTGCAATGGGGGATAAATCGAGAACAGATAATACGGTCATGTGCACTACTGAATAATTTTTAGTTGACCAATAGTAGTCATTCTCTGAAGCCGTGTAATCAGCAAATGCATGAAAGTTTCGGTAATGTGGCCTAAATCGACGCCGACAAACCTGTGATGTCGAGATAGCAACAACGCGTTGGCTCGGCGAAAAACTACCGCTTGTAGATACCCATTCGCTATCTATTTAATAAGTTTGCTATGCAGGTTATGTAGGTTATGTAGGTTATGTAGGGTAATTTGTTTAAGTTCGAGTTTGTTAACTGCCCATTCTAAGATCGGGTATAGAGGTTGAGATATTGGATAAAGATTGCTCGTTTCCACTAGGGCTTTTAATTGCATTGGTGAATTAATGAAAAACGGCGGTGGCAATTGAACTGCCGGAAATTTAGAGTTTGAAAATGGCAGTCTTCATGAAAGGCTTGAAAGACAGATGTTTGAAATTGCACGATGTGCACTCAATTCGACTCCTAAAATTTCTGCGGGAGTGAATCTAATAAAGGTGAGATATGCATAAATACTTATTTTTCTCGGTGGCGCTTTTTGGGCTGGGCCTCAGTGCTTGTCAAAGCCCAGTACCTCCGGCAGATGAATCCACTCAAACCAAGGATCCGGTTGAGTTTTTACGTAATGTGGAAGCCGAGTCGTTGGAATTGGACAAAGAGGTGGGCGCGGCCTATTGGGTGCGCTCAACCCATATTACCCCGGACACTGGGATCTTGGCCGCCAAAGCTGGCGAGCGTCAGTTGGCATTTCAAAGCAGAGTCATTGAGCAGGCCCGGGATTATAAAGGCCTGCCCATGGATGCAGAAACGGCCAGGGGTATAGAGCTGATTCTGCGCGGATCCTCCTTGCCAGCGCCAGACGATGCCGCGAAGCGTGCTGAGCTTTCGCAGTTGGCTACAGATTTAGAGGGCATGTATGGCGCGGGTGAGTACTGTGACCCCAACAACGACGTCTGTTCAACGTTGCCTGAGTTGGAGAATATCCTTGCCAAATCTCGCGATTACTCAGAGCAGCTCAATGCCTGGACTGGGTGGAGAACCGTTTCGCCACCTATGCGCCCTATGTACGAGCGCTTTGTAGAATTGGCTAATGAAGGTGCGCGCGAAGTGGGCGCAAAAGACCTTGGTGATTTATGGAAAGGCGGCTACGACATGGGCGTGGCGGAGTTCGAGCAGGAGAGCGAACGTCTGTGGTCTCAAGTTGAGCCGCTTTATGAAGAATTGCATTGCCATGTGCGCGCACAGTTAGGCGCAAAATATGGCGAAGACTTGGTGCCAAGTAACGGTCCTATCCCTGCGCACCTTTTGGGTAATATGTGGTCGCAGTCTTGGGGCAATATTTATGACTTGTTAGAACCCTATCCCGGTGTTGCCTCATTAGATGTGAATAAAGCGCTGGTTGACCAAGAATATGATGCAGTGCGTATGACTGAAACCGCTGAAGCGTTTTTCACTTCACTAGGCCTGCCTGAATTGCCCGACAGTTTTTGGCAAAATTCTATGCTCACCAAGCCAGCAGACCGAGATGTGGTTTGTCATGCCAGTGCCTGGGATTTAGATAACGGTAACGATCCGCGCATCAAGCAGTGTGTAGAGGTGAATGAAGAGCAGTTGTCTACTTTGCACCATGAGTTAGGCCATATCTATTATTACCTAATGTACAAAGAACAGCGCCCGTTGTTTAAAGGCGGTGCCCATGATGGATTCCATGAAGCCATTGGCGACACTATCGTTTTATCTATGACCCCAGCCTATCTGAAAGAAAAGGGCCTAGTGCCTGAAGTGACCCGAAGTGAACAGGCAACCATTAACGAACAGATGAAGTTGGCGTTGGATAAGATTGCGTTCTTGCCCTTCGGTAAGCTCATTGATCAATGGCGTTGGCGTGTATTTTCAGGCGAAATTACGCCAGAGAATTACAACGCGGGTTGGTGGGATTTGCGCACACGTTATCAAGGTATTGCACCCGCTGTTGCGCGTACGGAAGCAGATTTTGATCCAGGCGCCAAATTTCATATTCCTGGCAATACGCCGTATACCCGTTACTTTTTGTCTCATGTGATGCAGTTTCAGTTTCATAAAGCGCTATGCGAGGCGGCGGGCAATACAGGGCCGTTGCATGACTGCTCCATATACAACAATAAAGCCGCTGGGGAAAAACTGGGTCAGATGTTGAGCATGGGAGCTAGTCAGCCTTGGCCAGAGGCCATGTATGCGTTAACTGGGCAGCGGACAATGGATGCGTCGCCTATCATAGATTATTTCCAGCCGTTAATGGGTTGGCTGCAAGAGCAGAACAAAGGTCGGCAGTGTGGTTGGTAGCAATGACTAAGCTTGCCGGTCTTTAACTTAGGTGGAGGCGTCCGATGAATAAGTATCGTGTTTACGGCGATATGCTTTCCGGTAATTGCTACAAGATAGCAATGTTGTTGGAGTTTATGGGTGTGTCCTATGACTGGGAGGCTGTGGATGTTTTGTCCGGTTATACCCAAAGTCCTGAGTTCAAACAGCTAAATGCCAATGCCAAAATTCCGCTATTGGAGATCACGGATAGTGAGGCCGGGGGCAAAGAATATTTGTCCGAGTCTAATGCCATTTTGAATTACTTGGCTGAGGGTTCTGAGTATCTACCCGCCGCTGGTCTGGCGCGAGGGCGGGTATTGCAATGGCAATTTTTTGAACAATATAGCCACGAGCCTTATATTGCGGTTGCGCGTTTTATAAAGCACTTCCTTGGATTACCAACTGAGCGCCAAGGTGAGTTTGCAAGTAAGCAGGCGGGTGGGCATAAAGCCTTGGCGATTATGGATGCGCAATTGAGTAGAACGCCTTATTTAGCTGGCGAGGGTCTGACTATTGCGGATATCTCGCTTTACGCTTACACGCATGTGGCCCCAGACGGCGGTTTTGATCTAACTGAGTACGCCAATATTTTGGCGTGGATGGCCAGAATTGAGGCGCTGCCAAATTACTTGCCCATGCAAAATAATATTGCCGACTGATTTTTCGCAGCTTTTTATGACTTTGCTCTGATTTTGTTATGAGTTAGCTATGACCTTGCCGTAGGTATTCGCTGGCAACAAACCATTGTTCTCTGACGCTTGCTAAAAATTAGCGAGTCCAGCGGTTGGGAATCATGTCTTCTACTAGCTGATTAATACTGAATGCGTGCAGATCTTTTTCTTCGGCTACTGACATAGCGAACTTCGACACACTATTTGAGCGGGTATACACCAGCACTTTTGGATATTGCTGCTTAATCCATAGCGCCGTGCGCAAATTGTCGCGTTCATTACCTGTGCCCAATATCACCACAGTGTTTTCTAAGCTCAGGTCAATTTTACTCGAGACATTGCGCCACACTTCAGGGTGGGAAATGTCCCCTAGGAATACAGAGCGTTGATAATCTTTGCCCAGACTTTGCTGTTCCTCAACAACCTGAATACGGCGCTCAGCGTCTTGGTCAATCAGAGCCACATGGGAGAGCTCTCTGCCAGCAGTTCTTTCCAATTGCTCCAATACGGATTGGCCAAAGCGCCCAAACCCAGCGATAACGACATTGTCGCGGTTATGGGTGCGGCGAAAATGCTCGACTAAGTTGTTGCGTACAAAACCCAGCGCAGCAAGGTTGTAAGTATTGAAGATAATACAGTGACGACCCAGAGAGGTGCGCAGCAAACTGCGCATAAAGCGCAGGTTTTGGCAGTGTACGACCACGCGGAATTTCAAGTTAGGGGCTACGTCTAAAACTCGCGTTGCCGCCTCAAAGGCTTGGTAGTCATCGTTGCCTAATAGCAACACTCGGCGGGCTTTGGGCAAGGCAAGTTTCTTCAGCGAGAAGCCCAAGGTGAGGTCACCGACGACGGTCACCACGCCATAACGCTGCTGTAATTCTTGCTCGCGAATGGAGTTGAAATGATCATCTACCACAATGACTCGATCATGAGGCGACTGTCTGCGCAGCATACGCAAATAACTGGTTGTCAGGTCTCCTGAACCAAAAATCACAATATGGTTTTCTAAGTTACGCAGCAGCCATTGCTGTGGGTTAATGACTCGGATGACGGCTTCTATGACCGCGGATGCGGTGAGCAAGGGCGCGCCAAAGTATGTGATCCAGAGTAAGCCCCGAGCCCATACTGGGCCGCCAGTGGGCACGCCAAGGTCTAATCCGCCGACAACGAATAAACCCAAAATGTAGTAGATCTGCACAGCCAGACCGTCGCTTTCGGTAAATGGCCGCTCACTTAGGGTGACTCCGGCAGCGAAACTGCCTAGGCCGAGTACAAACAACGAAGCTACTGCGATCCATCTCCAGCCTAAACTTTTGTTTGTTATTGTTTCGAGAGCCATGTGCTCAGGCCAATCCAGTTGCTAGTATCAGAGCATTCTATTCCGGGGAGGAGACAATGTCAGAGTTTTCGACAATTCAGTATGAAATAAATGACGCCGTTGCGCGTATTACCCTTGATCGCGTGGACATGCGCAATGCGCAGAACAAAAAAATGCTCTACGAGCTCAACGAAGCCTTCGATTTGGCCGCTCGAGATGACGAAGTCAAAGTCATTGTACTGGCCGCCAATGGGCCGCATTTTTCCTCTGGTCACGATTTGGCAGACAAAGAAAAAGTCACAGATTTTGCTCAAGTGAGTAACTGGGGTGGCTTTGACAAGCCCGGTGCTGAGGGCCATCAAGCGCAAGAGGAAGAGATTTATCTGGGTTTATGTTGGCGCTGGCGCAACTTGCCTAAGCCAACGATTGCCGAGGTTCAGGGCAAGGTCATTGCCGGTGGGCTGATGCTGGTCTGGGTCTGCGATTTGATTATAGCCGCTGATGACGCCACGTTTTCGGATCCGGTGGTGGCCTTTGGCGTGAATGGCGTTGAGTACTTTGCCCACCCTTGGGAATTTGGTGTGCGTAAGGCGAAAGAACTGTTGTTCACTGGCGGGCGTATTTCAGCAGCGGAAGCTAAATCTTGCGGTATGGTCAACCACGTGGTGCCTAGGGAAGAGTTAACGGGTTTCACTCAGCAGATGGCCGCACGGATCGCTCAGCGACCGAGCATGGGCTTAAGGCTGGCCAAGCAAAGTGTCAACCAAGCGCAAGATGCGCAAGGTCTATGGACCGCACTGCAGTCGGCCATGGGCTTACAGCAGTTGGGTCATGCGAATAATCAGATCGTGCATGGGATGATTGTTGATCCCAGCGGTGCCGATATCATTCGGAAAGAGGCGAAAGAGAAGTAGCTGTGAGCGGCTAATACCCGCTGAAACCGCTTAAAGCTTCAGGCAGGTATCCCTCTCCAAAGAAAGAAAAAGTCCAGAGGAGAGGCTAATCCTCTCCAAAAAGTCCAGAGGAGACGGGGATCCTGTTGGAAACAAAAGAGAGAGGGTACCCGCTTTACCGCCCAGTAAATTCAGGCTTACGCTTTTCAAGAAACGCCTTTAGGCCTTCTTCAAAATCCTCACTTTGAAATAGACCATGTAGGTGCATCATCAGGTGATCTACTGAAGTGTCATAAGACTCCTCCATGCCCATGCGCATCATGCGCTTGGTGGTCTGTACCGCGACAGGTGCATTGTCTGCAATCTCCTGAGCCCAGGTCATAGCGGTGTCCATCAGCTCTTCATGGGGCACCACAGTATTGACTAAGCCCAGCGACAGGCTCTCTTCTGCACCTACCGTACGCCCTCTGTAGTAGAGCTCCGCAGCTTTTGCCCAACCCACAAGCTTGGGTAGAAGCCATGTGCCGCCACTCTCAGGCACCACATTTCGTCTAGCAGTAACAGCGGCCATTTTGCCCTTATCAGACATGATGCGTATATCGCACAGCAGGGTCATGTCCATGCCATAGCCCGCTGCCGCGCCGTTAACTGCGCAAATAATGGGCGTGTCGCAATGCCACATGACATTAATAGGTGCGTCGCGCAGATCAAATAGCTTGCGCGCTGGTCGGCTATTGCCCCCAGCGTCTTTGGCTTCGCTGTCGCGTCGGTCGCTGGTGTCGATTAGGTCAAGGCCCGAGCAAAACCCGCGCCCGCTGCCGGTGAGCACAATGCAGCGTATTTCTGGATCTTTGTCTGCCTCTACCACTTTACGCGATAGCTCGTCGAGCATGTCTCGGCTGATGGCGTTAAGCCGGTCAGGTCGATTCAGTGTTAAAACTAAGATGTGTTGCTGTTGCTCAACTAAAAGTTGCGGTGTTGAAGAAGCTGATATCGTCATTTTTACCGTCCCTTGAATGCGTGTTTGTCCATGTTAAGTACCTTTTCATTGGTAAGAAAGTGCCGCAAACTACGCGCGCTTGTTCTTGTGTATCGCTTTTAGGGGAAATTTTTATTCGCGTTTTTATTCTTATGGGCCTCTTGCTGGCCCAGTCGGTGAGCTATGGGCCGGTTTTAGCGGCCAATGCTAGTAGTAACTATTCCCAATCTGGTCCATCTGGTGGTGTTGTCATTGGTAGCTTTGCGAATGAAGCCAACGCACGCAGGGCGTCCTCGCTGGCGTTCACAGCGCTGGCCAATCGCGGCGTGAATGCAGATTTACAGATTATGCCTTCTGCGAATAATGGTCAGGCCCTATTCCGAGTCATTGCGTTGCCACAAGCGGACGCCTCCAGTCGTCGGCTGTTATCGACATTGCGCGACAATGGTTATGCCAGCGCATGGCACATGAACGATGTACCTAACGTGGGCATAGTGCCTGCTGCGCCAGAGCAGCCCACGGCTGTTACCCTCAACGAGCAATCCCAGCAAGCCTTTGCGACGCCTGTGTCGGCCAACACATCTGTTAATTCTGGGGAAGAATCTACTAGGAAATTACCGCAACTGCTCAATACGAGTGCTGGCGAGCAAACGGTTTATGGCACTGAAGCCGGCGTAGATTTAAACAAGCTAGCAATGGCAACGTTTGTTGATGCAGAGGTTGGCGTTGAGATTGACGGCAAGATAGATGAAAGTGTTTGGCAAGATATCGCCTACTTCGACAATATGCGGGTGTCTATTCCCGACATTGGAACGCCGGGTAAATACGCAACAAAAATGCGCATGTTTGCCACAGAAAAGGGCATGTACATCAGCGCGGACATGGAGCAGCCTCAAGACACGCTGGTGCGCCGCATGTCCAGACGGGATGATTTCATTGACCGCGATGTTTTTGGCGTAACTCTGGATGTTTCAGGCGAAGCAAAAATTGGCTATTGGTTTTTCATTGCCCTTGGTGACAGCCAATCTGACGGTAAGGTTCTGCCTGAGCGGCGTTACCAAAGAGATTGGGATGGCCCTTGGGTGGGTAAGTCGGCAGTAACGGAAAACGGCTGGAGTATCGAAATGTTCTTGCCGTGGTCCATGATGAGCATGCCCGCAACCGCAGGCGCGCGCGATATTGGTTTTGCGGCAAGTAGAATCATTTCCCATGCTAATGAGCGTTATCAATGGCCGGGTTATGGGGTGACCAGTGCGCGCTTTGTTTCAGCCCTGAATAAGATTGAAGTGCAGGGCGTTCAGCCCCGCGCGCAAATGGCGATGATACCCTTTATCGCAGCAACGTCGGATCAGGTATATAACGAATCTGATGTGAGAGTAGGTGCGGACCTATCTTGGAAGCCGTCGCCAAAGGTGCAGTTGTCCGCAACCGTTAATCCTGACTTTGGCGCTGTTGAAGCCGATGACGTGGTTTTAAACCTCACAGCCAGCGAAACTTTTTTTCCAGAGAAGCGACTGTTTTTCTTAGAGGGTAGTGAAATTTTTAATGTCATGCCGCGTGATGATTTTAGTGCCTTGTATAGAATTGCGCTGAATGAAGACTACGCCACAACATCAAGGCGCGTTTACTTGAATGACTTTGTGCCTGTACCTGTTTCCCTTCTTAATACTCGTCGTATTGGTGGTACAGCCAATCAAGTTGGTATTCCAGCTGGCCTGACACCAGAGCGCGGGCAACGCGATGTACCAACAGATTTGTTGGGAGCGGCGAAAGTCACTGGGACTAATGGTTCTTTTCGTTATGGTGCGTTGACTGCGGTGGAAGACGATGTTTCTTGGTTGGCACGTAACAATGCAAATGAGCTGGTGAAGATATCTGATGATGGCCGGGAGTTTGCGGTAGCGCGGCTAAGCTACCAGCTAGCAGGCGAGGCGAAAAAATCAGTAGGGTATATGGGTACGTTCACCAGCGGTCCGCTATACGATGCTGAGATTCACAGTGTCGACGGCCACTACACAAGCAGTGATGGTCGTCTCATTGCGGATGGTCAAGTGATTATGAGTGACCGCGATGAAGTCAGCGGCTATGGCGCTTTGTTTGATGTTCTCTACGCCAGCAAGCCAAACCTTCGGCATAAATTTGAATTAGACATCATGGACGATCAAATTAATTTCAACGACTTGGGTTTTTTGCGTCGTAACGATTACGTCAAAGGCCGTTATGTGATGCTTTACAATAAGCAGAACCTAACGGAAAAGTTGACTAACTTTCGCTCAGCTTTTTCGGTGCAACAACAATACAACCTAGAACAAGGCCAGGTGACAGACAGTGCTGTGCTTTGGCGTACCTCGGTGGTTTTGCCTGGTCGCAATACCCTCAGAACGGGTATCGGCTTTTTACCAGAACGCTATGAAGACATAGACAGTCGGGGCAACGGTGCCTACCGGGTGGATGCAGGTGGTTGGTTTGAGATGTTGGTAGCCACCGATGCAAATAAAATGTTCAGTTACTCAGCGGGTATAACTGCGCAACAAGAGCATTTGGGCGACGTAACCTACGGCGCGTCGGCGGGAGTGACCATTCGTCCACTAGATGTATTGAGTATGGACTTCGATTTGCGTTATAAGAAACGCAACGATTGGTTGGTCTACCAAGGAAATCGCGACTTTGCCAGCTTTGATGGTGATGAATGGCAACCTAGCTTTGACCTTAATTGGTTTATTGCGCCAGGCCACCAACTGCGTTGGAACATGCAGTGGGCAGGCGTACGCGCCGAGGACACGGGTTTTTATACCATACCGGTGGGCGATGGCGATTTGCAGGCAGGGGTTAGAACGCAAACTGATTACGACTTTAACTTGGGTGTTTTTACCACCCAGTTAAGATACCGGTGGGAAATTGCGCCGCTGACAGACTTTTACTTAGTCTATAACCGGGGTAACGCTCTACGCAGTGGTGATGAAACCGATGTCACTGATTTGTTTTCTGACAGCATCCAAGACCCGGTTATAGATTCAGTGGTTGCAAAGCTGCGCTACCGGTTTGGTAATTAGTACGGCAACTAATAGAGTAAGAAATACAGTAAGAAACGCAGATGCAACAATAGTTGCATCGACAGTAACGAAAGAGCTGAGTTTTTTCTGACAGGCGATGGCAATCAGCGCCTGATTAGAAATTGTTTTATCAGTTGAATCGAAAGCTTGGGGCGAAGCCATTTGATGCAAAGGCATCGAGCGAGAATGGCTCAGTCGGCTAAGTAGATTTGCTACAGCAAAAGAACCCAGGCATCAGAATCTGAGGAATAACAAAAAGTGTTGGAACAGTTCTTGGGGCTACTAACGAGGCATTTGTGCCTTTAAGGGAGAGTCTGGCGGTATATATTCTGCTGCACTCTTTGGCGCGTGAACGAAAGTTCTCGGGCCGTAATTAATGGGAGAGGAAAGGTGATGTTTAAAAAAGTTCGAGACTTAATGTTGGTAGTGGCAGTGATGCTGATGATCGCGCCGGTAAGCGCCAAGGAAATAGGAAGCGCAAAGCCAGAGCGGCAAGGGTTTTCTAGCGAGCGTTTGGAGAAACTTACCCAATTAATGAACGCCAAGGTTGATGACGGCACCATGGTCGGTGGTATGGGCATGATCGCACGCAACGGCAAAATAATTTATAGCCAAACTTACGGGCAAGCTGACCGCGAAGCGGGCAAAGCGATGACCGATGACGCCATTTTTAGAATTTACTCTATGACTAAACCCATCACCGGCGTTGCGCTGATGATGCTCTACGAAGAAGGCAAGTTCCGCCTGAACGACCCCATTGCAATGTATATTCCAGAAATGGCCAATTTGCAGGTTGCGCTTTCAACCGCAGGCACGGGCATTGTTTCTGATGGCACGACCAGCACCACTATTGGCAGTGGTGATGAATCCTTGGTGGGCCAAACACGTAAACCCACACGTCAGCCCACCATTCGCGACCTCATGACGCATACAGCGGGTTTAACCTACGGTGTTTTTGGTAACACCGAAGTAGATCAAGCTTATCGCGAGGCTGGGTTATTGGGCGATATGGACTTAAAAGCGTTCGTTACCGCCTTAGGTAAATTACCGTTGCAGTACGACCCGGGCAGCCAGTGGCACTACAGTGTCTCTGTGGACGTTCAGGGCTATTTGGTAGAAGTGCTTTCAGGCATGAAGTTCAGTGAGTTTTTGCAGCAGCGTATATTCGGACCACTAGACATGAAAGACACTGCCTTCAAGGTAAATGAAGGCAATAAGGATCGTTTAACTCAGCTCTACAAGCCTGAAGGCGTTACTGCTGGTAATTTCTTTGCGCCCTCAACGGGCGACGGACTCGAGGTTGCAGACGCATTTGTCAGTGCTGGTTATATATATGGGAGCAAGTTTGAAAGCGGTGGTGGTGGCTTGATTGCAACAGCGCGCGATTACCTTCGCTTTAGCCAGATGATGTTGAACGGCGGTGTTTTACATGGCGTGAGAATTCTCTCGCCCAAAACCGTAGATCTGATGACAACAAATCATATTGGTGATTTGGGCCTAATCTTTGGCAGAAAGGGCATTGGTTTTGGGCTAGGTTTTGCCGTTGTACTGAATCCCGGTGACGTCGGCGAAGTCAGCTCAGCTGGCGAGTATAACTGGGGCGGTTTAGCAGGTACGCGTTTTTGGATTGATCCCCAAGAGCAGTTGATTGGACTGTTTATGGTGCAGAGTGTTCCCCATCGCACGCGTCTTGCAGGCGACTTTAAAGTGATGACTTATCAGGCTTTAGTTGAAAAAGAGTAACCACTCAATTTATTCTGTAGTAGCAGATTCGAGGGCCCTAATTTGGGCTCTTTTTTTTGTGCTTATTTTTGGCTCTATTTTTAGTTCTATCTTTAGTTTTATGTTGCGCCTGATATTTGCGCCTTTTGTTCCGGGCTTTGCTCAAGAAACTCGTGAGATGTTTCTAACTTTTACTGATACTGGTATTCATGAAAAAAATTATTCTCTTGCTGCTCATCTTGTCGTTGCCTCTCGTGGGTATGAATTTGGTTGGTCTGTCTCCCTTTGATTTGAAAGCCAACGTGCAGGTGGGTACGGGCATTGCAGCCAAGCTTGCGTGCTCGGGTCGCTACCTATCTGGTTTTGATGCTCAACAAGTTGTCGCCGATATTGCCTCTTACTCTCCCGCAGCACAGTTGCTCGCTATTGACTATGACGATGCCGAGCAGACTGCCAGCGCCAGCCTATTCGGTTTAGGGGCCACGCAGGCCAAGTTTCGACCAGGCATAGGCTGTACCTTGGTGCGCGCAGGCAGTGAGCAGCTTGATGAAATTCAGGTGCCCAAAATGCAACAATCGTTACAGCCTTGGCCCCAAGGCTCTATGGTTAATAGTTTAGACAATGGCGCGCAAAGCCAGCTAGAAAAAATGCTGGTCAAGGATAACGACGAAGGTTTGCAGACGCGGTCACTTTTGGTGGTGCGCAATGGATCAATAATCAGTGAAGCTTACGCCGAAGGTTTTTCTCCACAAACGCCCTTAATGGGTTGGTCTATGGCAAAAACCCTCTCTGCCATTATGCTCGGCCATTTAGCCCACAGCGATGACTTGGCTATGGACGAAGCTAATTTGTTTGTTGAGTGGGCCCAGGATGAGCGTCGGAATATTACGTTGCACCAGTTATTACAAATGAGCAGTGGCTTGGATTTTTCTGAAGTTTACGCGCCGGGGAGCGACGCCACGCGCATGCTATTTGTTGCGGCTAGTGCTTCAGGTGTCGCTAAAGCCAGCGCGTTGATTCATGCTCCGGGCAGCCATTTTTCTTACTCTTCAGGCACTGCCAATTTGCTCTCAGAAGTGTTCGTTAATCGGACCGGCGGCGCGCAGTCTGCGGTAGATACTTTGCATAACGAAATTTTAGCGCCCATGGCCATGGCTCACACCACATTAGAGTTAGATGCCAATGGGGTGTTTATGGGCAGTTCCAATATATATTCCAGTACTCGAGACTGGGCGCGTCTAGGTTTGTTGATGTTGCAGAAGGGTGAACTCAACGGTCATCGAATTGTAAGTGAGCAATGGGTAGAGCAAGCGACAAGCCCCAACAGTAGCGATAACGAGCGTGCTTATGGTTATCAGGTTTGGCTGAATGAGGGTGACAAGGCATTGCGTTGGCCGGACCTGCCAGCGGACGCCTATGCTTTTACCGGTAACCGTGGCCAGCGCGTGATGATCATTCCTTCCCAGCAAACACTCATTGTGCGTATGGGGTGGAGTAGTGTGGGCTACCCGGACAATGTGCGTTTTCCACAGCTTTTAGCGTTGTAGAGGCGGGCGGGGTGCCTGTTGGTAAGTAGGTTGAGTGCTCTTTCTGGCGCAGCTCTCTTAAGCAAGCACTGCGTCTCAAGGGCTGCTCTTTAAGCACTTCTCACCAAACGTTGGCCCCTTAAGCACTGGCCCTTAAGCGCTGTGACCATTGTCGGACTTAATAAAATCCGCGCCTCGCTCTGCAATCATCACAGTCGGTGCGTTGGTGTTGCCTGAGGTGATGGTCGGCATAATAGACGCATCAATCACTCGCAGCCCAATAACCCCATGTACCTGTAGGCGATCATTCACCACAGCCAATGGATCATTACCCATTTTACACGTCCCTACAGGGTGAAATATCGTGGTGCCTAAATCTCCTGCGGCGGATGCCAAGTCCTCTTCCGAGGTTAAATGCGCGCCGGGTTTCAACTCTTTAGGGTTGAAGGGCTGCAGCGCCGGTGCTGACATTATCTGTCGAGTGAACTTCAATCCTGCTACCGCAACATCTAGGTCCTCCTGAGTGGATAGGTAGTTGGGTTTTATGGCGGGCGCTGCTGCTGGGTCAGTCGAGGTGATAGATATACTGCCCCGGCTGGAAGGCCGTAGATTACACACCGAAGGGGTAATCGCATCATACTTATGCAGTGGTGAGCCAAACTTGTCTAGCGAAAGCGGCTGTACATGCCATTCGATATTTGCAGAAGCCTGGCTGGGGTCGCTTTTGGCAAATGCGCCAAGTTGCGACGGCGGCATTGTCATGGGTCCGGTTTTATTAAAAAAATACTCAAGGCCCATTTTTGCCATACCCCAAGGGTATTTTGCCCTGCGGTTTAGCGTCACGGTATTGTCCACAGAGTAAATGGTTCTAATCTGCAAATGGTCCTGCAAATTATTACCTACGCCGGGCAGCTCGCGTTTCGCTTCAATACCGTGTTGTTGGAGCAACTGCGGCTCGCCAATGCCAGAAAGCTGCAAAATTTGCGGCGAGGCCACTGCGCCAGCGGCCAGTAGCACCTCTTTTCTAGCAGTTATCAATTGCGCCTGGCCTTTGTGATGTACATGCACACCCGTGGCAACCAAGCCCTTGTCGGTTTGTTCCAACGCCAGTTTTTGTACCATGGCCTCGGTCATTACAGTGAGGTTGGGGCGTTTTTGCGCGGTGTCTAAAAATGCGCGCGCTGCGCTCCAGCGCTTGCCCGAGCGCTGATTCATTTGGAAGTAGGCGTTACCAAAGTTGTCGCCAGTGTTGAATTCTTTGATTTTGGGTATGCCGGTCTGCGCCGCGGCTTCACGCCAAACGTCAAGTATTTCCCAATTCACCCGGCGTTCTTCCACCCTGAGTTCGCCGCCGCTGCCATGAAAATCATCGGCGCCGTGTTGGTAGTCTTCTGATCGCCTAAATATAGGCAGCACATCGTCCCAACCCCAACCGCGGTTGCCTTGGCTGGCCCAATAGTCGTAGTCGCTTTTTTGTCCGCGCATGTAAATCATGGCGTTAATGGAAGATGATCCGCCAATAACTTTGCCTCGGGCATAGCCGATACTTCTGCCATTTAGGCCAGCTTCAGGTTCGGTAGAAAAGCACCAATCCGTGCGTGGATTGCCAATCGTGTAGAGATACCCCACGGGGATATCTATCCAAAAATAGTTATCTTTTTTGCCAGCCTCTAGCAACAGAACTTGTTTAGACGGATCTTTAGACAGCCGGTTTGCGAGCACACAACCCGCAGTGCCAGCGCCGACAATAATATAGTCGTAAGTAGACAATTGAATTTCTCCTAAACACAGCCAAGCAAAGAGCATATCAGGTATTGGCCGTCAGGGGCTGTGCTGCCGGTGGTGTAGGGTCTCGCCAGCGGCTTTCAGAGCCGAGTGCAGCAGTAGTAGTGTCTAGCTTACGAGGCGCTGGGAAGGATTGGGAAGGGTTGAGTGGCGGTGCTCAGGCGTATACAAGCCTATGCAACCGTAGCTGCTCCGGGGCCAATTAAGTTTGTAGATTCCAACGGTTGGCTATTGGCGTTGTTTAAAAAACTCGTGCAGTTTGGCGCGCTACATTTGATGAAATCCTCTAGAGAAAGTAGTCTTATCGTGAAGCTACCGCAATTTAGGGGGTTGAGTGCAACCAAACATCTTTGTAGAGGTTTTGCAAAACAGTTGTTCGCTGATTGAAAAAATCAACGCCAGAGACATGCGAAACTTGCGTCTACTTTACAAAGAAGACGCCGTCGTTGAGATAAAAGGCTTTAGCCAATTTGTTGGTGTTGAACAAATTCAGCGCTTTTGGACTGCATTGGTGTCTAGTCTGAACAGCCACATTGCCTATCGCGATGTAAAGATTGACTGTCTAGATGATGATGTTGTGAGTTTAACGGCCACTTTAACCGCCGATGGCCATCGTTTTATTGCGGTTGAACTCAACCAGTTGTGGGTTAACAGCCATGGTCGCTGGCTGATCTCCAAAAGCGACATGCTGTTGCAAGCGGGCGTGCTTAATGCCTCAGATTCGTTTTTGGATTTCATTCAAACGTTCTCTGTAAGCCTGCAAAATTGGTTGAATGGGCAAGATGTGAGCGAAGAGAACTGGTTGAGGTTGACCAATGCCTATAGTGACGAAATGGGCATTGTATTAGTCGATGGACAAAAATTTTCTGGCGTTGAAATTCGCGAGCGAGTGAAGAAATTATCTGCATGCGATCCGGATTTGGTGCTAGAGGTTTCTCAGATAGAAGTACTCACTATGAGTGATAGCTTATGCGTGGTGTCGTTTCTAGAGTCCCGACGCGTAAAAGATGAATCTAGTTTCAGTGATTTTCGCAGTACGCTGGCGTTTGCAAAAAAATCGCCTGAGGGTTGGAGTTGGCGGCACGTGCAACAAACCCAAGAGAAGTCAGGGTGAGCCAAGGTTGGTTGTGGCGGGTTTAGCT
>OJDI01000254.1_pt1 | contig 23823 bp, 18 predicted proteins | sample 1592601 | NCBI WGS metagenome assembly OJDI01 (sample SAMN05416845, study PRJEB24817) | seawater metagenome | isolation source: Sea water | place: Canada:Atlantic | collected 2013-07 | reverse complement strand
CGAGATGCTCAGGAGTCTCGTGGGCTCGGAGATGTGTATAAGAGACAGATTTAGAGGTTTGCCTACTGGCGGGCCCATTTCCATTTCTTGGATTTCTACCTGAATACCAACAATACCTCTGGTTCTTTGGCGGATCTCTTCCAAAATCTCGGTGCTACTTGAACGACGGTACTGCTGGTCGTAAAGCTCCAAGAACATACCGCCCACTCTGTCAGTGCCACCATCTCGCGACGGTTGTCCGCCGAGTCTGGTGAAGGTGTTGATATGCTCTATGCCTTCCACACCAATGACTTGGTCTTCAACTTCAGTCACCAGCGAATATATTTCTTCCACGCTTAAGTTGCCGCGTGCGCGCACATTAACCTGAGCGAATTTTGCTTCACCTTCAGAGAAGTAAATAAGCCCGCCGCCATATTGGCCATAAGCCCAAAACGTGGTGAACAATATGCCTATGGTTAAGGCTAGCGTGACAATGGCGTAGCGTGTGGCAAAGCCCAGTACGCGGGCGTAGACGCCGGTTAGTGATTTAAGGGTGCGTGGGTCCCCGTGTTCAAGAGTGGTCAGCGTTTCTTTGGCAGTTTTGCTCAAGCTACCGGCTTTGCCAATGATGGAGCCAATGACCGGTCCAAAAACTAACGCGTAGAGCAGTGAGCCACTGAGTACGGTAAATACCGTTACCGGTAAGTACCGCATAAATTTGCCCGACACGCCGGGCCAAAACATCAGTGGTAAAAATGCCGCAAGGGTTGTGGCAATGGACGCGGTGACCGGCCAGAACATGCGTTTGGCGGCCAATAAATACGCTTCTTGGCTGCCAAAGCCTTCGGTCATTTTTCGGTCGGCGTATTCGGTGACAACAATGGCCCCGTCAATCAGCATGCCCAAGCCCAGTAACATGCCGAACATCACCATGAAGTTAAACGAGTAGCCCAGCAGATAAATAAAGATCAGCGAAAACAGAAAGGATGCGGGAATACCTAAGCCAACAATAATGCCACTGCGAATACCCATGGCGGCAACCACAATAACCATGACCAGACCAAGCGCGGTAAAAATATTGCCTTCCAGTTCTACGACTTGGCTAGAGGCATAGGGTCCTTGGTCTTGAGAGTAAGTGACTTCAACTTTTGCTGGTAGATTGGGCCTAAGGGCTTCTACGGCAGCTTTTGCGTTACTGATCGCGTCCAAAACGTTGTAGTTTGCGCGCTTAATAACCTGCAAGCCTATGCCATTGCTGCCGTCAATTCTGGAGTAGCTGGCGCGGTCTTTAAAGGTACGCTTAACGGTTGCGACGTCAGACAAAGTGACAACAGTGTCGCCGTCGGTTTTGATTGGCAGGTCAAATAGGTCCACAGCGTTTTCAATAACGCTAGGCACCTTGACAGAAAATCTACCTTCTCCGCCGTCAATGCTGCCCGCGGGAATCAGGCGGTTGTTGCGGGAAATGCTATTGATGATTTGCTCTGAGGAGAGCTGATAGGTTTCCAACTCTTTAGGGTCTATTACCACTTCCAGCAGTTCTTCTCTGTCGCCGATAAAGTCCGCAGAAAGAATGCCGGTTTGTGCTTCAATGGCGTCGCGCAAATCTAGAGCGATGTTGTAAAGCATACGCTCTGGCACTTCGCCGGTTAAGTTCACCTGAATGATGGGGAAGTCAGAGGTAGATTGCTCTTGGATAATAGGTTCTTCAGTGGTGCTAGGGAATTCCACCTTTGCACGGTCCACAGCTTCGCGCGTGTCCGTTAGGGCTTGGTCTAAATCAAAGCTGGCGTCAAACTCCACAAGGATTGTGGCAGCGTTTTCTGCAGCAAAAGCATTGAGTTCCTCGATGCCCTCTACCTGACGTAGTGCAATCTCAAGCGGCATGACCAACAATCGTTCCGCGTCTTCTGGGGAAATGCCTTCGTTGACCACTGTGATCACAAAGAACGGCACTTCAATTTCTGGGTCGCCCTCTACGGGTATGGCGGCTCTGGCAATTAGTCCAGCTAAGACAATCATGAACAACAGCAATAAGCTGGTTCTAGATCTCGTAATGGCAGCTTCTAGAAAGTTAAACATAACGATTACCTATCTCTCTGCGATATTTCGATTTTGAAAGACTGGATCCACGCGCTCGCCTGGGACCACAAGCTCTTGTCCTACAGTAATGACATCACTGACGATTGGCAGGCCGGTGACCCATACGCCGTCTTCATCCTCGGCGACAAGTTCAACGGTATAAAAGGTCACAATATTGTCTTCATCAATCAGGCGAATGCCGTAACCACCACTGTCATCCAAACTGAAGAGGGCAGGACTGATTTTTTGCGCTAACACACGCTCAACGGGTATGAGAATTTCTGTTGTGATACCCGAACGTAGGCTCAGGTCGCTGTTGTCTATTTCTATCTCAACCGCGTAGGTGCGTGTTTGCGCGTCGCTCTGCTGGCCCACAAAAGTGATCGGCCCCTGTACTTTGCGACCGTCGGTTAAAATGCCGCCAGCGATGATCCCGGTTTGGACATCCAGAATGGACTTTTCGGAAACTCTGCCAACGATAAGCATGGGGTTTAAGTCAACTACAGTTGCGCAGGTTGCTCCGGCCATAACGTAGTCACCCAGTTCCATATGTACGTTTTCTACAGAACCTGCGAATGGGGCTCTAATTTGAGTTTTAGTAATGTTTAATTCGCGGCGATCTAAAACAGCTAGAGTGCTGGCAAGTTTGGCTCGCGCGGTGGCTATGGCGTTTTCCGAGTTGTAGCCTTTGGCTTTGAGTCTTTGCGCGCCCTTGTATTCCAGTTGGGCTTGAGTTACCGCCTCTTTGGCCTCCACTAGAGAGGATTGCCTATCTTCCATTGCCAGTTCGCAAAGTACTTGGCCAGCGGCCACCTCATCGCCTTTCTCAACACTACGAGAAACAATTTTCCCGGCAATTTCTGCTTTGACGGCTACTGTGCGTTTGTTTTGCGTTTTGCCGCGAATGGTTTCGAAGCGAATTTTTTCCACTGCATTGAGTCGTGTTACGCGCACTTGTGTGGGCACTAAGTCGCTACGTACGTTGGCATTATTAGATTGTTGCTCTTCAATCGAAGGATTGATCTCCGGTGCTTGGGCCGTTAAGACGCCAGACAGCAGCCAGGCAGTGATTAAGATTGCTATGGCGATGGCCCAGATATACGTAGCTCGCATTTAATTCCCCTTTGCGAAAGTCATTGTCCCAGAGTGTTCTGGAATACTCGTTACCAAAAGTAACGAATGGCGCGATCTTAGTCCTATAGTCGGTTAAATCAACCGCTCTCTTTAAGCTCTGCACCTTTTGATACGCTGCAATATAGAAGCCTAAGTCTCAATAAGGCGTGAAAAATTGGTGTAATAGCTGATTTTCCGGATAGAAGGCCTAAATGTGTGAAAAATTCCCAACTGGTATCTTTTTTCCGGTTAGAAAATCGCCGTTTATTAGTCTATTTAACCGAGCTTTGGGGGGGTGTTAAGGGTGTTGTATGAGCGAGAGTCTGCAGGTGTTTGGGCAATACTCTGAGAACTGCTTGAACGCCGTTGCAGAGCAATTAAGGGAGGTATGGAGGGGGAAACCAAATAAAAAAAGGCTTCCTCAAGAAGCCTCCGTCTAAACCGGATTTAGTGCGCACTCAATGGACATTCAGCGCGCACAGGCTCCGCAAGTGCAGTTTTTACGCTGCTAAGCTGCCGCGCTTGGGCGTGCGCCCATACGATCAAACCATGCGCATACGTGCTTGTGTTCAGGGTTGAGCGGTTGCCCAACGTTAGCGGCAAAGGCCAACATGCCAAACAGTAGAACGTCTGCAAGGCTGACAGTACTGCCAGCAACAAATTCTCTGCCGTCAGCCATTTGTTCGTCTAACCAAGCAAGTTTGCTTTGAGCTACTTTCTTTAAGCCGTCTGCACCCTCAGGCACTGTAACCATTCGATCTTTAAAAATTGCCATACCTTCTGCATAGCGAAAACCATTAACCATAGGTTCGCAAATGCCTAAATCTACTCGGCGAGTCCACATGCGCGTATGTGCTCGCTCAGCGGCTGTGTTACCCATTAAGGTTTTGCCATCAGTGGCTTCATCGAGGTATTCGCAGATAGCGGTAATCTCGGCAATGATCTCGCCACTGTCCAGCATCACAGCCGGTAGCTGGCCCGCTGGGTTGTGCTGCAGATAGCCTGCCTTACGGTTGTCGCCAGCCATAAGGTCAATTTCTTCGACCTCATCAAAAGCCACCCCCAACTCGGCTGCATACATGCGCACAATGTGTGGGTTTGGGCCCATTGAGTTAAATAGTTTCATATCGCATCCCCTCTCTTCTTTTGTTTTTCAATTGATAAATATAGAGCTGTAGATTCAAACGTGTAGCTCAAATCTTAGCGTAATACCGTAGGTCTAAAATAAGCGCCCATAGGGCTTAAAAGCAAGCCGCTTAGAAGCAAGCTGAGTGCGCCGCTAGCGCGCCGCTTTTTTCTGCGTTGATGGCTAGCGCCTCACCACTCGCCAATATTTTCCATCTCCGACCAAGGTGCCGATGGCTCTAATGATTTGCCTTCCTGTAATAGCTCTACAGAAATGCCATCTGGAGAGCGTACAAATGCCATATGACCGTCTCTTGGTGGACGGTTTATGGTCACGCCGTGGTCCATCAACCTTTGGCAGGTCGCATAGATATTTTCTACATGATAGGCCAGGTGGCCAAAATTTCTGCCGCCACTGTAGGGCTCAGGGTCCCAGTTGTAGGTCAGTTCCACCTGAGCGCTTTCATCGCCCGGGGCCGCTAAAAATACCAGCGTGAAGCGGCCTTGCTCGCTTTCGTAGCGACGTAACTCGGTCAAGCCCAACGCGTCGCAATAAAAGGCGAGTGAGGCTTTTAGGTCAGTGATGCGGACCATGGTGTGTAGATATTTCATTTCTTTGTATGCCTTTTTATATGATTTTGGCTTTTTATAGCTGAATTTCAGCAGCCGGCCTTCTCTAGCTAACTTTCATCAGCCGTTCTACAGGCCCTGTCTTACAGCCCCTGCTGCATAATACTGTTGGGGTTTGAGCTGGTTGATTTGCTCACTGATTCCCAAGCGGTGCCAGAGTCTAACCCAGAAAGTCTAACCCAGAATGTGCATTAGGTAACGGCGGTTAGGCGGGTGTTTTCGGTGTTTTTTGGATCTTTTTTTTAGAGGCCTTTTTAAGGCGCTTCTTAAGGGCCTTTTTGTAAGGCCCGCTCTAATCCAGAGTTGCCGCCAACACAGATGCCCATAAATCACCGTTGCTGTCTTTGTGAAAGGGTACGTTTTGTTCGGTGAGGTAGCTTTCTAACTCAGCAACCTTAACGTCAAAGTGTCGAGCGAGCTCTTCGCTGCGAAGAATTTTTTTGCCGGCTGGCCTAATTCGGCGATGGCTGCGGCCACTGAGTTTGCGCATTTAGGAATGTCTTATTTTTTTGCAAGTAACTGTATATATAAACAGTATATCGTTGCAGGCTTTGCTGACAATCTTTTCTTCAAATTATGAGTCAAAAAGGTTAGCGAGCAGTCCGAGCGATGCCTCGGCCTGCTTATCCAAATTATGCGTTTGCGGCAGCCAGCTCATGGGCCGAACTGGCGGTTATTGCGTCCAGCCGCCACTGAATGGGATGGCTTGGCCAACAAAAAAGTCGCTTTCTTCTGAAGCCAAAAACAACGCGAATAGCGCGTCCTCCCTCGCTGTAGCTAAGCGTCCAAGAGGTACCTGGCGGCGCAGGGATTTTTTAAAACCTTCGTTTTGCTGTAGTTCGGGCGGGTAGTACACAGAATTTTCCACATAGTTCTGAGCAATTAAATTCACCTGAACGTTGTGCGGCGCAACCTCTACGCCTAAGGATTGCACGTAACCCACTTGGGCGGCGCGGGCCGCACTGTAGGTGGCTAACGTCTTCATGCCCTTCAACGCCGCCGCGCTTCCAAAGACAACAATTTTGCCTTTCTTGCGCTCAATCATTTGCGGCAGTACCGCGCGACACAGTCTATGCAGCGGATGCACCATCATATCGAAGGCAGTTTGCCAGTCATCGTCCGACAGCTCCGCAGTGGCAATACCGCTGAAATTTGGCGAGGCAAGGTTGGCGACCAAAATATCTATCTCGCCGCAAGATTCTATAAGCGCCTCGCAGCGGCCGTGTTGAGTCAGATCAGATGTATCGGTGGTGACCTGTGCGCCCTCTGCGGTAAACAATTCTGCAGTAGCTGGCCCCATATAATCCGCCGCTTGGGTGACCAATACGCGCTTGCCTTCAATTCGTCCGCTCATATCTAACTCCTTTCTAACTTCTTAGTAGTGCAGCTACCTTACGGTGTGCTGTTTTTGATTTCTACAAATCTAAATTGATTATATGTATCAGCAACTCAGAGTATTACGTTGGTCACATAAGCAAGCCGCGTCAGCGGTTTTTAGTATGGGTCCATGTGTCTAATAAGTGGTGAGGGATTTTCAATTTCATTCACACCAGATCAACATTTTGAAGTTATACTGCGCGGCTTAAATTCGGTAAGACCCAGGAAATAAATATGTCTATTAGCAGAGTGCAACGTGGTGGCCTTCAGGTTGCAGAAGAATTAGATCAATTAGTCGCCAATCAAGTCATTCCCGGCACTGGCGTAGACCTTGATGGTTTTTGGGCAAGTTTTGAAGCCTGCCTAAACGAGCTAGGTCCTGTTAATAAGCAGTTGCTAAAAGTCCGTGACGAGATGCAGGAAAAACTCGACGCCTGGCATTTAGAGCGTAAAGGCCAAGTTTTTAACGAAGTCGAATACAAAGAATTTCTGCAGGCCATTGGCTATTTGTTACCCGAGCCTGAAGGGGTAAAAATTGACGTTGCGAATGTAGATGTTGAGATTGCCAGCATTGCTGGACCGCAATTGGTCGTGCCGGTAATGAACGCTCGTTATGCGCTCAATGCAGCGAATGCGCGCTGGGGCAGTTTGTACGATGCGTTTTACGGCACCGACATTATTCCTGAAACACCGGGCAACGAGAAAGGCAAAAGCTACAACCCAGCACGTGGCGAATTAGTTGTTGCTAAAGTCGCTGAAGTACTCGACCAGCTAGTGCCACTACAAGGTGCCAGTCACAGCGATGTGAGCGCCTACGGTATTGGCGCTGATGCCCAAGGCATTAGACACTTGCGTTGTATTTTAGCCGATGGCGGCAATACCGCATTGGTTAATCCTGACCAGTTCATTGGTTTCATTAATGAAGACAATCCAAGCAGTCTGCTTTTAGCGCACAACGGTTTACATCTAGATATTTTGATCGACGCTAACGACCCGGTGGGCGCAGTGCACCCAGCTGGGGTAAAAGACGTTGCCATTGAGTCTGCTATTACCACTATCCAAGACTGTGAAGATTCGGTTGCCGCGGTAGATGCCGAAGACAAATGCATAGTCTATGGCAATTGGCTTGGACTGATGAAAGGGGACCTAAAAGAGGTTATGCAAAAGGGCGACCGCGAGATTGTGCGCAGTCTTAACCCAGACCGGCATTACACCGCCCGTAACGGCGACGCCATGAGCATGCATGGTCGTAGTTTGATGTTGGTGCGTAATGTGGGCCACCTAATGACCTCAGATGCGGTATTAGATGCGGATGGTAACGAAGTGCCAGAAGGGTTTTTGGATGGGTTTGTAACGTCTCTGTGCGCTATGCACGACTTGGCAAAGACCCCGGCTGGCCAGCGTAATTCTAGAGCCGGCAGCGTATACATTGTTAAACCTAAAATGCACGGACCGGAAGAGGTGGCGCTAGCCGTAGCCCTGTTCACACGTATTGAAACTGCCTTGGGCTTGCCCGCCAATACTTTAAAAATGGGCATTATGGATGAAGAGCGCCGCACCAGTATCAATCTGAAAGCCTGCGTAAAAGAGGCCAGTCAGCGCATTGTCTTTATTAATACAGGGTTTTTGGATCGCACGGGTGACGAGATTCATACCAGCATGCAGGCCGGGCCGGTTTTGGCTAAAGAGGTCATTAAGGCGCAAACCTGGATTAAGGCTTATGAAGACAACAACGTAGACGTAGGGTTAGCTACCGGTTTCCAAGGAAAGGCGCAAATTGGTAAAGGCATGTGGCCTAAGCCGGACGAAATGGCTGAAATGCTCAGCGTTAAGTCAGCACACCCCAAAGCCGGTGCCAGCACAGCATGGGTGCCGTCGCCTACGGCGGCTTCATTACACGCACTGCATTACCACGAAGTCAGTGTTGCCAGTGTGCAATCAGAAATGGTCAGCCGCGCGCCCGCAAGTGTTGACGATATTTTAAAGATTCCTCTGCTAGCAGGCCAAAATCTTGCTGCGCAAGAGGTGCAAGCAGAACTTGATAACAACATCCAAGGCATTTTGGGATACGTGGTGCGCTGGATTGATCACGGTGTGGGTTGTTCGAAAGTGCCAGACATTAATGATGTAGGCCTTATGGAAGATCGCGCCACATTGCGCATTTCCAGCCAGCACATTGCTAATTGGCTACACCACGATATCTGTAGCGAAGCCCAAGTCACTGAAACCTTGCAACGCATGGCCGCCATTGTCGATGGACAAAATGCGGATGACGCAGAGTATCGCAACATGGCGCCTAACTTTGATGACAGCGTAGCCTTCCAAGCCGCCTGTGATTTGATCTTCAAAGGCCTGGCGCAACCCAGTGGTTATACAGAACCGCTATTGCATGCGCGTCGTCGTGAAGCTAAAGCCAAATTTGGAAAGTAGTTAGGTAAATAGTTCGGTAAATAGTTCGGTAAATAGTTTGGTAAATAGTTTGGAAAATAGTTATCTACCAATTCGATAGAGGGTTTAGCGGGTAACAGGTTCGCAAAAGCCATTCCAACAATAAGAATAGTTTGCGCTAATGCTTGGAGAGTTTTATGAGTAATTTGCAGGGCAAATTTGCACTGGTCACGGGCGCAGGCCGCGGCATTGGCGCGGCAACAGCGAAGAAACTCACCGACGCTGGCGCCAGAGTGTTGGTTAATGATTTAGATGCAGATGTGGCCCAACAAGTAGCCGACGAGCTGCCGGGTGCCATTGCTTATCCGGCAGACTTAACAGAATTAGATGCAGGCGATCGGCTCGTTGAAGCGGGTATTGAGGCCTTTGGTGGCCTAGATATTATTGTCAATAATGCCGGCTACATTTGGCACAGCGCTATTCACAACATGAGTGACGAGCAGTGGGATGCCATGTTAGATATCCATGTGTCGGCGCAATTCAGAGTGCTGCGCGCATATGGGCGTTGGCTGCGCGGAAATGCTGATGCGTCATCTCATGTGCGTAAAGTAGTCAATATCTCCTCAACAATGGGCCTGCACGGTGGCGCAACCCAGCTTGCTTATTCAGCGGGTAAGGCAGCGGTTGTGGGGTTAACGCGCACTCTAGCAAAAGAGTGGGGTCGCTTTAATGTCACTGTGAACGCGGTGGCCTTTGGCGCCATCGACACCCGCCTAACCAGTCCCTATGAAACGGAACCGAATATCTCAATAGTGAAAGGCCAACCTCGTAAAGTGGGCTTAAGTCACCAACAGATTGAGCAAGCGAGTTTGGCTTCACCACTAGGGCGTATCGGCACAGCAGAAGACGCAGCAAACGCGATTTACTTGATGTGCGCGCCAGAATCTAACTGGATCACTGGTGAAGTGATTTTAGCCAGTGGTGGCGTGCGTTCTTAGTCGGTGATGTGGCCAGCGCGCAAGCGCGCCACTACGTCAGGGTGCCCCACGCCACCACGCCACTGTGACATCGCAAGCGCGCCACTACGTCAGGGTGCCACCACGCCACCAGGCCACTGTGACATCGCAAGCGCGCAAGCGCGCCACCACGCCACCAGACCACTGTGACATCGCAAGCGCGCTACTGTACTAATGCATAGATGGCTTATTCACGCCCTTCGGTATGCGAATATTATTCACCATGGCAACAACGTCAGCGGGTACCTCCGGTGTCAGCCTAGAGACCACAAATGCCAACGTAAAGTTGATCACCGCGCCTATGCTGCCAATGCCTTCTGGTGAAATGCCAAACAGCCAATACTCCGCAGTATTCATCTCTGGCGCGACAAATTTGAAGAAAGCAATATAGCTAAAGCTGAAGATTAACCCGGCCAACATGCCGGTTATGGCGCCTTCCTTATTCATGCGTCGGTCAAAGATGCCCAGCAATATCGCTGGGAATAATGACGCTGCGGCCAAACCAAATGCAAAGGCGACCACTTGCGCCACAAACCCTGGTGGGTCTATGCCTAAGTATCCTGCAATACCAATGGCTGTGGCGGCGGCAACTCGCGCATAAAACAATTCCTGTTTATCGCTTATACCTTTCGCAAAGGTCTTCTTTAATAAGTCATGTGATATTGCCGTTGAAATAACCAGCAACAGTCCTGCCGCTGTTGATAATGCCGCGGCTAACCCGCCTGCTGCAACTAAGGCAATAACCCACGCAGGCAGCGCGGCAATTTCTGGGTTCGCCAACACCATAATGTCTCGGTCTACATAGACTTCGTTGGTATTGCCAGTGGCTGTGTTGGTAATCTTGCGCGAACCATCTGCCCGGCGTTCGTCCGAAAATGTGGGCTTACCCTGGAAGGGCGCGCCCGGTGCATATTGAATTTTGCCGTCGCCGTTTTTGTCTTCCCAGCCAATGAGTCCTATGTCTTCCCAGCTTTGAAACCACGCAGGGATGTCGGCGTACTCAGCGTTGTGCACGTTGTCTATAAAGTTGATTCTTGCAAACGCGCCCACTGCCGGTGCGGTGGTGTAGATCAAGGCGATAAACAACAGCGCATAGCCAGCGGATTTGCGTGCGTCTGACACTTTAGGTACGGTGAAGAAGCGCACAATCACATGGGGTAACCCCGCTGTGCCAATCATCAACGCCATAGTGATGGCAAATACATCAATGGTGCTTTTGCTGCCTTCGGTATACGCGCCAAAGCCTAAGTCAATGAGGGTGCGGTCAAGTTTCTCTAAGACGGAAAGCCCTGAGCCATCCAGAACCTGCGCACCTAAACCGATCTGCGGTATGGGAATGCCGGTGACCAACATTGAGATAAAGATAGCAGGCACCAGATAGGCAAACATCAGTACACAAAATTGTGCGACCTGGGTGTAGGTAATGCCTTTCATGCCGCCTAACACTGCATAGACAAATACAATGGCCATGCCCACTATCACGCCCCAGAAAATGGGTATGTTTAAGAATTGAGAAAACACAATGCCTACGCCGCGCATTTGCCCAGCAACATAGGTGAATGAGATTAGAATGAGGCAAACTACCGCAACCACTCTAGCGGTGGATGAGTAGTACCGTGTGCCAATAAAGTCCGGCACTGTGAATTGGCCAAACTTGCGCAAGTAGGGGGCCAATAACATCGCCAAAATCACATAGCCGCCAGTCCAGCCCATTAGGTAGACCGAGGCGTCGTAGCCCGCAAAGGCAATAATGCCTGCCATGGAGATAAATGACGCTGCGCTCATCCAGTCTGCTGCTGTGGCCATGCCGTTAAGCACAGGGGGGACGCCGCCGCCAGCCACATAGAATTCGTTGGTGGTGCCTGCGCGCGACCAAATGGCGATGCCTATGTAAACCGAAAAAGTGAAAGCAACAAAAATATAAGTCAGTGTTTGAGCATCCATGCTATTGCACCTCCTCATTTTTAGCGGCGTCATCTTCATCGTCGTCAGACACACCAAACTTACGATCAATACGCTGCATCATCACGGTGTAGGTGAAAATCAAGATAATGAATACGTAGATGGCGCCTTGCTGCGCCCACCAAAATCCCAGTTTAAAACCAAAGAACTGAATTTGATTCAACGTGTCGACTAACAAAATGCCAAACACAAAAGAAACCAAAAACCAGATGCTCAATAAGATCAGCATGAGCCTTATATTGGCCTTCCAATAAGCATCGTTATTTTCTTCGTTCATCATTACTTTCCTAAATGCGCGCGCAGTGCGTCGTGTAATACGGCCAACTGTTCTATCAGCGCATCCACGCTTTTGTAGCCAGCTTGGAACATGGCGGTGGCGTTTAATGCCCCCCACTCAAAGCCCGCAGACTTTACCGCGTCGGCTCTAGCCAAAACGTTATCTGCGTGCTTATAAAATTGCTTGCCAGCGTCATCGCGTGGCGGCACGTCTAACATCATTTGCATGCCTATCTCATTTGGATTGCGGCCAATGCTTTCAGCGTGCTCGTGTATGCGCTGTATAAAACTTTTCGCCACATCTACATCTTCTATTGCTGTAGCCAACCAACCATCGCCCAGTTCTGCCACCCGACGTAACGCAGCCTTTGATGTGCCGCCAATCCAAATGGGTAACTTACTGCCTTGGGGCGACTTAGGCTCCATTGCCATGGCATTGGCGGTATAAAACTCGCCTTGGAAATTCACCTCTTCATCGCTCCAGTAGGCGCGAATCAGCTTAATGCTCTCATCCATCCGCTTACCGCGATTACCAAAGTCCTCGTTCAGAGCCTCGTATTCTGACACCTGCCAACCTACGCCAACGCCCAAGCGCACCCGACCACCAGAAAGCGTATCTAAAGTGCTGATTTGTTTGGCCACCAGAGTCGGTTGGCGCTGAGGCAGAATGAGCACCTCGGTACCCAAACCTATGCGGTCGGTCACAGCCGCGGCGTAGGAGAGCACCATCAGGGCTTCCATAATGGGCATTTTAGGCGGGTACATGGGCGCAGGGCGTCGGTCTGTGCCATAGCCCATTAACACATGGTCAAACATATCTAGTTGGTCAAAACCAATGTCCTCAATGGCTTTGGCAAGCCTTTTAACCGCAGCAGGCCCTTCTCTATAAGCGACGCTTGGAAATTCTACGCTGAGTTTCATCCTCTTATTCTCCTCTCTCCGTCAGTAGTAGTCGGGCCAGCTGATTACCTTTTAGGTAGCGCCTGTTTAAGCCCAACTGAAAAAGCAAAATCGCTCACACCGCGAATATCTGATCATGTTTCCCCGCTCGTGACGTTACTAGATTGTATGGAGAGAGAACAGACCTATGGGTTTTTCGCTGGTCATTCCGCAGCGCTATCCATGCCACTTTTGCCACTTATGAACCCTTCTTTTAGTGCCCCGGCTAATGCCCCAATTTATTTGTGCTTTCTATTTGTTCTCTTTATTAGTCTTGGAAATAGAAGGCGCTAAGGGTTAGCCTCTAATTCTGTTTGAGAAAAATAAATGGGGAGAATCATTTGTCGTCTAGTGCCAACCACGGTGGAACTAATTCTGCAGCTGAGCCGCAGAGCAATGCGGAGCAACCAATCCGTCCAGCCGCAACGGTCATATTGGTGCGCGAAGCCGCCACCAGTTATGAAATATTTATGCTAAAGCGCACCAGCAGTGCCGTTTTCGCCTCTGGTATGTATGTGTTCCCCGGGGGCAAGGTAGACGCTGATGACCACCAATTGGAATACGACGCACACCGCTTTGGGCCGTCAAAAGACCAAGACCTTCAGGTTGCATCACTGGGTGACGATTGGCGTGGTTTTTGGATAGCCGCCATTCGTGAAACATTCGAGGAAGCGGGTTTGATGTTGGCTTACAACAACCAAGGTGAATTGGTCTCATTCGATGAAGAGACTGTGCAGCAACGGTTCTCAGCATACCGTGACCCCCTTCATGATGGCCAGATGACCCTGTTAGATATTTGCCAAAAGGAAGCGTTAAAGCTAGCGGTAGATCATGTGCATTATTACAACCGATTTGTTACGCCACTGGGGCGTCCGCGCAGGTTTGACACTTGTTTCTTTATTGCTGGAGCACCTGAAAGTCAGCGCGGTAGCCATGATGAACAAGAAACCGTGGCCAGCACTTGGATTACGCCACAAGAAGCGTTAGCCCGACATGCCGCTAAAGAATTTGATCTGATGACGGTCACCAGAATACAGTTGGAGGCACTGGCCCAATATCCAGATAAAGCCGCGTTATTAGATATGGCGGCGAATAATCAGCACTTCCCGGTAAGCCGCCCGGTGTTACCCCCAGGGGCCTAGTATCACGCAAGACCTAGATTTGAGAGGAAGAGCGGAGAAAGACCGCAGGTCAAGAAAAACGTACCGGTGGGAGATTAGCCAGTACAGCGCGGAGTGGTCTTTATAAGCTTTTGGCATATTGGAGAACGCTAGGAGCACCGCATGGCCCGCTTAGACAAAAAGACAGCAAAAAAGACAGACAAAAAGACAGGCAAAAAGGCGCAAAAAACTAAGTCGTCGGTTCACCTAGACAGCGATCTGACCAAAGTCGAATATCGAAAACTCAATTTCAAACAAGACCTCAAGGCCATTAAACGCATTTGGCGAGAGGTCGGCTGGGTGACTGAGGATGCGCCGGAAAAAGCTATGGACATCATTTTTGCCGCAGACGACACCGTTGTGGGTTGTATCGACGGCAATCCGGAATGCTCGGTTCTCGCCCAATCAGGCACCATGCGCTTAGATGAAACAGATTTGCCGTTGTGCGTCATAGCGGCGGTAACCACCAGTCGCATAGGTCGAGGCCAGGGTTTTGCGCAAAACTTAACTGCGTGGCAACTGGCCCGTGGCGCAAAAAAAGGCGCTGCAGTTGCGGCCCTAGGTATGTTCGACCAAGGCTTTTACAACAAAGTGGGTTTTGGTACGGGCGCTTATACCAATGAGTTCGCCATTGACCCCAGTTCAATTGATGTGTCAGTGAAGCCGCGTACGCCCAGTCGATTAACCCAGGCCGATTCAGACGCAATACTCAAAGCTATGGTCAATCGCCCACGTAGTCATGGCGCGGTGGTTATTGACAATACCCACAGCGCACGAGCGGAATGTCTTCTTTCGGAAAATAGCTTTGGCTTAGGCTATTTTTCCGGCAAAACGCTCACACATTTTGTTTGGCTCTCCGGTGAGGGCGAGCATGGGCCCTATACCCTAGAAAAAGTGGGCTACAGCAATGGCGAGCAGTTATTAGAGCTATTGGCTTTGCTCAAATCTCTTGCTGATCAAATTTATTCAATAAAGCTGCGCGAACCCCCCGAGATACAACTGCAAGGTATGCTTAAGCGGCCCTTTCGAGAGCAGGCCATTGCGGAAAAAGGTAAGTACTATGCCGAGCAAAATACCTACGCTTGGTATCAGTTGAGAATATTAGACCTGCCCGCTTGCGTAAGCGCAGTCAGTTTTACCGGTTCCCCAGTTCGTTTTAATTTGTCCCTCACAGACCCGGTAACCGAAGTTTTGCAGGCGGCTAAACAAGTGACCACCAAAATAAAAGAGCCTTGGATGGGCGTTGGTGGTCATTACGTGGTGGAATTTGGTGTTCAATCTAAGGCTCGCTTAACACCCACTGGCAAATTGGATCAGTCTCTGCCCACGCTGTCCTGTTCCGTTAACACTTTTAGTCGCCTGCTTTGGGGCGTGGCCCCTGCAACCAGCTTGGCGATCTCTGATGGTTTGCAAGCACCTCAAACCTTGTTGTCGGCACTAGATCCAATTTTCAAAACGGGTCCTAACCCTGCGTGGGATTTTTAGCAAGGCTTGCCCGCCGGCTCGGGTCGCCGTCTAGAGGGCTTGTATTTTCTTTTTTGTAGTGCAGACCAATCTACAGGAAAAGGCGTTGTACCTTTACAAGCGAGTAGTGAGGTAAATCAGCGCATAAGTTTGTACACTCTCATGCTCGAGCCTGGCCTAACTTGGCCGAAGCTGAAAAAGGATTTATAACACCCCCGTATGACAATTTACGCCGACATACCCACCCTCAACGTCCTTGGCTGGAAGCCTTTTTTCATGCAAGGACTGATTAGCGTAAATCCAGATATTCAAATTGATGTGCCGCATAGCGAAGCAACGCCAGCTAAATCTCTGCGTGTGGTGCGCGTTACTGCGGTGCAGCGCACTGGCCTGCAAGTTGCGCCGGTGTTAAGCACGGGCTCAGACAAGGTGCCGTTAAGCGGTAAATGGTTTCGCGGCGCAGAAGAAAGCCGGCCTACCGTGGGCGACTGGGTGTTAGTAGATGCCTACACAGGCGCACTCACGCATATATTGCCGCGCCTAAGTTTGGTTAAAAGGCTCAGTCCATCAGGGGGGGGTGTACAGCTCATCGCCGCCAATGTTGACGCCGCGTTTATCGTCACCTCATGTAATACAGACTTCAGCCCAGCGCGCTTAGAGCGCTATCTATCTGTGGTAATGGATTCGGGTATAGAGCCAGTGCTCATTTTGACTAAGTCCGATTTGGCCGAAGATGTAGAAACCTTTCAAGATGAGCTACAAGCACAGTTTAGAAATATCTCCTCTTTTGTGGTCAATGCGTTAGATGAAGACAGCGTGGCGCCATTGCTGCCTTGGTGTGCCAGCGGCCAGACGATTGCTTTACTGGGGTCTTCCGGCGTGGGTAAGTCGACCTTGGTGAATACGCTCACGGGCCATCAAGTGCAGTTTACTCAGAGTGTGCGCGAAGAGGACGACAAAGGCCGCCATACCACCACTAATCGCTCGCTGCACAAGTTGCCTCAAGGCGGCGTGATCTTGGACAGTCCAGGTATGCGCGAATTACAAATTGCAGAAGCGGAAGAGGGCGTAGACCTGCTCTTTGCCGATGTCGACGAGTTGGCTCAGATGTGCCGTTTTAACGACTGCGCGCACCAGGCCGAGCCAGGGTGTGCAGTGCGCCAGGCAGTAACTGATGGTGGTCTAGACCCACGCCGGCTAGAAAGCTATGCCAAGCTCAAAATCGAAGAGGCCATTAATAGAGAGTCAGTGTCTCAAAGGCATAATCGCGAGCGTCAATTCGGTAAGAAAGTTAAAGCCTCGTCTGCGGACAAGCACCGGAAAAAGGCACTAGAAGACTAAAACCCCCCGCAGGGTTCATGGACTTTTTTGCCCCGCAGGCAATTGTCCTGTCGACAGCACACAGTAAAGCTCCTAAAGTTCATACCAGATTTATGGTCTGCTTGTTTAGCGAATAATAGCGCGGCTAATTGGGTGAGCGCGCAAGGTGGGAGCGTTAGGTGAACGCGCCGCCCAACACGCGTTTCATCAAGCAGCAGGCAATGGATAAAAAGTTAAAATTTTCAGCAGTGAATAAAGGGAAGTAGATTGGCTAACTTAGTCGCCCCAAAAGTACAAAAACAAGCAGTTTCGGTCACACGGAAAATGGCCGCATCGCTGCCTGGCTTGCGTGAAATCGCCAACGAGCGTGGATTGAAGGTACACCACTTAGGTGCGGGCTATCCCCACCCAGAAGTCACCGATCCCAGAGGTTTTTTGCAGCATCAAGAAAGCTACTTTGCGCACCTGCGTGAGCAAGAAGGGGTGAACGATCCTGAGGTTTTGCCAGAGTACTTGCGTGAGTCTTATTCCTACACAGACACCCTCGGCCCGGTATCCGTGCGCGAGACATTTGCCCGGGTCTACGGCAAAGACTGGGGGCGCACATTAGACCCTAGCAAACTCATTCCCACGGTGGGTGCATCTGGCGGCATCAGCCTCATATGCTCCATGTTTGAACGCAGTGGCGAGCAGGTGGCCTATATCACCGACGCGCCTACTTACGCGGGCTTCACCGCGCGAGCGGCGTTATGCCAACACGCCAGTATTTTCAGTGTAGACATGGACGGCGAAGGACCAAAACCAGAGTTGATGCGCAAGCAAATCAGAGCCGCGCGTGAACAAGGCTACTTTGTACCCTTCTACTACACGGTGCCAGATGGACATAATCCGGGCGGTTTTTCCTTCACGCAAAAGCGTCGCGAAGAAATTTTGGCCGTGGTTAAAGAAGAGGGCATTCTCATTGTTGAAGACGCCCCTTACTTGTACATCAATTTTGCCGATGCAGATAAGCGGCCTAAGCCGTTTTTCAGCATGGCGCCAGATCAAGTAGTACACCTATTTACCGGTTCAAAAATTGGTTTCCCCGGCCCTCGAGTTGGCTTCCTTTATAGCGAGGCTGAGCTTGAAATCAGCCAGGGCCAAAGCGTGCCTTTATCTGAACTGGCGCTGGTGGAATCTAGCAGCGAACTGCTCTTTCATAACCCCGCTGCATTGATGGGCTTTGAAGCCCTACTAAATGAGCCAGACGGTCAAGGTGGCTTTACCGAATTACAGAGCATGTGGCCCTTGGCCGAGAGCAAGTTAGTGGTCTACCGCGAAAACCGCGAGATATTGCTAGAAGTACTAGAGCAAGAGTTGGGTCAGCATCGTGAGTATTTCGGCTGGACACTGCCCGATGGCGGCTTTTTTACTGTATTCAGCTTTTTGGCGGACGGCGTAAATGGGCCTGTCCTTACAGACGACGCAATGATTGAACAAATGGTCATGGAGCATGGGCTAGTGGTCATACCCATGTACGACTTTTACCCCATCGATGCGCGGCAAAGAGACACGGGCGCGGGCATGAACCAACTGCGGTTGAGTTTTTGTTTCAGCGAAAGCGCGGGCCAAGCCCGGCGCGACGATATGCGCGAGGCAATACATGCTTTTTGTGTCGCTGCCAAAGCGTTGGTGGGCCTTCCGGATTAGATAGCCGACTAGTCAGCATTGCTCAAAGCCTGAACAAGCAAGAGTACAGGTAATAAGACACAGGCAATAAATACGGGCAATAAGTACGGGCAATAAATATAGGCAATAAGCACAGACAATTAGATACAAACCATAAAAGACGCTAAATGCGTTTAGGCCGTTTTGGTTCCTTTTGGTTCATATAGTGTGTTTTTGAGTCCCTGTACTTCCTTCTATAACAGGCGTTGATGTTCAATCTTTGTGCATAAATCCACCACGCACTGCATGCCGCCCGCTTCGGCAATCCCAACGCCCTCATCGCTAATCACGCCCAGTTGTAGCCACAAAAACTTTGCGCCAATTGCAACTGCTTGCTGGGCAATGTCGGGTACAGCTGAGGATTCACGGAATACATCTACCATATCAATGGCCACAGGTACCTCAGCAAGGCTTGCATAACAGGGCAAGCCCAGTACCTCTTGCTCGCGAGGGTTCACTGGAATCACTTCAAAGCCGGCATTAATTAGGTACTCGGCCACGCCGTAGCTGGGCCGCATAGGATTAGAGGACAAACCCACAATGGCAATGGTCGATGCGCCAAGTGCCGCCGCAATGACCTCGGGTTGCTGTCGTTGTGTACTCATAAACGCGATACCTTTATATTAAAAGTTGTGCCAAACCAGTTACAAACGTGCTTGCTGGCATTCTGTCTCTCTCACGGGGAGTATGATCAAACTCGAAGGGGAGCACACCGTGCAAAGAAGAAAAATAGCAATAATAGGTGCGGGTATTGGTTTGGCCTTGGTTGCGGCCATCTATTACTTTTTGGTTCTCGCAACGTTAACTGTGGCAACCACTCCTGCCGGCGCTTTAGTAAAAATTGACGGTAAAGCCGTGGCGCGTAGCCCGATGAACGGTTTTGAAATTGCCACGGGCCGCCATAAATTAGACATTACTCATAGTTACTATGCGCCCTACAGCGAGCAAATAGACGTCGTCTACGGTGAGCGGGTGGTCAGAACCCTCAACCTCCAACTGGGTGAGGGCACAATAAAATTACTCTCCAACCCCAAGGGCGCATGGGTAGAAGTAGATGGCCAAAGGTTAGATGCAATAACCCCTACCGAAATTACCTTACCCTCTGGACTCCATGAAATTGTTATGGGCCAAGCTGAGCGCAGAGCGGTAACTCAGTCAGTAGAGCTAAAAGCGGACGAGACCCTGTCGGTCAACCTGTCATTGAATATTGATCCTCACGGTTCGTTGAAGCTCCGAGTCAGACCCGCGGGCGCCAAGGTGGAATTTGTTGGTGAACAGCTGACCTACAAATCTAATATGCGCCTACCCATTGGTGAGTACGCAATTAAAGTCAGCAAGCGCGGCTATGTTACTCAAGCGTTCAGGCAGGTGGTTAAATACGGTGAAAACCAACGCTCGATCAGCTTGCAACGTCAATACGCAAATCTAAGCGTTAATGTCAGAGAGCAGGACGCCATAGTGAATGTCAGTTATCTAGACGGTGGTGACAAGATCAATAAACCCTACCAGGCCAATATGCGCGTGCCCGTGGGTAAGGTGAACGTGCGAGCCGCTGCAATGGGACACCGCACCCAAAGCAAGTCTATTATTTTAAACGCCAAAGGCGTCAGCCTTAACTTTTCGCTGCCAGTGCTCAATGCAAAGGTGGGTAGAGAGTTCACAGACAGCCTCTCATCATTAGATCAGGGGCCGCAAATGGTTGTGTTGGCGCCCGGTCGTTTTCAGATGGGCAACAACGCTGGCCCGCCCTCCGAGCGGCCTGTGCACACAGTCGCGCTGCCCCAGCCTTTTGCCGTGTCTAAATACGAAATCACTGTTGCGCAGTTCCTGCAATTTGTCACTCTAACAAAGCGCAACGTAGACAGCCGCATACTAAAGCTAGATCCGCAACTGCCAGTGGCCCAAGTCACCCACAAAGACGCCGTTGCTTATACGCAATGGCTAAGCCAAGAAAGCGGTCAGCGATATCGCCTGCTCACCGAATCTGAATGGGAATATGCAGCCCGTGCGGGCAGTAGCAGCGCGTATTCTTTTGGCGATGACCCATTAAATATGTGCGCATACGCAAACATCAGCGATTTATCCACCAAGCAGGCTTTCCGCTCTTGGACAGTGACCAATTGCGATGATGGTCAAGTCAGACCAGGCATTGGTGGCCAGTACAAGCCGAATAAATTTGGCTTGCATGACCTGTACGGCAACGTGGCTGAGTGGGTCCAAGAATGCGGTATACCGGAGTATACCCAAGCCCCAATCATTGGTAGCGACCCCACCTTGGGCGCCAGTTGTGAAAGTCACGGCTACCGCGGCGGTTCCTGGGATTCAACAGCGGAAGAGGCAGCCTCCAGTTACCGCAATGCGTCCAGTCGCAGCAGCGATGACCGAGGTATCCGGGTGTTGCGAGAATTTTGACAAGTAATAGTAGGGCGGATAGGGATCTAGGCTGGGTGATTTTTGGCTTAAACAGCCCCACAACCTAAGCCGCCATTTTGCTGTAATATCTGCGGCAGTTAGGCGTTTGCGAACAGCTTGGTAACGCAAAACGTTGCGGTAGCAGAAAAAAGCTACGAGAAAAAAGAGCAACAAAAGAGAACAAGTAAGAAAGAGTAAGGGAAAGAGATGTCTGAATTAAGCAGTTTTAGATCAGAAGTACGTGGATGGCTAGAAGAGTCTTGCCCAGCGTCAATGCGCACCCCCATGGTGGCAAACGAAATGCCCGGAGGCGGCAAGCGCGCTCAATACAAAAATCAAGATACCAAATTATGGTTAGACCGCTGCGCAGAGCGCGGTTTTACCGTGCCTAGCTGGCCCAAAGAGTACGGCGGCGCAGGGTTAGATAAAGACCAAGTAGTGGTGCTGCAATCAGAAATGCGTCGCGTTAACGCGCGTCCGCCATTGGTGGGCATGGGCATCAGTATGATCGGTCCAGCGCTGCTCGAGTACGGTACAGATGTGCAAAAAGAACAACATCTACCCAACATTGCTCGAGGAGATATTTGGTGGTGTCAGGGCTACAGCGAACCCGGTTCAGGATCAGACCTTGCCAGCCTACGCACCTCAGCAGTAGAAGATGGCGATGACTTTATTGTTAATGGGCAAAAAATTTGGACCTCCGGCGCAGACCATGCGGACTGGATGTTCTGTTTGGTACGCACCGACTTTGACGCGCCAAAGCACGAGGGCATTTCCTTTGTGTTATTTGATATGCGCACCCCTGGCGTAAGCGTTAAGCCAATCAAACTCATCAGTGGGTTATCACCTTTTTGTGAAACGTTTTTAGACGACGTGCGTGTACCCAAAGCGAATTTGGTTTACGAGCTGAACAAGGGCTGGACTGTAGGTAAGCGCCTTTTACAACACGAGCGCTCATCTATTGGCGGCATTGGCGGCGCGCAAAAAACCACCTCCATTGAAGAATATGCCAAGCAGTACGTTGGCCTTGACGAGCAGGGTAAGGTAGACGATGCGGTTCTGCGGGGGCAGATACTAGGCCACCGCATGAATGACGCAGCTTTTGCGCTAACAATGAAACGCAGTGTGCAAGAATCTGCCACAGGTACAGCGCCCGGCGCAGTCTCTTCAATGTTCAAGTATTACGGCACTGAGCAAAACAAAGGCAAATACGAGTTGTTGTTGTCTATTTTAGGCACTCAGTCGTTAGGTTGGGGTGGCGATACCTTCAATGATGACGAACTCAATACCACCCGAGCTTGGTTAAGATCTAAGGCTAACTCAATCGAAGGCGGCACCTCAGAGGTGCAACTCAATATTCTCGCTAAGCGAGTATTAGCACTGCCAGAATAGCTACAAAGTAGCTTGTGAGCACAACTTTAGATCAGTCGCTGCTGCCCGACCATTATTATCGTTGGGTGGTAGTGGCCTATGGCATCACCATTCAAGCGGTCAGCGTAGGTACGCTGATTTATTGTTTTGCATTGTTCTCTCTGCCTTGGCTAGAAGAGTTTTCAAGCAGTCGCCGTGACTTAATGTTAACTGTGGCCCTGCTGCAAATTGGTGTGGGTTTAGTTTCACCATTTGTCGGTCGAGCCTTAGACGCCTACCCACCCCAGTGGGTGGTGACAATTGGCTTGCTCTCACTGGTCATAGGTTTGACCTTGGCACAGCATGTTACCTCACTGTTCCAGCTTTGGCTTGTTTATGCCACCTTTATGCCGCTGGCGATGGCGTTAATGGGTTCGCTCACATCACAAACGTTAGTCACAAGGTGGTTTAAAGAGCAGCGTGGTCTGGCGCTAGGCATTTCGTCAATGGGTACCAATATAGGCGGCATTATTCTCCCGCTGTTGGTGGCCGGCTGGCTGCTAGAAATGGGCTGGCGTGATGTCATGCAGAACTTATTGGTGCTAGCAGTGCTGGTTGTTCTGCCAGCAACTTGGTTGCTCTTACGCCGTAAGCCCCAAGCAAGTGCAGCAACAGATCAAGTTAACGCCACGGATACGCGTGTGTGGACCACCAAAGAAATACTCACAACTTCGTTGTTTTGGTTACCCTTCTGCGGCATAGCGCCACTGAGTATGGCCTTTGGCGCTTTGCAATTTAACTTAGGCATTATTACTCGAGACATCGGCCTAGCAGCAGAGGTTACCGCCAATCTCATTGCGCTGAGTTCGGTCTCAATGGTTTTAGGTAAGTTGTTTTTTGGCATGTTAGGCGACCGCATAGATCACCGCTATCTGTATTGGTTAGCAAGCGTGATTGGATTACTGGCATTAGTGCTAATTGCGGTGGCAGATAATGTAATCGTCCTGACCTTGGCCACCATAGCTATGGGCTTGTCCGGGGGCAGCATTCTGCCGTTAATGGGCCTCATTTATAGCGCGCGTTTTGGCACGGCCTCATTTGGCAGAGTCATGGGTTTTGGCACGCTGACTATTTTGGCGGGATCAACCAGCCCCATTATGGCGGGTTGGGTATACGACGTGTTTGGTAGCTACAACTATGCTTACATAGTGTTGGCATCAATAATGGTGCCGTCGGCCATCGCGATGATGTATTTGCGAGAAGAATAGCGCAGCCAAAACAGCCGGGCAAAAATATTTACAAGCGGAGTAACTCTGCCGATTGCGCCCCACTTCGGTCAAATCATTCGCCGGCGGTAGTTTTTAATTTAGCTGATGTCTCCCGTTGTTTGTTGTATTCCTCACGCAATGTATTTATTTCCTCTGGGCTCAAATGCGCAATATTTAAAAAGTCCTCTTTCCAACTAGCTTCCTCTGACCATACCTGAGATGACTGCAGCGTGGTTCTCGGTTGCGTCGCTGTTT
>OJDI01000252.1_pt1 | contig 23897 bp, 22 predicted proteins | sample 1592601 | NCBI WGS metagenome assembly OJDI01 (sample SAMN05416845, study PRJEB24817) | seawater metagenome | isolation source: Sea water | place: Canada:Atlantic | collected 2013-07 | reverse complement strand
CTTCTCATTCACTCCTCCCTGTAAAAAAATAAAAATATCTCACAGGGAGAAAACAAGGAGGACTACATGAGGTAAACACCAATAAACATAGAAGGTCTAAAATACCTAAAGCTCTAACTCATTAACTTCTTATTCATTCCTCCTTGTAAAAAACAACTTACAGAGAAAACGAATAACAACAAAGACAATTGCACTAGAACTTAAAGCTAGTTATATTTTTATTTTATTAAATCTGTAACGTATGCTCTAAATTCATCAGCCATTTCTGGGTGGCGTAAAGCATATTCTACATTCGCTTTCATATAGCCTAACTTAGAACCACAGTCATGCGATTTACCTGTCATGTGAAATGCTTCTACTGTTTCTTTTTCCATTAACATCGCAATAGCGTCAGTTAATTGAATTTCATCGCCAGCACCTGGAGGAGTTAGCTTTAACAGCTCCCAAATTTTTTCAGACAATACATAACGACCTACTACAGCTAAATTAGACGGAGCATCTTCAACGGCAGGCTTTTCAACAACAGCAGTCATAGGTTGTGACTCACCTGGTGCTAATTCAACACCACCACAGTCAACCACACCGTAACTACTTACTTGCTCCATAGGTACTGGTTCAACCATAATTTGGCTATAACCACCTACTTCATTGTAACGCGTTAACATCGCTGCTAAATTTTCAGTTCTTAAATCGGCAGTCGCATCATCTAAAATTACATCAGGTAACACGACAACAAATGGTTCGTCGCCAATAATAGGACGAGCTTTTAATACCGCATGCCCCAAGCCTTTTGCTTCACCTTGGCGCACATGTAAAATGGTAACGTCTTTCGGACATATTGCTTGAATTTCATCAAGTAACTGGCGCTTAACACGCTTTTCTAACGTAGTTTCAAGCTCAAAAGACTTATCAAAATGGTTTTCAATCGCATTTTTAGAAGAGTGCGTAACTAAAACAATTTCTTTAATACCGGCAGAAATACATTCATTCACAATATATTGAATTAATGGTTTATCTACAATCGGCAACATCTCTTTTGGAATAGCTTTTGTCGCTGGTAACATCCGTGTGCCTAAGCCCGCTACAGGTATTACCGCTTTTTTGATTTTACTTGTCATTTTTATCCCTAATTACAGTATTTTCTTTATTGTATTGGTTGTTAAACTTTTTGTCATGACTTTATAGATGAAATGTTTGCGTTTATAGGTTTTTGAGTAATTTATTAATGGAATAAAGTGAGTTCTAACACAAACTTAAAGACATTAAAAAAGGCCGAATATCGACCTTTAAATTACTCATATTAATTAAGAGTACTGCTCAGCTATCCAGTTTTGGTAAGAACCGTCCATCACACTCTTCCACCATTCTTCGTTATTTAAATACCAAGCAACGGTTTTAGCAATGCCGGTTTCAAACGACTCTTTCGGTTGATAACTTAACTCATTATTGGTTTTAGTAGCGTCAATGGCATATCTGCGATCATGACCAAGTCTATCTGTCACATAAGTAATCAATGACTCTGTATTTTGTGCCATCGCCGCTTTAGCTTTAGGAAAGCGGCTGGCTAAATCTTTGTTTTTAACAAATTCTTGCTCAACCAGCTTTGAAATAGTTTTTACTATATCTATATTAGCCCATTCGTTATCACCACCAATATTGTAGTTCTCACCAATTCGACCATTTTGTAACACTAAGTCGATTCCGTAAGCATGATCTTCAACGTATAACCAGTCACGAATTTGTTGGCCATCACCGTAAATTGGCAAGGCTTTATCATGCAATATATTGGTGATAACCAAAGGAATAAGCTTTTCAGGAAAATGAAACGGACCATAATTGTTTGAGCAGTTACTGGTAGTAACATTTAAACCGTAAGTATGATGATAAGCGCGCACTAAATGATCGCTTGCCGCTTTGCTCGCAGAATAAGGCGAATTAGGCGCGTAAGCTGTATCTTCTGTAAATGCAGGGTCTGTTGGTGAAAGCGTGCCGTACACTTCATCAGTAGACACATGATGAAAACGATGTTCTTCAAGAACTTTACCATCATTAAAAGCCCCATCTAACCATACTTTTTTAGCGGCTTTAAGCAAGCTATAGGTACCCATAATATTAGTTTCAATAAAAGCATCTGGACCAGTAATTGAACGGTCAACATGCGACTCAGCGGCAAAATGTACTAAGGTATCAATACCGTGTTCAACCAATAACTTTTCAATTAAAACTTGGTCACAAATGTTACCATGCACAAAGGTGAAGTTAGCTTCATCTTTTACAGAGTCTAAATTGGCAATATTACCTGCGTAAGTTAATGCATCAAGCACAACCACTTTGTCGGCTGAATATTTGTTCATCCAATAATGAACAAAGTTAGCGCCAATAAAACCAGCACCACCGGTAACTAATAATTTTTTCATCATATATCTCTAAAATTTTTATAATTCTTTATAATTTCGCAGCGATAAAACAGTTACGCTGTAAACAATAAGCTAAGACTGTTCAGCTTTTAAAGCCGTCATCATAGTATGTAGTTGCTCTTGCCAATGGCTAAACTTAAACTCAGGCAAAGCGCTAGCTAAGCTGCTTTTATCTAACACACTATAATGTGGGCGTTTAGCCGGTGTTGGATATTGCGCAGTAGTTATAGGTTTAATCGGTATTTTTTTATCTAATAAGCCAAGTTGTAAACCCATGCGTTGAATAGCAACAGCAAAATCAAACCAACTCGCCACGCCTGTATCAGTGTAATGGTGAATACCATTAATCTTGTCAGTTAGGCTTGCTATGCAAACTTTAGCTAAGCCTTTAGCATATGTAGGTGAACCTATTTGGTCACTTATAACACCAAGCTCTGGTTTAGTATTCATTAAGCTCAACATGGTTTTTACGAAATTATTACCATGTATTGAATACACCCAAGACGTGCGAATAATACAACTTCTTTCTGGATAAACATCAGCAATAAAATGCTCACCTTGTGCCTTACTTGCACCATAAACCCCTAATGGATTTATTTCATCAGTAGGTAAATAAGGCGAGCCTTTATCACCATGAAAAACAAAGTCAGTAGAAACATGAACAAAAGGAATAGCTAAATCTTTACAAGCTTTAGCTAAATTGCCTGGCGCTTTTGCATTGAGCATAAAAGCATTATCAACATCGCTCTCGGCTTTATCAACGGCAGTATAAGCAGAGGCGTTGATAACACCTGAAGCTTGGTACGCTTGTAAACGTGCAGAAATTATTGATACATCTTGCAAATCTATATCATTACGCCCTAAACAAACTATTTCATGCTCTTTGGATGAAAGCTGGCTTAGCTCCCAGGCCAATTGCCCCGATTTACCTATAACGATTATTTTCATGGTTTAAGTTAGCTTTATTGTAATTGTACGATTAAATTTTTATTTATCTTGCTTCAACCTAAGCGCTAAAAGCAGGCGCATCTTTAAACAACAACCCCACTTCATCTTTAGCAGAAAGCGAAGGAGCATTGCCATTAACCAACGGCCATTGAATATTTAAAGCTGGATCATTCCACAATAACGACACTTCATGTTCTGGCGCGTAATAGTCTGTACATTTATAAACAAACTCTGCCGACTCACTCATCACATAAAAACCGTGAGCAAAACCTTCTGGCACCCAAAGTTGACGCTTATTTTCACCAGAAAGCACTACACCAACATGTTGGCCATAGGTTGGCGACTCTTTCCGCATATCTACAGCAACATCGTAAACTTCGCCCGAAGTAACACGCACTAACTTGCCTTGGGTATTTTTTAATTGGTAATGCAAACCGCGCAAAATACCATGGCTAGATTTACTATGATTGTCTTGCACAAAGCTCTTCTGCGCGCATTCACGGGTAAACTCATCTACCCGAAAAGTCTCCATAAAAAAACCACGGTCATCACCAAACACATTAGGTTCAATAATTTTTACATCTGGTATATCTGTGTTTATATAATTCACTAAAACTCCATAAAAACCCATAAAAAATAAATAAACTTCATATTTCACAAGGAGGAATGAAGGAGGACTACAGGAGATAAACATAAAGTACTTGAATATGGCTAAAGTAGTTCCTCATTCCCTTTTCATTCATTCCTCCTTGTAAAACTAAACAGCTAACAGCGATAAATGAATAAGAACCGAAAGAGAAGTAATGTTTCAAACATCAAACTCTCTTTCTATTAAAGCAAAGTTCCTCCTATCCTCCACTTGCAAGAATGACCTGTGCCTAAACGTTAAAAAGACAAATTAAATCTTCTCACACCATCCGCTAACTTTTTAACATTGAAATTAATCAGTAAACCTTTATCTATATCAGTTAACTTCATATAAGTTGACAATTGTGCTGAATACACAGGAATAATTTTATCAACTGATTTAAGCTCAATCACTAGCTTGTTTGGTAGCAGTATATCTAGCCGATAACCTGCTTCAATATCTATATTCTTATAACATATAGGCAAAATAACTTGAGATTGTGCTGTTATACCATTCAAATACAGCTCATACATCAAACATTTCTCATAAGTTGACTCTAATAGTCCAGGACCTAATTGCTTATGTACCTCAATAGCGCAACCTATGACTTTACCCGTAAAATCCATTTCCATACACTTAATCCTTTAAGTTATAAATATTAAATAAAAATCATCCCTTTATAAGTCAACTCTTGATTTTCTCATTCTTTTCTCCCTGTAAAAAGAAAAGCCCTTTAAAAAACCCGTTCTTCAATCAACTTAATTAAATACTCACCGTAACCACTTTTAATTAAAGGTTGTGCTATTTCACGCAGCTTCGCTTCACTCAACCAACCATTGCGATAACCAACTTCTTCAGGGCAATTAACTTTTAAACCTTGGCGCTTATCAATAGTGGCAATAAACTGTGCTGCAGCAAGTAAATCATCATGCGTACCCGTATCAAGCCAAGCCGTACCGCGACCCATAATTTCTACTTTTAACTCACCGGCTTTTAAATATTGATCAATAACGTCAGTAATTTCTAACTCACCTCGTGCTGAAGGTTTAACATTTTTAGCAAAGTCAACAACACGCTCATCAAAGAAATACAAACCAGGTACTGCATAGTTTGACTTAGGTACAACAGGCTTCTCTTCAATAGAAATAGCTGTACCCGAATCATCAAACTCTACAACACCGTATGATTTAGGATTAGACACATGATAGCCAAATACCGTACCACCACTTTGTTGTGCATTTGCCGCTTTAAGTGATTTAACTAAGTCATGGCCATAAAACATATTATCGCCTAACACTAAAGCAGCAGGAGCACCGTTCAAGAACTCTTCTGCTAAAATAAAGGCTTGAGCTAAACCATCAGGACTAGGTTGCACTTTGTAAGAAATGGAAACACCAAAATTTGCACCATCACCTAAAAGATCTTCAAAACGATCAATTTCTTCGGGTGTTGAAATAATCAAAATTTCTTGAATGCCTGCCTGCATTAACGTTGCAAGCGGATAATAAACCATAGGTTTATCGTAAACAGGCATCAGTTGTTTACTAACAACTTTTGTTAGCGGGTAAAGACGTGTTCCACTTCCGCCGGCTAGTATTATTCCCTTATGCATATACACTATCTAAACCTCTATTTTAATAAATTAGCAAATTGTTTTCTGATAATAAACGAATGTAACGTGCATAAATCGATTATCAAATACCTAAGTGTAAATTATATTGCTAGCTCTGTTAACAAAAGTAAATTAAAAAACAAATAGCAATGGATATATGAAACCTGTTACTAGTTGTTTTTATATTAACGTGCGCTATAAATATTTAATTCGCACTAATTTTATCGGTACTTAGCAATAGTTCACTTTAAAGAAGGCGACTTAAATTAATGAAAGTTTTTTTTAAATCAAAAACAAAAAATGATACTCCATGGTATCATTTTTATTTGTTTACAATTTCAACAGTAATTAACTACTTTTTATAAAATGCTTTGTACCATTTCACAAATTCAGCTACGCCTGTTTCAAAACTAACTTGTGATTTGTAATCAATCACGGCAAATAAGTCATTCACTTCTGCATAGGTTTGGTAAACATCGCCTGGTTGCATTTCACGAAAATTTTTCTTTGCTTCAATGCCTAGCTCGTCTTCAATGGCCTTTACAAACCCCATCAAGTTTATTGGCGAACCATGGCCAATATTATAAATAGAATATGGCGCTGAACTAGAAGCCGGTGAGCCGCTTTCAACTTTCCATGCTGAATCTCTTTCAGGTACTACATCAGCAATACGAACAACACCTTCAACAATGTCATCTACATGGGTAAAGTCACGCCACATATCACCATTATTGTTAATATCGATTGTCTCACCATCTAAAATCTTTTTAGTGAAGATATAAGGCGCCATATCAGGTCGACCCCATGAGCCATATACAGTAAAAAATCGTAACCCTGTGGTTGGCATATCGTAAAGATGAGAGTAACTATGCGCCATCAACTCGTTAGATTTTTTGGTTGCTGCGTATAATGAAACTGGGTGATCAACCGAATCACTAGTTGAAAATGGTGTTTTATTATTTAAGCCATAAACCGAACTAGAAGATGCATAAATTAAATGCTTAACCTTATTATTACGACAACCTTCAAGAATAGTTAAATGCCCAATTAAATTAGAGTCGGCATAAGCCATTGGGTTTTCAATTGAATATCTAACACCGGCTTGAGCCGCCAGATGAATTACCCGATCAAACTTTTCTTCAGCAAATAATGTAGCCATATTTTCGCGATCGGTAAGATCTAGTTTTACAAATCGAAACAGCTCTTCATTTTCCAAAGTATTTTCTAATGTAAACTTATCTAACTCAGCTAAACGCGCTAGCTTAAGGTTAACATCGTAATAGTCGTTTAGGTTATCAATACCAACAACCTCATGACCTTGCTCACATAGTTTTTTTGACACATGAAAACCAATAAAACCTGCTGCGCCAGTCACTAAATATTTCATTTCAAATCCATATAATTATTAAATCTACTTTCTACACATCATGGTAACTAAGTTCTAAAACGTTACAAGCCATAAACGTTGCGGGAGTTAGTCACTGCCAAATAAGTCACGAGTATAAACTTTATCTTTTACGTCATTTAATTCAATATCCATACGATTTGAAACAATAACATCAGATATTTCTTTGAACGCCTCTAAGTCGCTATACACCTTAGAGTGAAAAAACTCTTTCTCTTCTAGCACTGGCTCATAAATTACCACTTCAATGCCTTTCGCTTTAATTCGCTTCATAATACCTTGAATAGAAGAGGCTCTAAAATTATCAGAGCCAGTTTTCATGATCAAACGATATACCCCAACGACTTTAGGGTTTTTACTAATAATAGAGTCGGCGATAAAGTCTTTACGTGTAGTGTTAGCGTCAACAATTGCACGAATAATATTGTTAGGTACATTATTGTAATTAGCTAATAACTGCTTAGTATCTTTAGGTAAACAATAACCGCCATAACCAAAAGAAGGGTTATTATAGTGATTACCAATGCGCGGGTCTAACCCCACACCTTCAATAATATGCTTCGCATCTAAACCGTGTGCTTCAGCATAACTATCTAACTCATTAAAATAAGCTACACGCATAGCCAAATAGGTATTTGAAAATAACTTAACGGCTTCCGCTTCTGTCGAATCAGTAAACAATACATCTATATTTTCTTTAATCGCGCCCTGCACAAGTAAGTTTGCAAACACCTTTGCTCGTTCACTTTGTTCACCAACAATAATACGAGAAGGATAGAGGTTATCGTATAACGCTTTACCTTCACGTAAGAATTCAGGAGAGAACATAATATTGTCACAACCCAATTCTTTTTTAATATTTTCAGTGTAGCCAACAGGAACAGTAGATTTAATAATCATCACAGCATCAGGGTTTGCCGATAAAACATCTTTTATAACCGCTTCAACAGATGATGTATTAAAGTAATTAGTTGCTACGTCATAATCTGTAGGTGTAGCAATAATCACAAAATCTGCATCGGCATAAGCCAACTTTTTATCAAGAGTTGCAGTAAAGTTAATTGGCTTATTTTTTAGAAAATCTTCTATTTCAACATCAACAATAGGTGATTTCTTTTCATTAAGTAATTTTACTTTCTCTTCTATTATATCAACAGCAATCACTTCATTGTGCTGCGCTAATAACATTGCGTTTGATAAACCTACGTAGCCTGTACCGGCTATTGCTATTTTCATGATTTACTCGTTAACATTTATTATTCATGTTTATATTGGTTAATTAATTTAAAGAAGCCAAGTGATATTAATTTAAACACTCATTTATTGCTTGCAGATATTTATTTATTACAATCTGCTCATCAAATTCATCTTTAATTTTCTTTCTGCTGTTCTGCCCCATTACTAGTCGTTCTTGATGAGACATGTTAAAAACCAGCTCTAATTTCTCAGTCAGACTTTCAGTAGATCGAGGTACGCAAAGGAAACCGTTAACCCCATCATCTACAGTTTCACGGCAACCAACATTGTCAGTCGTAACAATAGGCTTACCCATCGCTCCAGCTTCAAGTAGTGACTTGGGGACCCCCTCACGGTAATAGGAAGGTAAAACCATACAATCAACTTTAGCTATTTCTTGTTCAACATTATCTGAAACACCTAAATAGTTAATCACCCCCTCTTCAACCCAAGAATTCATATCCTTACTAGACACAGCAGATGGGTTATTTACATCCAAAAAGCCTAACAAGCAGAACTCTATATCTGTCCCATATTTATTCTTTAATATGCGTGCTGCATCAACATATTGTTGAATACCCTTGTCGTATAGCATACGCGCAATTAGCAAGAATCTAACTTTGTTATCATCAGGTGCGGGGGTAAGTGTAAAACGAGACAAATCAACACCTGAGCCAGGCAATCTATCATTTGGCACCACTGTTGTAATTTTTTTTTCTAAAAAAAGTTTCCTATCATCTTCATTCTGAAAAAATAGTTTAGTGGCTTTGGGTTGACTTATTTTATACAAAAATCTTGCTAACTTAGAAGTAATACTTTCATTGATGAACAAAATACCTAAACCAGCAATATTATTAATAGACTTAGTGCCATGACAATATGCGGCTAAGGTACTATATATGTTGTTTTTGGGAGTAAAGTTTAAAGCTACATCAAACTTTTTATTTCTATATATACGATAGAAATCAAAAAAAGTTTTAATATCTCGAATTGGGTTTGTGCCACCTTGATCAATACTAATATCAATAAATTCACAACCTAACTCCGAAAATTTACTTGAATATTCATCTCTTGGAGCAATTGCACTTACATTATACCCTTGATTTATCAGAGCAATAATTGTATTTTTTCTGAAATTAAATAAATACCACGAAGTGTTGGCTGTAATTGCAATATGCATCTTATAATTTACCTTATTTATATGCTCTGGTTTAACTTTTTTAATATATTAGTAATATTTAAACTGGCTATTGGTTCTCTAACCAGGCTTGAAACATCAATATATTCCAAAGTATATAAGACCAATTTCTTTTACCTTCCTTATGCTCATTCCATAGCTTTTCCACTAACTTTGGATTGAGATAACCTTGTTTAGATATTTTTTCAAAATCTAATAAATTATCAGCCCAACCTCTTAAACCTTCGCGTAACCACTTTTCTAATGGTATTCCAAAGCCTTTTTTAGGGCGTTCGATTAACTCTTTGGGAACATATTTATAAAGTATTTGCCTAAGAGGCCATTTAATACCGCCGTTTAGCCTTTTGATATTCATAGTGAGTTTTGCAGTAAACTCAACAACTGTATGATCAAGTAACGGGACTCGTGTTTCTAAAGAGACGGCCATTGCAGCCCGATCAACTTTACATAAAATATCGTCAATCATATAGGTCTTTAGATCCAGTAATGACATCTTGTCATATAAACCTAAACTATCTTCTTCTGTTGAAAATTGCTGCGAATAAAGAGGATCTCGCCCACCAATGACCATATGATCGGGTTCTCTGGTATGTGCCATTAAATAGTTAGCATAAAAATGTTCAAAACTAGTAGATTTTAATGCATCTGCGCCTTTATGGATTTGATCACCAAAATTGGAGCTATGAAAACTAAATACACGATCCCAAAAAGATGTAGGGACACTTTTTAAAAAAAACGCAGTTAATTTACGAACTGGTACAGGAAGAAGTTGAATTTTATTCCAGGCATTCGCTGTTCTCTTGTAGCGACTATAACCCGAAAAAAGTTCATCACCACCATCACCTGATAATGATACTGTTACATGTTCTTTTGCCATTTTCGATACAAGGTACGTCGGGATTTGGCTAGAGTCAGCAAAAGGCTCTGAATAAATAGATGCTAAGTGGGGAATTATTGCAAGTGCATCTTCAGTAGTTGCATAAAATTCAGTGTGTTCAGTACCTAAGTGTCTTGCCACTTCTTTAGCATATAAAGCTTCATTATAGCCTTCTTCATGAAAGCCTATAGAAAAGGTTTTTACTGGTTTTGAAGACCTTAATTGCATTAGAGCTACAATGGTAGAGGAGTCTACACCACCTGATAAAAAGGCACCTAGTGGCACATCAGCTGCCATTTGCCTTTCAACTGCATCACCTAAAACTCCCTCTAGTTCAGTGACGGCGTCAGCTAAGGTACCTTGATAACTTTTTTTTGCCCCTTCAATAATAGTGTTACTTGCAGACCAATAAGTTAACTCTTCGGGGTGTTTACAATTCACATCAAAATGGATCATTGTGCCAGCATTTAGCTTTTTTATTCCTTGATATATAGAGTAAGGTGAAGATATATAACCTTGTCTCATATACATCGATAATGCATTGCGATCGATTTCAGCTTCAAATTTAGGGTGTAACTTTATCGAAGAAAGCTCTGAACCGAATATTAACGTATCATTTTGCCAGCCGTAATATAGCGGTTTTTCACCTAAACGATCTCTAATTAGAGTCAGTTTATTACTAACTGTATTCCAAACCGCCATTGCAAACATACCAATGGTTTGTTCAATAGTTTTTTCTACTCCCCATATTTCGAATGCCTTCAAGAGTGTTTCGGTATCCGAAGATCCATTCCAAGATATAGTAGCTTCTTTTTCTAATAGCCCTCTTAATATGACATGGTTATAAATTTCCCCATTAAAAGCTATAACATATTTACCACTACAAGAATGCATTGGTTGATGTCCAGCAGCAGTTAGATCAACTATAGCTAAACGTCTATGTGAAAAACCCACTCCGTTAGTTTTATCAAACCATGTTCCACTATCATCAGGTCCTCTATGTGAAATAACAGCCCCCATAACATTGAGTAACTTGTCTGCTTCCTGTTCTGAACTAAAGTATTTATAAAAACCAGATAAACCGCACATTTAAACTAACCTATTAATTTTTGATAAAGATCATTATATTTTGATAAAGCAAGGGAAATCGAAAAATTCTGACATATACGTCGTCTTGAGGATTTAGATAATGTTTCTTTTTCGATTGCTGACAACTGCAGAGTCTGCTGTATAACTTGAGCTAGTGCAGCAGGTTGAAATGGTGGTACAACAAAATTACTATTATTAACTATAAACGCGGCATCACCAACGTCTGTAACAATAGCAGGGACAGAGCAAGCCATAGCCTCTGCAACTACATTAGGAAAACCTTCACTCTCAGAGGGCATACAATAAATATCAAACCCTTGCATGTACTCTTGTACATGACTAGTTTCATCAACTACTATTATACGTTTATTTAAACTCTCATCATTTAATAAAGTCGACAAAGTCGGAGCAGAAGAAATATTTCTTCCTATAAGCATTATCTTTAATTTATTAAATAGTAAAGGCGAATTCAAAGAGATAATTTTTAGTGCCTGCAACAAATATATATGACCTTTGACTTCTGCAAACCTGCCGACCATGCCAAGCACTAATTCATCACTTTTAATATCAAATTTTTTTCTTAATGACTTCCGTTGTTTTATATCGGCCTTAAACAAATCAGTATCTATGCCGTTGTGAATGACAGTCATATTTTCTGAATTATAGCCCGCATTTATATGAGACTCTTTTGCAGAGTATGCACAACAAATAATAGGTACTGGGTATCGATAGGATAAAACCCCACAAATTTTAGAAAGTAAGCCTGAAACTCCCTTAGGAATCTCGGTTCGCCTAATATTCCAAACTACTTTGTGAGGCAGTTTTAAAGTTATAGCTGTAAGTAGACCAAAAAAATTACCGATGTACATCCAGCATTGAATAATAGAATCAATAGTATATAGCTGCTTAAGTAAAGCTCTTAAATTGAAAAAGCCGGTTATTAAGCCTAAACCATTAAAACCTAGTTCATAAACAACAATACCATTAGATAAAAGCCGTTTCTTTATTTCTGTATTGTCTGTTCTTAAAGAGATTACAATATGTTCATTTTTTTTCGGGTTAGATGATAAGATCAATCTCTCAAGTTGTGATTCAGCACCTCCTTGAGTTAACCCACTAATAATATGTATTATCTTCATTTTAAAACCAACCGTGGTAACAATGTAACCAAAAATTTTAAAAATATAAATAAAGCTAAGGAATAAATAAATAAAACAAACACACCTAACCAACCTGGTAGTAAATAAAAAGCCCACGTAAACCATAGGATATCTTTAAGTGAAGACCCTCCACCAAGTAACCTGAACAAAAAAACGCTTATAAAACAAAGAAATAAAGTATAGATAAAAACAAAGGCTGCCCATAAATGGTTTATAAGTAACCAACCTGCTAGCCCTGGATTAACATTCCAAGTACCAACTTCAAAATTCCAATTGAAATTTCCTACAGAAGTAAAGATAGTTCCCAGAGGATAACGTCGTGGTTCATCAAAAATTTTATCTAGCATCAGGCCATGTAAACCTTCTAGCCAAAAAGGGAAAAAAACATTCTGTTCATACAGCGGCATTAAAGTGTCTGACAATCTATATATTTCAGTTACGATAGAAACAATTTGAAATCTATATAATAAGTGTTCAATACCTATAATAAAGGATTGAAAATAACCTTCAGATTGGCTGCTGGTAAAAAGCTCCACAACATAACTATCTAACCCAGCATTATCTGTTCCACCAAAATACAATCGAAATGCGAACTTTAGAATGTTAATGAAAGGATATGATACAAGTATAATTATAAAAAATACGAAGATTTTGTTAAGTGAAATTTTTTTCTCTCGGTATGCCTTTGAAAGCTCCATAAAAGCGAACAATAACAAAATTCCAGCTTGCCCGCGTGTAATAAATGATACTAAAGCGACAATACCATTAATTTTAAAATATTTGGAATCCCTATAGCAACCATAATATATAATAAAAAGCATATCTATAGGAAAGAAAACCCAAAATATCGAAAAAGATGTAGAAGCTCTCTCGTTTCCTGAGCCAGCTATATTTACACCATAGAATAAATTGAAAGCTATAAATATTATTTGAAAGATAAAAATTAAAAGCCCTAATCTATGCTCGACCTTCTCGGGATGCTTAGTTCTTAAAGTTTTGAAGTTAAATTTCAAAAATAAATTAAAAAGAGGGAATAAAAAAAAGTAATACGAAATTAATACTGTTAATAATGATACTGTTAACATAAAAAAATCTTGTACAGGAAAGCCGACTACATCACCCACCAACTGACCTGTATTCAACATTACAAAATAGGATGTTAAATTAACCAATAGAAGGAATGCTCCTAATAAATAACGAACCATATTTATTTTAAAAGCCTAGTTGCAGGTACACCTACGTATGTTCCATTTTCAGTACAATTCTTTAGCACAACACTGTTGGCGCCAATTTTTACGTTATTACCAATAATGACCGGTCCTAATATTTTAGCACCCGTTGAAATCAAAACATTATGGCCAACCCTAGGTTGATTACCTTTACTTGACTTTTCTGTATCTCTATTGCCAAGTGTGACACCATTAAAAATTTTACAGTTATCGCCTAAAATCACATCGGCACCAATCACGATATCATGCCCATGTGCAATAACTAGACCCTTACCAAATTTTGCTTTTAATGAAATATCACTAGAGAATAATATTCTGATTATATATTCGATTATTAATGAAAATACTCGCCCTATTAATGGAGTTTTAGATAAAGAGCCTCCTAATCTGATTAAAAATAACATATGCAAAGTGTGGTTACATATAAACCATTTAATATTAACAATTACATTTTGACTTTTAGATGCAGAACAAACATCAGAATAGAAATTTTTTATGGACATAGCTCACCTTTTAACGAATCTTTAGAAACTTTACTTCTTCTAAAAATATTTTAATTTCTTTTAAACTAATACCGCCTTTGATTGAACACTTAAGAGAAAGAGACAAAAATTTAGAAGCAAGAATAAATTCTTTTTTTTTGAAAGCCGAGTAACTTGATAACAAGGCAACTAACGCTAGATCTGATTTATGCTGCGGATATCTTAGAGATAATAGGTTCATAGTTTTAGCAATAACATTCAAAACCTTATTACCAGCGCTCGAAACACCGACAAAGGTGCGATACGCAGTTAATGGAATATCTGAGGCATAAATAGCTACCCCATCACCAATACGCTCGATATTTGCATACCAATCAAGTATATCAAATGAGGGTAAATAACCAATTTTACAGTCTGTCCGGTACATTAGCGAACTATTTACACCTAGCGCCATATACCGAATAACAGAAGCCCGTGTAAAACGATTATTTAAGAATTCTACATTATTATTTAAATCTTCTTTAATTATACCTTGTGGATTGACAAGAACTGCTCGTGTCCAAGAAAGGTTACAATTAGGTGTACTATCCATCGCATTTACTTGCAATTTCAGCTTGTTAGGCAACCAATAATCATCACCATCACAGTGACAAGTATAAACGCCTTTAGACCTTTTGTGTGTATCAATATAATTAGCACTTCCACCAATATTTTTTTTTCTTTCGATTATAAATAAATTGGTATTTTCAATCGAGATACTTTTTAATATCTCTAGTGTCTTATCTGTAGAACAGTCATCGCCTACTATTACTTCAAAAGGAAAATCAACGTCCTGATTTAAAATACTCTCTACACATTGTTTTATATACTTTTCTTGATTGTAAGTGACAATACAAACACTAACTTTTGGATTATTCATATTAATTTTTTTTCAGTAATTGATTTTTTGTTAATTGTTTTTTTACGATAGTTCGCGCTTTATCGGAGCTCAAAACAGCCATTAATAACAGGGCTAGACTAACAACTAAAATATAAAACACATTCCACAGTAAGCCATTACTTTCAAAGGGAAAAAACAGAAACAATACACCTAGGATGGCCACAGGGACAACGATTTTCAAACAGTCATTCATTATCCACCCAAAATGTAAATCAGGAGCTAACTTATAATGAACAAATGCAACCCAGAACAATAAGTAACTTGCATTTATTATTAACCAAGCGTAACCAGCCCCTATTGCACCATAATAAGTTGCTGAAAAAATAATACTAGGAACTAATACAAACAGCAGAATCACATTTCCAATAAAGTGATAATATAAATTACCTTTTGCATACTGTAGATAGTACGGAAAAGCAGCTAAAGCTAAACAACCATTCCCTAATGCATATAGTTGAAGAATGGGGGCCGCGTTATCCGCGATTTTTACATCACCTGTCCATAATAAAAGTAAGGGGTGCGCCACTATAAATAAAGAGACTGATACTGCGCTAACCACTACTGCGACCAACTGGGTTGCTGATTTATAGATTTCAAACAATTTAGGTTCATTGCTTTGAGCTTGTAAATTTGCCATTCTAGGCATTAACGCATTACTTACTGGAGCGCTTATTATATTAATACCATTAGCCACCAAAATAGCTAATGTAAAATAACCATACATTTCTAAGCTTAATACACCCGATAAAACCAACTTATCCGTTTGCGTTACAGCGACCCAAACCATTGAAGTAAATGCAATAGTTAAAGAAAATTTAAGAACTGTTTTAATTGGTTTTAAAGACCAGCCAATATCAGAAGCTAGTGCCAATTTACGTGGTAACAATTGAGACGACTTGGCCCAAAGCCCTAAAAACTCTATCACAGCTACAATCAACTGATGCATGAAGAATACAACAGGTGTAAATCCCCATATCCACATTGAAACCAAAACAAAAACAAAGCGGAGTGTTGCTATAACAGAATTAAATACACTTAACCAAACTATTTTTTCACTTCCCGTTATAACACCACGGTACAAACCACACACCCATCTTAGACCAACACATAGCGCCATTATTTTTAATGACAAACCTACATCAGCTAAATTTAAACTTGTAACATTTAGCCATTCAACCGCTATTTTATTCGTAAATATATAAAGCAGTGAGGTGCCTATAACAGCAATGGATATAAAAATGACACTAAGCGCACGGTATAACTGTCTGTACTTTAATGAAGATAAAGCACCCGCGTTATATCGAGCTGACTCTCTTGCTACAGTTGGAGTTAAACCAAGATCAAGTAAGCCAAACCATGCTTGTAACATTGCAAAAAAACCTACCAAACCATACGCTTCTGCCCCCATATATTTAATATATAAAGGTAAAAGCAATATTCCGATTAAGGTTACATATATTTGACTGATGTAATTAGCAATGATATTTTTTTTAAACATATTGATTCACTAATAACTTAGAATATTTTTTTCAAAAACAAGGATTTTTCAGAACAATTAACCTCTGTAAAACCTAACTTTGTATAAAGTGATATAGCCCCTAAATTATTTTTATATACTTCTAAAAGTAAACTCTTATGCTGATGTGATTTCAAAAAACATATTGCCTCATCTAATAATGTTTTTGCTAAATTTTTACCTCTAAATTTCATACCTACAGCTAGCATAGGCAAATATGCTTGTTCTGTGTTGTAATAAACAGCGCAAAATCCTGCAAGTTCATCGGCAAATACCTTAGAAAATATTTTAGAGCTCTTAACTAGTTTTCCTGAATACTCAACCAAATCAATATTTGATGAAAGAGGAGGAGAAAAATCGCTGTCCACTGACACTAAAAGGTTTAATAGCTGGGCTTGATTAACTTTCATAATTAACCAGTTTAAAGAAGTCATCTATCGCTGTTGTTAATGTTTCAATATCTTCAATTGAAGTATCTTGATGTACTGGAAAGTTTAATATTTCTTGAGAAATCTGACCTGACAAAGGAAATTTGGTAAGATCAATTTCTTCGATCATTCTGTAATATAAAGCTACTGTAGGCAAATCTCTTTCTAAAAGATAAAAATATAGTTTTTCTCTTAAATCTCTTTTTATGCGCACCGGAAATGTTTGCGGTATATCATTAATATCTAAGGAATAAAGTATGTCTAAATTATCATTTTTAGAAAGTCGCTTTACGTATTCAAGGTAATTATTTCTTCTAATACTTGCTATTAGAGAAAAATCAGAATTTGAAAATATTTCCAAGTCGGAAAACGTCATTTTTTGTTCATCTAAGACAGAGGGTAATTTAAGTGCTTGAATATTAGTTTTAAGTACTCCGCCACTGTTCGTTGGTAAATATTTATGGACTGAATAAAAACTATAATCACCATAATTACCAATTATTTGGTCTTTAACCCCTAAATGAAAAGCATGCGCACAATCTTCAACTAGTACAACTTTATGCTTAGTACAGATAGTTTTTATTGTATTCATATCACTTCGACAAAAACCAAAATAATGAATAACCAAAGCTACGGTTACATTATTTTCAATTATATTTTTTTCAAAGCTAGCAAGATCCACTTCCAATTCTTCGCCTATAGTATAAAAGCAAACATCTGTTGAATGTGCTAAGACTGGATCGTAAACACCTGAACCTTCTTTGTCATTTCTTCCAATATATGAAGGTAGTAATAATGTTGTTTTGGAGTTTGTGCTCATGGTGGCAATAATATGCCCCCAAGCAGTTCTTGCATTTTTCGTAAACTGTAAACCAATAGCACAGTTATTTATATTAAAAGCTGATTTGGATATCATTAATATTTCTCTTTATAAATTATCTAAACTGCCACTATTGAGCATTTCTAAAGTATCTTCTTTGCTGTTAAACATTAAAATATCAATGATAGATAATCCTACTTCAAACTCTTTACCTAACTGCTTGTATTCAGGTAATGGCTGATTAATAAAAGATAACTTGATACCCTTTGATTGATATTTACTTTTATCAAAAAAAGACTGCCCACCTGATGCATTAATATAATTATCATAACCCAATGCCAAACAAATATTTAAAGCCCACTCATCAGGTGCTTCTGGTGAAATGATATCAAGATCCATTTCAGAAAAAACTGAAATTTCTGTTGATATATTCAAATATTCACATATATCTACCAAAACAATTTTATTTAACTCACAAATTGTATCAACGTCGTTTGAGAGACTTTTTGAAACCAACTCTAGCACAGCATGAAAATATGGAGCTTTTTTCTTATAAACATTTAATTGTGCAATAACTTTATTTTTCCAGTCAGAAACATTATCAATCAAAACTTCATTGATTGGAGTTCCTAGAGGAGCTTTTACTAACGGAACTTTAATATAAGACGCCCCTCCAGATTCTTTTATTATACGATTACGCTCTATCCAGCCCTTTCTCATGAATTGTGGGGTATCAAAAATAATAAATTTATCCGCTTGTGCTATTAAGCTGAAATAACCCAAATATGGATAGAAATAGGGTTGCATTATCGCTACTTTCATTTTATTACCTTTTTTATTAATTTATTAATTTCAATAACATTATCTAAAGTCATATAACTGTGAAGAGGTAAGCATAAAATTCCTTGTGTAATTCGCTCACTGACTTTGCTGCCGTAATTTTGTTGCTTACCAAAAACTTTATCTAGCGATGGTTTAAAATATCGTCTACTTTGAACGTTATTATCATTTAAAAAATCTACAGTTTTACTTACAAGTTCATCATTGCACAGGTTAATAGGCATATAGGCCCCATTAAAAGATGTATCAGGGTACCAATTAGGCATTTCAACTACATCTTTCAATCCATATCTATAAGCAGTAAACAAAGCGCTCCTATGCTCTAAAACATCATCGATTTGATCAAGAATTGTTAGTCCCACAGCACATTGATATTCATTTAATTTAGCATTAATACCAGCTTCAGTTATATTTCCATTCACATCGATACCAAAATTAATTAAACGCTTAGCACGTTCAAAATCAGCTTTATGCTTAAAAACAATTGCGCCACCTTCAACAGTATGAAAAACTTTTGTGGAATGAAAACTTAAGGTACTTGCATCGCCAAAACTAAGTATTGATTTATCACCAATTTTAACAGCAAAAGCGTGGGCAGCATCGTAAATAACTTTAACATTATGCTCTTCGGCTAAAGCATCAAATACTTTCACATTGCAAGGATTACCATAAACATGGGTCGCGACAATGGTATCGATATTTTTATTCGTGTGTAAGGCTTTTTTTACTTCAATAGGGCAAAGGTTATAGCTACTCATATCAATATCACAAAACGAAGTTTCGATACCTTGCCAGATTAGTGAACTAGCCGTTGCGACAAAACTAAAAGGTGTGGTTAGTGCACTTTGTGTATTTAATGCTTTATAAGCCACCTGCAAAGCAAGCGTTCCGTTTGATACCAGCAATAAATTTTTTACACCTAAATAGCTTTCTAAACGTGCTGTTAATTCTTGATGTAATGGTCCAAAGTTTGTGTACCACCCAGAGTCATTCACCCTTTCTAAGTATTTAGTAAGTTTAGGTAGATTTGGTTTTAATGGCTGGTTTAATACTATTGTCACATTAACTCACCAAACTCATTAAATATTGGCCATAGCTATTTTTCATCATGGGCTTGGCTAACTTAGCTATTTCTATTGACGATAACCAACCATTATTAAAGGCTATTTCTTCCAAACAAGCTATTTTAAAACCTTGACGATGTTCAATGGTTTGCACGAATTGTCCAGCTTCGAGTAAAGATTCATGTGTTCCTGTATCTAGCCAAGCAAAGCCTCGCCCAAGCATTTCAACATTGAGCTTTCCTTTTGCCAGGTATGCATTATTCACACAAGTAATTTCTAATTCACCGCGCTCAGATGGTTTGATTGATTTTGCTATTTCAATTACATCGTTATCATAAAAGTAGAGTCCTGTAACAGCATAGTGCGACTTAGGCTCAACGGGCTTTTCTTCTATTGATATTGCTTTTTGGTTTTCATCAAATTCAACTACACCAAAACGCTCAGGATCTTTAACTTGATAACCGAATACGGTTGCACCTTGTCCAGTTTTTGCATTATCTAAGGCATGCTTTAACTTTGGTGTAAAACCTTGACCATAAAAAATATTATCGCCAAGCACTAAACATACGTCATCATTACCTATAAACTCTTTACCTATAATGAAAGCTTGCGCTAATCCATCGGGATTTGGTTGAACTGCATACGAGATATTAATTCCAAATTGCGATCCATCTTTAAGCAGGCGTTGATAACCAGCTATATCATCAGGTGTAGATATAATTAATATGTCTCTTATCCCAGCTAACATTAGTACTGATAAAGGATAAAAAATCATCGGTTTGTCATAGATTGGCAACAGCTGCTTTGATACGCCTTGTGTTATTGGATACAAACGTGTGCCAGACCCACCAGCTAAAATAATACCTTTCATGTAATTAATCCTTTATTCCTATTCGTTCACGAGCATACGAACCATCTAATACATGGGTACACCACTGCTTGTTATTTAAATACCAGTTCACTGTTTTACGTATGCCTGATTCAAAGCTTTCTTGAGGCTTCCAACCTAGCTCTCGTTCTATTTTTGAAGCGTCAATTGCATATCGAACATCGTGACCTGGTCGGTCTTTAACATAAGAGATCAATCCAGCAAAACCATCTTCGATTCCACTCGCTTTCGAGTATTGATTTTCAGCCTGTAACTCTTCGAGTAGATTACAAATAGTTTTTACAACATCGATATTAGCCTTTTCATTATGCCCTCCTATGTTGTAAGTTTCGCCAACGCTACCTTGTGTGGCAACAAGGTATAGAGCACGAGCATGATCTTCTACGTATAGCCAGTCTCGTATCTGTTGGCCATTGCCATAAATAGGTAAAGGCTTTCCTTCTAAGGCATTTAAGATAACTAAAGGAATTAACTTTTCTGGGAAGTGATATGGTCCGTAATTATTTGAACAATTAGTAATGACTACAGGTAAACCATAAGTTCTTAACCATGCTCGTACTAAATGATCACTTGATGCTTTTGATGCTGAGTAAGGTGAACTCGGTGCGTAAGCGGTTGTTTCAGTGAATAGATCTTCCGGGCCTTCTAAATCACCATAAACTTCGTCAGTGGAAATATGGTGAAATCTGAAGGTTGTTTTTCTGTCCTGATCTAAACTTTGATAATAGTGTCGTGCAGCTTCAAGTAATTTATAGGTGCCAATGATGTTAGTTTCAATAAATGCAGCAGGTCCATCAATAGAACGATCAACATGACTTTCAGCAGCTAAATGCATTACAGCATCCGGTTGATGAACTAGAAATATTTGCTCTAATGCTGCTTTATCACAGATATCTGTGTGCTCAAAGCTATATCTAGGATTATTTGAAACGCTATCTAGTGACTCAAGGTTACCTGCATAAGTTAATTTATCAACATTTACCACTTCATCATTTGTGTTTTCTAGAATATGACGAATGACTGCTGAGCCAATAAAACCAGCTCCGCCAGTTACTAATATTTTTAATCCCATATAACCTGCTATAGCTAAATTGAAAACGTTAAACTTACTGACGAATGATCTAAAACTGTTATTCGTTGGAACAACCGATACATCATCGACTTACTACCAAAGAGGTGGTTTTTTACCCTCTAAAAGTCCTACTCATTATATTTCCAACTAAAATGTCGAGCATATTTACTGTAAAGAATAAATATCACTACAAATAACAGTAATTCAATACTTTCAGGCACTTGAAGATACTCGCCCAAAACACCTAATAATGACATAAGTACTGAGAAAGCTGTAATCGCGATTAATGTTTGTCGAGAGGATAAGCCTGCTCGTTGTAATATATGATGAAGATGATCACGATCTGGTTTGAATGGTGATTTACCTTTGCGATAACGACGCATAACGATCGCTAACATATCCATTAGAGGCACTGCGCAAATCCATAAAGCGGTTACAGGTCTAAAAGAAGCGTTGTCACCTTGAGTCCCCATCGATAACAACCAAATAACACTTAACCCAATAAACATGCTACCAGCATCGCCCATAAATATTTTTTTAGTCTGTTTTTGTAAAAAGCCTAAGTTAAACATCAAATAAGGTAAGGTAGCGGTAGCTAATATTAATGGGTAACTTAAATAATTAGTATTACCACTCATTAAAAACAATAGCGCGATGGCGGTAAAAGTGTTTAAACTTAAACTACCCACTAAGCCATCAATACCATCAACCATGTTATAGGCATTTATAACGACAATAATGGCAAAATAAGTAAAAATAATACCTATTGGGCCAAGTTCAATATCACCGAAAGCGAATAAATCACCTAAGTTCGATATATAACCACCCACGCCGTAGATCATCAAGCTGGCGATGATAATTTGCCCTACTATACGAATGCGTACTTTAAGGTCATATTTATCGTCCAATGCGCCAATAAACACCATCATAGCTGAAGCTATCAAGTACATACGAAGTTCTAATGTATCAGGCAACCAAAGTAAGCTAGCCGCTAATACGGCAGCAAATATAGAAATACCACCAATTAAAGGAATTTGACCTTCGTGGTGTTTTCTTGCATTGGGTTTATCTACTAAGCCAACATCAACAGCGATAGGTTTAAATAGTTTAATAGCTAAAAATGCAAAACAAAAAGCAGTTAAGGCTGTTAAGGCAATAACTATCATTTAAGTATACTCCTGTTTACCTAGCATTTGATTTTTTGGGCTTTGTTGATTTAAACGTTCTGTATTTGAGCTGTTCTGGTCTATATCTAATGAATCGTTACTTAGCTTAGTACGCGTTCGTTTTTTAGTAAAATAACGTATTAATACTATCAACACTGATAAAATACCGCCAAGCATAGTTCCTAATACAACAATTAAAGCACGTTTGGGTTTAGCTTTTTCTTCAGGTGCATTAGCAGGGTCAATAGTTTTTAGAACGTACTCTTTTGAAACCTCAGCTAACATTATGGTTTTAGTTTGTTCTTCAATTAACTGATAAAATACAGTTTGCATATCGGCTAATTGTGTTTCTTGTAATTTTTTTGTTAAGTAGTCAATACTATTTTGCGCTTCAATTTTATCTTGTTCTCGCATGGTCGAGTTTATGTCTGTGACCAATAACTTTAACCACTGAGTGGCAATTTCTGGCGAATAATGTTCTATTGTTAGCGTGATCATTCCAGACTCTTTATCAGTCGCTATAGATAAAATACTACTAAAAGCTTTGAATGCTTCCCATGAAGAGGGTTCAGCTTTTTTCGGGGCTTTAACCTCTCTTAACCATGTATTGTTTTTTGGGTCATAAATTTCTTCATCGAACATTAAAGTGTTCGTAGAAATATTCCAATTATTTGCGGCCATTAAAGGCACAAGTAAATTGTGTTTTTCAATAAAATTCTCTAAAAAAAAACGTGACTTTAATACTTCAAGCGCTAAACCAGTTTTGTCAGTTCCGCCGCCGCCAAGGTTAATGCCTGCTAAACTAGCTAAACCACCGAATTGCCCTGCCATTTTAGCCAAGCCACCGGCTCCGCTTTGCTCTCCTGCTGGTGATAACAAAG
>OJDI01000244.1_pt1 | contig 24546 bp, 19 predicted proteins | sample 1592601 | NCBI WGS metagenome assembly OJDI01 (sample SAMN05416845, study PRJEB24817) | seawater metagenome | isolation source: Sea water | place: Canada:Atlantic | collected 2013-07 | reverse complement strand
CGTCAGATGTGTATAAGAGACAGTGATTCAGCAGCAACAGTAACTTTCTATGAAGAAATAAAAACCGACCGCCTAGGTCGGTTTTTTTGCTGTATCGAATTTGCCCTCTGGCTAGAGGCGCTCATGACTAGGTACTTTACATAAACCCAGCAAATGAATTTGTCATAGCTCCATTTGGCTCAAACAAACAATCCCAGTCCTCGGCTTTAGATCACATTATGCGACCAATCAACGACCTAATCACAGAGCGAGTTTTGACAAGTAAAAACTAACGTTCGCTGTGCGCGAGCGCTGCCACTTAACCTTTCAGCACTTTCTTTCTCAAGAGAGAAACACACTATATTTTTAGGCAACAATACGCACAGGCATACTTTCGTAGCCGTTGATAAAGTTAGACTCTACACGCGCCACATCCCCCACAATCTCGATGCGCTGCCAGCGGTTCATAATTTCTTGCCACAGCACACGCATCTGCATTTCTGCCAAGCGCATACCCAAACAACGATGCACACCAAAGCCGAAGGAAATATTATTGCGCGCATTAGACCGAGTAATATCTATGCTGTCTGCGTTTTCAAACATGCGCTCATCACGATTACCCGAGTAATACCACATCACAATCTTGTCGCCCTTCTTAACTGCCTGCTCACCTATGTGGGTGTCATTTATCACCGTGCGGCGCATATGCGAAAGCGGTGTCTGCCAGCGAATGATCTCAGAAATGGCATTGTTCAGAAGGTCTGGATTCTCTCGCAGCTTAGCAAATTGCTCGGGAAACTGATGAAAAGCGTTAATGCTGGCGCTCATGGTATTGCGCGTAGTGTCATTGCCGCCAACAATCAGCAACAGCAAATTACCCAAAAAATTTGAGTCTGGCTGATCTGCCGTGGCGGCATCTTGGGCGAGCATAGTGACTAAATCGAAAGCTGGCGGGCCGTCTTTGCGCTGTTCTTTAAGGCGCTTAAAGTACATCAGGCACTCCATCAATTCGGCCACACGCTCCTCTTGGCTGGCCACAATCTTGGAGCCCGGTTCAGCAGTTGTCACATCTGACCAGCGGGTAAGCTTGCTGCGATCTTCAAAGGGGAAATCGAACAAAGTGGCCAGCATCATAGTGGTCAACTCAATAGATACTGTTTCTACCCAGTCAAAGGTCTCCCCTACAGGCAGAGTATCGAGCAGCTTCGTTGTGCGCTCGCGAATTAAGCTCTCAAAGTTCATCAAACTGCCCGGCGCAACAATTTTGCTCACGGCTTTGCGTTGTGAACTGTGATCTGGCGCATCCATGGTGATGAAACTTTTCACAAAGAAGTCGCTGTTTACGTCGCCGACAATACCGTCATCAATCTGCACGCCGCCGAATATGGCGTCGGAGGAAAAGTTCACGTGGTCTTGGTCAGTGGCCTTAATGTCAGCGTAGCGGCTAACCGACCAGTAGGGCCCATAAGGGCTATCGCTACAGTAATGTATTGGCTGCTCCGCTCGCATTTTGGCGAAGTAAGGCAAAATGCGTTCCTCACCAAATAGTTTCGGATTAGCCGGATGAAGGTTACTTAGATCTAACTCAGCACCTGCGCGCTTCTGGTCCACGCTCATTGACTCGCTCATGCTCACTCCTCCCAAAGTAAATGTCCTCCGACACTACCAGCCGCTACATTTGTTGTCGAGAAAGGCCCTATTTGATGCGTACACCACGCTGATTCATGGCGCGGTTGATTAACCGAGAAGCGTCGTTGCCGCAACATAGTTATGCCCCTCCTTAGGCTGCCTAGTACCGTTGTCCGAGAATCAATTTGGTACAAGCGCCAACTGATTAGAAAAAGACGCCGCAGTGGTATAGTTTGAGCATCCTTACCTTCACACGGATTATTTGAATGATCACAAGACCGGTCACAGCCCTCCTCTGCGGCAGCAAATACCGCCTTAAGAGCGCCCTTCTTTTTTTGCTAGTGCTACTGTCCGGTGGCCTTAATGCGGCGGACCCCACAAACCCCTACCTCATTGGTCGCGGCATTGCTGACGTTACGGGTCCAAGTTATGGCATTCAGATGTGGGGCTTTGGACGTGCTGATCAGTTAACAGAAGGCCTGCATATTCGCCAACGCGCGCGAGCTTTTGTCATTGCTCAGGCTGACAACCCCAGTCAACGACTGGTCTTCGTCAGCGCCGACATAGGCAGCATAGAACACCACATAACTTTGAGTGTGATCGACCAGCTACAGTTACGGTATGGCGACACCTATAGCATCGACAATGTCATTCTCAGCGCCACTCACACCCATGCTGGCCCCGGTGGCTACTGGCATTCGCGCTCGGACACCGGCTTAGACGGTGGGTTTTATCCAGAACATTTTGCAGTCATTGTTGAAGGCATTACTGCGTCCATTGTCAGCGCTCACGAAGACCTACAACCCGGCAATATTTTACTTGGCAAAGGTCGCGTAACTGATGCCGGTGCTAACCGCTCGGTGACGGCCTACCTTGAAAACCCACAGGAAGAGCGCAACCAGTACGCGGAAAACACCCCTACTGAGATGACCTTATTAAAGTTTGTCGATGACTCCGGGCCAATCGGTGTGCTCAACTGGTACGCACTGCACCCAACCGCTATGAACTTCTACAACCCGCTTATCTCTGGCGACCACAAGGGCTACGCCTCACTAAAGATGGAGCAGCTACGCGGCACTACTTATAGCAATAAAAATGATTTCGTTGCAGCCTTTGCACAGGCCGACCCGGGGGACGTTACTCCGAATACGAACCTGAATAACACGGGGCCGGGAGAGACCGATGTTGAAACAACCCAAATTATGGGCCAGCGTCAGTTAGAAACCGCGCTGGAAATATTTGCCAATGCTAACGATGCTCTGAGCGGCCCCATTGAGACGCGACAGATATATGTCAACCTTGCCAACTATGAGGTAAGCGAGCGCTACACGCACACAGGCACACAAACAACCTGCCCATCAGCCTACGGCTATGCGTTTGCCGGCGGATCTACCGAAGATGGTGGCGGGCACTTCTTGTTTAGCGAGGGCATGACAAAACAACGGGTTGTTTTAGACTTCCTAATTCGCTGGTTAACTGGCGCGCCAAAGTGGACCAAGTCTGTGCAAGCATGTCAGGCGCCCAAGCCAATTTTGTTTGAAACGGGCACGGGAGATCCGTCTCTGCAGTCACAAATCCGCTCGGTAACGGTTGCCCGCATAGGGCAGCTGGTCATACTGGCCCTACCCACTGAAGTGACAACCATGGCCGGACGACGCTTACGCGCGGCTGTTATGAGCCAGCTAGATGACTGGGCAAGTCACATTGTCCTTGCAGGCTATGCCAACGGCTACGCGGGCTATGTCACCACGCCAGAAGAGTACTTAATTCAACACTACGAGGGCGGCCATACCCTGCATGGTCGTTGGACCTTGCCGGCCTACGAACAAATTGCCAGCCAGCTTGCCAGTGGCCTAAATGCCGGCACGCCCGTTGTGTCCACCACACCCTACGATGATTGGCGCGGCAAATCCGCGGAGGCGCAACTTTACGTTGGCCCAACCGGCCCACTACCCGCACTGCCTATGGGCGCAAACTATGGCGACGCCCTCGCGAAAGATCGCGAAGATAAAACCGAGTATCGCAAAGGTGAAACTGTCCAAGCCGAATTTTGGTCGAGTAACCCAACCGCCAACTACGTAACTGGCAATAACTTCATGAGTGTTGAGCACAGCACCGCTGGCAGTTGGCAAGCGCTGGTGAACGACGGCGATTGGGATACAACCGTGCGCTGGCGCGCGGAAGGAAAGGCATTGGTTGCTACACTAAAATGGCAAATACCGCTAAATATTGATGCTGGGGAATACCGCTTGATACACCTAGGGCTAGACCCGCAGGGCCTGAAATTTAGCGGCGCATCGCGCAGCATTCAAGTTAAGTAAGGGGTCACCTGTTTAACGGGAGACTTACACTTAAGTTAACGAAGACTAGCTGGCCCAAGGTTAGCTGTCGCCAGAACGAATTGCGGCTATGAGTCTACAAGCGTTCTTAACGAAGACATCTTTTGAAGAAAACGAACTTAAGCGCGCTTGTTCATCCGCTGGCGGGGTTCCGCTCTCAAACGTAGGCGTTTGATCCGCCCTAGTGGCGCCTACCAACAACACACCTAAGGTACCAAAAACCTCTGTTGACTGTGCCAAAGTTGGGCCCAATAACGGCGCAGTTGCCTTCGCAAATAGGTCCACTCGATTGATAAAAAGCCGCTTCGATTCTACACAACTTTGCAGCGAAACATTATGCTCAATGCTTTGCGCCAACCGCGCCTGCCGCGGGTTATAATCATCGTCAGCCATAGCGGTCGTATAAAACAATTCCGCGTATTCTAAGTCGCTCATGCTGTCACCAAGGCTGCTGATAAAGGCCTCACTCCAACGTATTAGGCTCTGATTGTACAAGACCCAAAACACCTCTTCTCCCGTCTCAAACTAGAGATACAATGTGCCCTTCACTACACTGGCTTCTCTGCTGAGCTTAGCCATTGAGAAAGAATCGCACCCACCTTTAGCAAAGATCGCTTCCACAGCATCCAAAATTTACTGTCGGCGAAGCGCTTTTTCTTCGGCTGTTCAAGCGCGTTTACGATTGTTACCTAAGTCTCTCAACACCAATTCCTTACTGCTCTTTGCTAAGCCAAGGGTTGCTACAAACCTTTACAAAAACTCAAAACAACAGCACTTTAAACCATAGCGCACCCCAACGACCTACAAACGTGCCTAGCGTTAGGGGCGACGTAGCAGTGCATATCCGCCGCAGACCACTTTTTCCTAGCGCCGGCAATTTCTAACCCCATCTGAGGGGCTGTCTAAGTATTGTTCCCGTAAAAATTCGGCCATCAACGTCATCACACCTCGCAAACTGTTTGTCCGCGAATAATAATTGCGCTCAAGAAATAAACGCGCCAACCGCAATAAACTTTGAGGAGAATAAGTTGAAAGAAGAGGAAGTGAACGAATTGGTAGATCGAATACACAGTGCAAAAGAATCGTTAGTTTTATTCGGTAGGCAGGTTTTCCGAATCTCTTCAGACTTTGGCGAACTCAGCCGAACACACCCGGATTCATTCAGGCAATTAGCCGCAGAGCACAAACTGTTTGCTAACAAAGAAATTGTGCATGCACAAATGGAAGAGTTTTATAAAGCGTCTATCAACTACATTGAGTTACTTCGAGAAATCAACCGCAGGGCAATTGAGTTATCTGGCACAGCGGCGCCAAAGAAAAATCTCTGACTACACCTTGGTGACGCCACCTATCTAGTGGAAGATTTTAATAACTGGCGTTGTCTTGAGCAATCCAATGCGTGAAAAATTGCCATATCTCTGCGCTCGCATCTATGTCCTTGTTTTTCCCGAACCCCATGCCATAAAGCGCCGCGTATCGTGAGGGTTGCCACCAAGAGTCGAATTTAGCACCGGGCCAATCATGGCCGCCGTTGTCCACTCGATAAAACCAAACCTCAGCCTCGCCCTGGCTGCGCCAGTAACGTTGCAGTTGAACTGTACTGTTACCTACTATTATTGGTTCATGCGTGTCCTGCAATTCAACTATGGAGGATTCAACAAGACCATGCTTTGCGATCCATAAATCTTTGCTCGCCTCCTGCCCAATATATGCCCCCCACCCGCCACTATTTTGCAGGTCTCCAGCGTAGAGTGTCACAGGATCCTCCGTGCCACTGATTGCCATAATTGGTATGAGTCGATCTGGTGCGCACCTTTCAACCATTGTTTGCATCATCGAGCCGGCGACTGGTGCTACAGCGCGAAAAATTTTACTTGAGCGGCAGGCGAGCAAATAACTCATGTCGCCGCCATTAGACATGCCTGTTGCAAACACTTTTTCTGTGTCCACCCCATACTCGACGACTAAACTGGCGACCATTGCTTCAATAAAGCCCACGTCGTCCACTTCAGAGTCTTGGTGAAACTCATACCCAACGTTGAAGAACGCGTTTTCATCAGCATCTAACGTGCCCTGCGGGTAGGCCACAATGAAGCCGTGAGTGTCAGCCAGTTTATTCATTCCGGAGTAGCTCATAATTGTTTGGGCGTCTCCAGAATAACCGTGCATTACAACGACCAGCGCGGGGTTTTCCGTTAGGTTTTGGGGCGTATACAGCCAGTAGTCTCTGCCAACCGCTTTGCCGCCAATGTTTTGGTTGATGATCTTTTGCTCAATCAAACTCTGGCCAAACACCCAACTTGGGAGAATGAGCAGTACGAGAAAAATGAGCTTCTGCACGTGCTTAATTCACGCTTCTGTCTGTTGCCGCCCAGAAAGGCGCGCGCAATTCGCGCTTTAACACCTTACCCGGACCTGACTTGGGGAGCGGCTCCAACTGTATGTCGATACCTTTAGGTACCTTGTAACCACCAATATGTTCCCGGCAGAAAGCGATAAGTGCTTCAGGCGTAACATCAGTCGCGTCGGGCCGAGGCACCACTACCGCGTACACCGCTTCGCCCCACTTTTGATCTGGCACACCAAACACTGCGGCCTCTAATACCCCGGGGAATTTATACAAGATATCTTCAACCTCGGTGGAGTAAACGTTCTCTCCACCGCTGACAATCATGTCTTTGGAGCGGTCCACCAAAAATAGATAACCCTGTGTATCTAAATAGCCTAAGTCACCCGTCCAATAACCACCGCCCTTAAGCACGGCGGCGGTTTGCTCGGCCTTATTCCAATACCCCTTCATAATATTAGCACCGGATACAACCACCTCTCCGACTTCGCCAGTTGGCAGTGCGTGGCCTTCCGGCGCGCAAATCGTAATGGCGCAGCCAATGACAGAGCGCCCGCAAGAGCGCGCTTTTGGGTCATCTATGAGCTGCTCTTCATTGCCCAGCAGTGTTGCCAAAGGCGATGTTTCGGTCGCGCCATATACCTCTACCATCTGCGCTGATGTGAACGCTTGGCTACAGCGCTTAATGACCTCTGTGGCTATAGGCGAGCCGCCGTGGGCCAAAATCTTCAGACTTGAAACATCTTTAGGGTTCACCTGCTGCTCTTCTGCTATGGCAGAGAGCATAGAGGGCACGCCCAAAGTGATGTTGATTTTGTGTTTTTCGATCAACTGCAAAACAGTTTTCGGTTCGAATGTGTTAAGGGCAACTTGGCAGGAACCCTGCCATATAGCGGCCAAAATACCGTTGGAGCCCGCTGCGTGAAACATTGGCGCCATTACTAAGGATCTATCGTTTGGACCTTGGGGAACCGCAGATAACCAATTGAACGCATTGGCGATTAAATTCCGGTGGGTGAGCATAACGCCCTTACTGGCCCCAGTTGTTCCACCGGTATAAAACAGTCCCGCCAGGTCCTCTTCATCAGAGTCGTCGCCTAGTGGAGCCTGCGCAGCCCCGGCCAACACCGCTTCATACTGCTCATCTAGCGAGATCACCTGATCAACACTGCCTTGTAATGGGCCAATGTCGCTGCGGTCTGTGAGGAGTATTTTGGCGCCAGAATCTTCAAGCGCGTACAGCAGCTCAGGCAGAGCGTGGCGGGTGTTGAGCGGCACCACGACCATTCCTCCAGCAGGAATGCCCATATACGCTTCAAAATATTGGTGGCTATTATTAGCAAGAATGGCAATACGGTCGCCTTTTTCCGCCCCTAAATTACGCAGCGCACCGACAAGCTGAGAACAACGCGCCCATAATTCTTCGTAGGTAAACGCCTTCTCCCCATCGATTACCGCCACTTCCTTTGGTCTAATCTGTAATGCTCTTTTTAGCGGATCTACGAGTGTTTGCATGTCGTGCTACCTTTATTCTGATAAGCAAAAGATAATATATTTAGCGACGCCAAACCATCGTTTGGGCGTATATGTGATTTGAATAGATGCGCTGCAAGATCGGCTGAGGAATAGCCTGAGGATTAGGCTGAGAGATCGGCTGATTGATCAGCTGATAAGACTAGAGGCCGCTTTCCCTGCTTTTATAACATGTAAATATGAGGTTTCCTTTTAGCAAAATTTGGCAAGTTTTAGATTGTTTTCCGAGGCTTGCGTCTATAGTTTGTCTAACGCGTTACAAAAAAAACAATAATAAGGATAAAAATAATGAAAAAACTCATTTTGTGCTTCTTGGCCTTCACCGGGCTAAACGCTAACGTCGCAATTGCTGAAGAAACGTCAGTTCCAGAGTTCGCAACAATTTTCCAACTTTCTACAACAGACCAAGCTAGTGTCGCTGCCGCATTTACCCAATTTGCACAGTCTGACTGCAGAAAAAACCTACCCACTAATATCCGCATCATGAACGAATCCTTTAACGGTACAGATGAAACAACGCATTCCGTTATCTGGAACTTTGCTGACGCCGCAGGTATGACGTCGACATTTGCAGGCCTAAGAGAATGTCGCGCCTGGGCTGATACCTTTAACGCGCTGTCTAACAATGTTGAATGGCAATCTCAGCAGCTACTACGCACTTTAGCAACAGGTGGAGACTACACTAAGGATACCGCTTACATTGTTTGGCAGACTAATGTGTCAGATGAAGCTGCTTACGTAAAAGCCTACAAAAAACTGATGGCTGCTCAAACCAAGAACGGCCTAGTTAATGGCGCTTGGGGTCTGTGGAGAGTTCAAGGAGGCGTGACGAGTGAGGTAACTCATATAGCGTTCGCTGGCGCAGCAAACCTCGAAACACTGCTTGCAAATAGCAATCCGTCCAAGGCATTTTTGACCTTCCAAAAAGAGGTTGCAGGCCTTCGCACTGTACACACACAAAACATTAACACTGTACTTGCCGATCTATAATAGTCGGACAAGCCTAAACAGTTAGGCTAAAAAAGGCGGCTTAGGTTCTCTAGGCCGCTTTTCTGACTTGATGCAAATTCTCAGAGCATCACCATCTGCTAACCGTTCACTAAATCTATAGCTGGAGAAACTTTCTCAGCCTCATTCGTCCTGCCTTAAAAAATCAGCACCAACTTTTGTCTTGATTACAAATAACTGATCAAAGCCTCGCAAAGCCCAAACCTGCAACCCGCGTATAGGTAAACTATCGTTACCCCATTTGAAAGGCGTTATATTTTTTCAGCCAACTAAGAACGAGCTACCTTTAGCGGCATTAGAAGTTCTATCGAAGAATTTTCTGAGGGCAAAATTAGGCTCTGGAGGTAACCCTGTGGCGATGAGAGGGCTTGCAGAATTTATGCGGACTTCAGCAAGCGCTAAAAAGGGATAAAATGGCGGAGGGACAGGGATTCGATTTTACCTTTAACCTTCTGATTTATATCAATAAAAAATCACGCTCCTACCTTAACGCCCCCATTTGTGCCCCATTACACTAACGCTTGAGGGGGTGAATTTCATTTAAGCCTGTACCGATTACTGATCCATCGTATTGTGTACCTCTTCTACCATATTCAGATTTCGCGTATCGCAGATAGCCGCTGCGCCATAACCTTCCATCCCTTTGTTTTCGGCATCATCGGTAGAGAGGCTGCCAACAATCCTTTCTGCTTTAAACACGTAATTCGCTTAGAGCTATTTAAGAATTCTTTCTTATGGCATTACTTTCCCAGGAACGTTAATTGAATTCTTCGCATCCTCCATAGCCTTTAAGGCAACAAAATTTCCTGCATTACCGATTCCCTATTCAGTTAACCGGATTTTTCTGCCATCGAGACTAATAGCGACTCAGAGTTTCTGGTCGATAGACTACCTCGCTCAAGTATCCTTTGCCGCAGCGAGGTGCTGGAAAAAGAGTGATCTCTACCGTTAAAGACTAATTCAATATTGCGATCCAAACATATTTTTTTCGCGGTAAACGCCGTACCTTTATACTCCGAGCCTAGTACTCTGACATTAATTGGCAGAGTGAGGAACAGGTCTTCTAAATCGGCCTCTGTGTGGTACATAACGATTTCATCAACGTACTTTACCGCAGCCAGTTGTATCTGTCTTTCTACCACACTTTGAATGGGTTTGTTTTTCGACTGTCTATCAATGGTGGGATCAACTTGGAGTGCCGCAATAAGATAATCACAGGATCTTTTGGCTTCTTCCAGCATAACAACATGCCCTGCGTGCAGGAGGTCAAAGGTGCTGCACGTTATTCCTATCTTCCCACAATCTCTGTAATCCAATTTCATAACCCACCCACCAAAATTATAATTAAGTCACAGTGCATTAATCCTGTCCCATAGACCACGTTTTACTCGATCGTCTTGCCCTTTCAAATTCAGACAAAGTACTCTCGTCATATTCGGACGTTACGAAATAATCTTTCCTACTATCATTTGAGGTTTCTAAACTAAAATCACAAATCTTCTCTCTTATGCTGGGACTAACCGCTGGATAGGATGCAGTTCGCGGATGAACTACGCTGTTTTTTTTAATCTCTGTATTGTTCACGCCATTCTCCAACTTTATTGCTTGTTTATTTTAAACATGACGCGCTGGGCAGCGTCTTTTAGGCCAAGGAGGTCAAGAAAAATCCACTGCCCAGTGTGTCCTTACTCTGAAGCTATATTCGTGCCAACTTTTGCAACAAGTTTAAAATGCTGGTGTGAACAGTGAGTCCAGCCTCTATGCAATAGAAATTTTAGCGCCAAGAAACCTTTGCTCGCCCTATAATAGATCGTAGCACTAGGCATTCTCGAAATTTGCACCAATTTAAAGCAAGAAATCGATAAGGGCGACGCTAGCTCTAGCGTCCAGGCAATCGCTCAACTAGGGAACGTCGATGAATAATTTTCGTATTAAGTTCAAAACTGCAGCAACAGGGCCAACAGCACTACGAACCACCCCATCAACGACAGCACGGCTATTGCCCAATTTGAGGATAAGTGAGCAAACTCTAAAAAATCATCGGCTTCAGCATGCACAGGAGGGCCGGAGGCTGAACGTGTTTTGGCGGCGAGATGGCTTATCAGCCAAGCACTGACGCAAGTTGCGAAAAAACCAAATACGTTCCACCAGAGCCATGATACCGAAGGCATAAACTGCCAGAGACTTAAATTTAATATAAAGCCCAACAGCAAGCCTGCGCAGGCGCCCGTACCCGTAGTGCGGGTGGTGAAAATACCCAAAAAAAACACTGCCAACACCGGACCGTTAATCAGCGATCCAATTTTATTGATGGCTACTAATATGGTTGTCGCAATATCTGCGACGAAAAACGACAGAGTTAAGGTAACAGCGCCCCAAAATACCGTTAATATTCGCGAGTAGAACAGTTCTGTAGCATCACTCCACTGGCTACTACAGCGAAATCGACGCACGAAATCATCCATGGTTGTGGCAGATAAAGAATTGATTACGGAGTCCAGAGACGACATAGCAGCAGCGAATAGCGCCACTAACGCCAAGCCTACTGCGCCCACTGGAAGGTGCTCCAGCATAAAGACTGGCACTACAAGGTTGAAGTTAGGCGCATCGCCGTTCAATGGCAATAGGCCAATGAAATCGGCGTTATTAGCGGCGTAGACGCCAATGCCTACGCCAAGAAAGCAGTACAGTAGGACCACTGGAAAACGCAACAACCCATTGAGCACTAGTGCCAGCCGCCCTTGAGCAACGGATTTTGCGCAAAGCATGCGCTGCACCTGGCTTTGGTCGCAGCCATAATAAGAAACATAAAGAAAAAACCCCCCTATCAACATAGGCCAGAATGCGAAATCTTCGCCATCTCCCAATCCATGCTGATGAAAATTGAGGGCGTTAGTACGCTGAGGATCAAATTCACTTAGCAACACCTTGAGGCCGCCCGCTTCGGTAGTTAACAGCGTGACAAGAAATATTAATACCGAGACGAGAACGAACATTTGAATGACGTCAGAATAAACCACTGCCCTGATCCCACCCAGAACATCATAGGACACCGTGACCACGCCAAGCAAAACTACGGAGTAAAAAAAACTTAAATCAGTAATCAAGGCAATGACCGTTGCGATTCCATAAACTGTTACCGCAGTGGCAAAGGCGCGGATTATTTGAAATAACCCCGAGAGTAATAATCGTGTCTTTAGATCAAAGCGGCGCTCTAAATATTCATAAATAGAAATCACTCGCAAACGCTGGAACAGCGGTAAAAAAAAGGTCATTACAGCAATCATAGCGAGAGGCAAGGCCAGCTCATATTGCAACCACACTAAACCACCACCGACAGCGAAGGCGACGAACGCAGGCGCACCTAAAATACTGTTAGTAGAGCATTGGGTGGCCATAACAGAGATTGCTATGGGCACCGCCCCCATCTTATGGCCTGCAACATAATAATCGCTGCGAGAGGACTGGCGAAGCCCGAGCAATGCTCCAAAAAGGATTAACCCTACCAAGTAACTAACAATAACTATCCAATCCAACGTGGCGATTTGACTATTCATTTCGGCCAGAAGTTCGTTAACCACATACATTGGTAGGGCGAAAGTGATACCTTGGCGTCAAACTCTAGGTAGGCTGTATCGCTGAGCAAATCTTTCCACTGATGGGTCTCAATAAGATTTAAATCAGTCAGTGAAAATGTCTTTATCTGGTTAGTGATATTGTGAATGCAAAATATGCTTTGATGGCGCGACCTACTCTGCCGCCAGAAAGCAAAAAGGCCACTTCCCAAGTGTAAGGTATATTGTGTTGCATTAGGATGAAAAGCCGGTTGGTGTTTACGAATTGAAAGCATTTCCGTCAGCCCGCAAAGCACCTTAGCGGTGTCGGAATCTGGATCCTCTATCAACCTATCAAGTTCCACCGAGTCCCAGACATGCCTATTAATGGCTCGATTGTTGCCCAGCGCGCGGGCGTTGGTTTCGTCATTGGGCGTTGCCAGTAGCGAATGTATATAAAACGCTGGAATGCCTTCCAGAGCAGCCATAATGGCGTGCACGCAAATAACGCGGTTTATTGTATGATCATCTCGCCCGTCCACGGTGCCCCGCAGGGCAGCAAATAGACTGATATTTATTTCATAGGCCTTGGTTTTCTCAGAGCCATAATTACGCCAGGAAATACGCCCGCCAAAAGATTGCATGAGATCTAGCAACTGCCGCACCTCATCGTCGGCCAAAATACCCTCTACAGGTCGAAGACCAATACCATCATGGGAGGCTATAAAATTGAGATAGGTCGTACCATCGGCAGCAGGAGGCATGCTCATCAGCCAGTTGTTCAAGTAAAAGTTATTTCCAGTAGCAATGGCGTGAAGCAAGAGCGGCGGCAAAGCAAAATTATAAATGATGTGCGCTTCGTTAGCGTTGCCAAAATATGCTAAATTCTCGCGATTAGGAATATTCGTCTCGGTAATAATCAGCACCGTTGGGTCTTTGTATTCAATCAACGTTCGCAACAATCGAACAATCTCATGCGCCTGTTTTAAATTAAGACAGCTTGTCCCCGGTACTTTCCAAATAAAGGCAATTGCATCCAAGCGCAGTATCTTTACGCCTTGTGAGAGGTAAAAAACCACAATGGCAATCATTTCAAGCAATAAATCTGGGTTCGCAAAATTTAAATCTACCTGGTCATGACTGAAGGTACACCAAACATGGCGAGTGCCAACTGGCGTCTGCACCGCTTGCAGCAGCTCATTTGTCCGCGGCCTTACGACGGCTGAAAGATCTGCAGCCGGATCAGCGGTGACGAAATAATCTCTGCCCGGCGCTAAGTTTCTTTTAAATTGCTCGAACCAATCACTGTGCGAAGAGCAATGATTGATGACTAAATCTGACATCAAATTATACTTGGCCGCAATACGCTGAATATCGTCCCAACCACCCAATGCTTCATTGACGCGGCGATAATTCATTACAGCAAAACCGTCGTCAGAGGTATAAGGAAAGAAAGGCAACACATGCACCGAATTGATCACTTCAGAAAAATGTCGATCTAAAAAATTCTCAAGACTACGCAAAGGCGCTTCGCCGTCGACCTTAACAGTGTTGCCATAAGTAATTAGAATTACATCTTTCTCAGACCAATGATTTTGCTGGGCGATAGGAGCTTGAACGGGCTCTTGATATTCCATCAGCCCAATCAACTTTTCCGCTAAGTCTTGAGAGACCGTAGGATAAATTTCAGTCAGATGACGATGCACCTTGAGCTTTAGTCTTTCGATCGGCTTCTCTTTATCAACGACTGTAGAGCTCATAATCCCTCTCTACGGCTTCGATTAATCTCTCGTAAATATTCGGCACCGCGCTGACCACCCTATTCCAATGCGGTACAAACGGTTGCTCCAATGGTTTATTCAGGAAAATATCACCCGCTTTCATAATATTTTCTGCAAATAGTTCTACAATTTGTTCTTCTGCGTGAACATCAAAATCCAATCCATTCATTACGGCATCACAGCGATAGCTGTCTATTAAATCTAGCGCAATTCTGAGATAGGTTGCTTTTAGGGTTCGAAACAGCCCTTCGTTAAAAACCACGCCGTCCGTAGCAAGCTTGCGAAAAAAAGCTTTAGATATATCGATCGACATCTTAGACAGCCCTCCTTCGTCACTCTGCTGTGATAAATCCTGATGCTTGTGATCGTAGACATCTGCGATATCAACCTGACATATTCTTCTTGTAGAGTAATTGCGCAGCATTTCCAGCAGCACTCCCACCTCTAAACCCCAGTCGCAGGGAATTCTCAGCCCCGCCAAGACATCCTTACGCATCGAGAATTCACCCGCTAACGGATATCGAAAGCTATCTATAAAGGTTAAATAATCTTGATGACGATCGTCGAGGCTATGTTTCAATGCTCGTGTAAGGGGAGTGACCAATAATCTGGAAACTCTGCCACCTAAACTCTGGTTGGCTACTCTGGAGTAGTACCCCTTGCTAAACTGAAAGCGAAAATTAGGATTTGCCACCGGATAAATAAGGCGCGCAAGTAGCGACCGATCGTAGGTAGTGATGTCGCAATCGTGCAGTGCGACGGCTTCAACAGTATCTCGGGCGAGTATATAGCCCATGCAATACCAGACATTTTTACCTTTACCGGGCTGAGAAGGCGCGAGGTTTTTGGCTTGTAACTCGTCGTCAATCGCACGTAAATTCGGGCCATCGTTCCATAAAATTCTGTGTCGCTGAGGCAGTCGGGAGAAAAAATCTAGCGCATGAGAAAATTCTTCTTCCGTCGCTTGATCAAGTCCAATCACAATCTCGGACATGTAAGTTACTTTCTCCAATTCATCGACTATCGTCGTGAGCGCTGGCCTCGTTAGTTCGGAGTAAAGGGAGGGGAGTATTAGACCCATTGGGCGTTTTAGAGAAAACTGGCGCAACTCCGTTTCAATCTCTTCTAGAGGTCGGTCCAATATCTTGTGCAGAGTGGTTACGACTCCTGATTGAAAGCTATCGGCCATTTCTTGCGCTCCTTTATTTATCCAAATTTATCCCCGCCAAAAGCCCGCTCCAGACCTTCGATCCAGCCTTGAGGTGCCTCAAGTTCGGTAGTAATCGCATCCTTCCTCGTCAAAGTCATTGCCCTGCCTTTACTACGCACCACCACTGCCGTTGACGCTTGTTCCAGCATCATCCGGTCGTTCTCGCTATCACCCAGAGCTATAACGCGATAAGCGACGCCATCGCGACTCTCATAGGCGTCCTTTATCACTTTGCTCGCCAGCCCCTTATCGCAAACACCCTGTATGTGCGCAAACCGCCCGCCACTAACACAGCTGTACCCCAGCGCTTCAACCTCGACTTTGATCTCGCCTAACGCCTCATCATTCCCTACGAACACGGGTATACTCCAGTGTCGCCGTTGACAAGACAAAGCTTGATGCGAGGATAATCCCGTCATTGCTACGGCCTCGCCCAAACTACAGGTCACCAAATTTTTAAACGATCGGATGATTGGTTGCACATCTGGTAACAGAGTTGCAAGGGGCGTGCCTAGATTTACGCGCCACCATCGATTGTCGATTTGAGGGTCAAACCCCTTCAGGCATTCCCTCGCGAAATCTTTTCTTGGAAAAAATATAGCGCTACCATTTTCGATAACAAATGGTGTGTCTAAATTTAAAAGAACCAACCAATCGCTGACCTCTGCTCTGGTCTTACTCGTATTTAAAATTACAGGAACTCCTTTTTTACCAAGATCTCGCACCAACTCTTCGGCAGGCCCGAGCTCATAGGTATCGTGGTGCAGGAGCGTACCGTCAAGATCTGAAATGATCAGTGTGGGCTGAAGATTCAAGTACTTTTTCCCTGAGTAATGAGCTCTTAGTATGAATGGGCTAATTTTACTTTTCTAGTGAGGGGGTGAAGCGCACTTAACTTACGACATGTTTTGAAACCAGAAATTATCGCCATCCGCACTAATTCAAAGCGTCTACCAAAAATATTGCACTATTATGATGCACTGCAGCTGCAGCTTGCGTATTTCACATTGCAGCATTAGGCAGAGCATCTAAAAATCACTACCCTTGAGACAACACCTATGACACCGCATCTAGAAATCACTGAAGAAAACATGGCTGAGATGGAAACCTTTGCAACCAATACCGATGAGCCGATTGTCATGGTAAACTGATGTAGGTTCGAGCGAACGCGGAGTAGGCGGACGCTGCGCTTAACGATTGTCCTGGATACGATTCGTTGGCACGATATACGGAAGGTTCGTCACTAGTCAGGCGAGAAGTTAGAGCAAAGCTTATTCGGTCTAGTAGAGCAAGACGGCATAAGAAATGAGTAGTCCGTCAGTTCCTCAAGACTCGTCAGATCCCCATCGATAACTAGAGCTTAACTCAGGTTTTAGGAGATGAAGTACTTAGCTCGGAGAACAGAAATATGGTTTATTCTTCTTATCCTCCAGCCACCGGCAATCCGAAGGTTCAAAGCTAAAAGTCAAAAGCCGTATTGGATTTTGAATCCGAGCCTATCATTGACGCGATAGATCCACAGAGCATCGAACCGAAGGCTTTCGTTTAGAAAGTTGCGACGCATGAGAAAGGTGAGGTTCGAATCAACTTTTTCTCTGACAAAATCATCAAATCCCGGCGCATCATCAAGCAAGATAAACTGGAACAGTTAAACACTCAATAATGTGTCGGTTAATCCATTCCAATCTAACCCAAGCACCTAACCAATTTCCTGAGACTTTGCCGACCCGCTAAACGCGAACCCATCAGTGCTTTCAAACTTGTCACTATTCCAGACTAACTCACTCCGCAATACAACCTCACCAAATGCATTACTGGCGGAAACGCCCAAGGTATGGGTTCGCCCATAGGTAGGCGTTAGTATCAAATCGGTTCCTAGAAGCTCCCTAACATATACTGGGAAATCATCGTAGTGATACAGATAATTCAACGTGATGTTCCAACCATCAGCAAACAGGCTCAGTTTTAGTCCAATATCAGCATCACCCCAAGGATCATTGGGGCGCCCTGTCGGAAGTAAAACAAGATCGAGATTTGATGGAATCTTTACAAAGGGCGCCGTTATCCCAAAAGTCGACTCCGATGCAGGAATATCATGTATGTTTGTATCAGGAATCCACAGTATTTGCAGATCGCCGAATCCGAGGAACAACTCCAGGTTAACCATCCAAAGCCGAATCCAATGACGTGTTGGCATAGCCTCTCCGAATGGTTACTGTCGAGTCGGGGAAGTACGCTGCTGGAAAATCGTAAAGGTCATGTAAGAACCTACCGATACAGGAGTTGAAGTAATGTTGAATCAATACCGCCGTCGCTACCTTGCTAGGCTGCAAAAGTTGTTGGGAGAATTCTATGAGTCAGCTGTCAAGAAATCTAACACTCGTACTCAGTAATTCTCGGTTAAAGCTAATGAACGACCGCCTTGGTTTCTAATGAGTATCTTTTGTCGGGCCCTTGAATTGGAAGAACATATGTTAAGTGTTAGATCTACGCAGACAAATATTGAGGACGAAGAATGAAAAAGTCAGTTATTGGTGTGCTATTTTTGACTTTAGCTGGCTGCGCAGAACCACCATTAGACTGTAAAATTAATGCGAACATAGTCGACCTAGCTACTGATGCTAGTCCAATACATGACCCAGCAATGATCAAGGCCATGGATACCTATTACCTTTACTCATCCAGCAATATCGGCACATTTTATAGTTCAAAAGATATGCGCAAATGGCAGCGTGAAGGCGAGGTTTTTAACGCGATACCGCCCTGGCTTGTGGAAGAAATTCCGGTGGCAGACCACATTGGAGCGCCAGATATTGCCTACTACAACGGCCAGTATCTGTTGTTCTACCAATCACACAACCCCAATACATGCGACGCAGCTACAGGTTTGACTATCAACAAAACGTTGGATCCGTCGGACCCCAATTATGAATGGGTGGACCAAGGGTTAATACTACGATCTAAACCCTTCTATGACGGCCTCGACATCTATTGCGGTAACGAAAGCGCCACATTTAACGCTATCGACGCTAATTTCTTTCAAGACGCTGACGGTAAGCCTTGGATGGTATTTGGCTCAACCATAGGGGGCATTAAGATAGTGGCGCTGGATCCACAGACACTGCAACTGGCTGACGACCATGAGTTCGTTACCCTGGCTCAGCGCTGGCTCTTGCAAGACGATCCAATTATTGAGGCGCCATACATTGTTCAACGCCACGGTTATTACTATCTTTTCATGTCCTTCAATCACTGCTGCTTGGAAGAAAAAACTCAGTACCAGGTGCGGGTCGGGCGTTCTGAAAAAGTCACTGGGCCCTACTACGACAAAAGCGGCTGGCCGCTTTATTTGGAGGGTGGCTCTTTGCTCATTGAAAAGGTTACCGATAAAGATGGAGATTTTGTCGGCACAGGACACAACAATGTGTTTGCGGAAAATGGGCAAGATTGGTTGGTCCACCACGCCAAAAAGCCCAGTGAAGACTACAAAGCCTACCTCAACATTCGCAAACTTGATTGGGACGAAAACAAATGGCCAACGGTGTGCGCAAAAAATTAACAAGGCGCCTGAGGTTACAGCCAACTTCAGTGGCACGGCTCAAGACCTAGCTTGAGAATGTGTGAAGAAGAATTACAAAGATTGTTGGCTACATGAAGAAATACATTACAGGTTTGCTATTGTTAGCTTTTGCAGTCCTTAGCTGGGCAGAGCCTACTAGGCTCGTATGTGCTGGAAGTTACGTTTCAAGCTCCACATCTCAAGAGCTAAATGTACATACTAGACAATTTGACTCTGTCGGACACAGCGAAACCATCAATCTTCGCTGTGATCAGATTCCTCTTTCTTCTCTAGGACAAACACAGAGTTCATTCTCGGTTTATCGATTGCTTTCTCTGCAAAGCCTCCAATTTTGCCTCCGCACTCGCTCGATCAGAATCGATGAATTTTAAGTAGGTTCGAGCTGTAAACGCCCAGTTTTCGAAGTTTTTTGGTTTGGGAGACTGCTACAGCTACAACACCTCTCCCTTTCTAACGACGTATAGAACACTACTGAGTCTATACGCCCATGACAGAGCGACTGTTGCGCTGATCGCGGGCCGTCATACCTTCTGCAAAATCATAGTGCGGTGCTCAGCGTAAAGCCGTCTATTTGGACAATTTAAAACGAGTTTGGGCGCGGTGACAGTCCAGCAGCTTTTAAATCGCTGATTGCATTATTAACGTTGAATTGTCATGTTTGGATTCTGAATTTCTATATCCACTCCGCGTGGAGAAAACAAAAAAGGAATATTTGATGATTAATCTTGATTTGTCTGGCAAACGAGCGGTCGTTACGGGAGCGAGTTTAGGTATTGGTGCAGCAGTGGTTAAGACGCTTGCTGACCATGGTGCTGATGTTGTTTTTTGTGCGCGCAATCAAGCAGCTATCGACCAATTAGCTTCTTACCAAAGCGTTGGTGGAACTATTCATGGTCACGTGGCAGATATGGGTGATCAAGCATCTACAGGTGCTTTTATACAAAGTGTTGCTGCTGCCGGGAGTGTAGACATACTCATAAATAACGTCGGTGCTTCGCCATCGAGAAATTTTTTGTATATGTCCGATGACGATTGGCACGATCTTCATGAACTTAATTTGATGTCTGCAGTGCGTTGCACACGCGCGTTTTTGCCCGACATGCGGAAAAATAAATGGGGTCGAGTAGTAATGATTTCAAGTTCTGCAGGCAAGTACCCCAATGCAGCATTAATTGATTACGGGACTACTAAAGCGGCCATGATTTCTTTGAGTAAGTCCTTAGCTCGCAAGTATGGTGCGGATGGTGTTCTAGTAAATGCCGTGTTGCCGGGCTTGATACATACTGCGATGTGGGAGCGCGCAGCCGGAGAAATTGCAGATGCGTCCGGTAAAACTGCTGATGAAGTTATTGCTAATAATGGCCGCGGAGTGCCAGTAGGCCGCTACGGGACCTCAGAGGAAGTTGCGGCACTCATTGTATTTTTAAGTTCGAATGCCGCTTCATACGTGAATGGAACTGCGATAGAAGTAGACGGCGGGCAGGCCGGACACATTTAGTAATTGGTTCCGATAGCACTGAAAAACGTAGCTCAGGATCAATTTGCAAGAGCGTCTGCGTTCATATTTCAAGACGCTCCACCAGTCACTACTAAGAAATCTCAGCGGCCTTTATAAACCGGTTCGCGCTTTTCTAGAAAAGCAGCGACGCCCTCTTTGGAATCTTCTGTTCCACGCAGTCTAGTGATCTGCTCAATCGCCCACCGACCAGTATCGCGCCAATCGGGTTCCGTCGTACGACGAAGCCCTTCTTTTAAAGCTTGGACCGCCAAGGGAGGATTACGGGCGATTTTAAGCGCTATCTCTATAGCGGTCGGCAGTAAATCATCGTGGGGTACCACGCGGCCTACTAAACCCAAATTTTTAGCTTGATTAGCATCTATCACGTCGCCAGTGAACAGCAACTCGGCTGCGGTCTCTCTTCCTACCAATTGAGCCAAACGACCAAGGCCCGGCGCATCGCAGCACAGGCCACGCACCACGAACAGTTCACCGAACTTGGCATGCTCAGACGCCACGCGAATATCTGCCATAAGTGCCAGCTCCATACCCCACCCTACGGCCGGCCCGTTGATAGCAGCGATGACTGGAATATTAGTATGCAGAAGGGCATCTGCTGCAGGCGTAAGACCACCTGTTTTCTTTACGCGATCGCTAAATTCCGCAGGCGCTGGTTCGCTGCTACCAAGTATTTGTTTCATGTCATCACCGGCGCAGAAGACACGTCCATTGCCGGTAATCACCAAAGCTCTCGCCTCACTAGAGCGCACTGTATCCTCTAGATCAGCATACAACTGATAGGTCAACGAATTCATCGCGTCTGGCCGGTTTAAAGTAATCACACCAACATGGTCATTTACTTCGTAAAGTAAATCGCTCATCTGCACTCCTCAAATTACTTTTTAATCATCCTACACGAGCAAGCAAAGCGCTGACTAGTTAATGGTTTGCAAGAAAAGTAGATGCCTAATTACGCCTTGGTCTGCGGTATAAAGGTTTGGAAGTTTTAGATTTGATTGGAGGAATACCCTTTAATGCGTACCTGTTCTTGGTACTTCTTGCCGCCCTTCCTTACTTGCATCAAGGGTGTCTTATGAGTGTCAGAGGACAATAATGCGAAATATCACGGCGAAACCTAAAGCGACTCGGTCGCGCGTCAGGGCAGCGCTTATACCAAGGCTCTTCAAACTGCCGCGAGCACAGCATCCACTACGGTTATGAAAAATTGCCCCATAGCTTATGGCGGGGAACAAAAGGTAAAAGCGCAACAGCAGCTTTTCAGTTTTCGCAGTTTTTTAGTATGAGAGACCGGATTGCACCCTGATAAGTTTGGCGAGTATCGATAGGCCGGTGTTCTGGATCTTTAGAACCTTTTAAGGGTGACATATTTTTAGCCCAAGTCCAGCATCCGCAACACCTGCAACACTTCTCCTGTTATCGGCGTTGTACGCGCGCTTCGTAATATTGAGTTCCTAGGCAGTGGTTATTCACAGTTATCTGGCTATGAGGTGCGTTCCGGTCCTCGTGAGTCCGCTGCTCGCGTCTGATCGGCAAGTTGCATTTGGATTTGCGCGACTGAGTCTTTACTCAGCGTGTAACGAGCGAAAAACGGAAGGCAAAAAACAAGAAGCGCGTTGAGTATCAGGGCATCGGTGATTGCCAGCTTAAAAAGGACGGTGTCTTCGATCTCCATGGGCGTTAACCCGACGGCCGACGCATCAAAACCAATAAAATGCTCAAGTACTGCCCCGCTAATCATGACCCCCAAGGCGCCTGCGGCTTTCATTGCAAAAGTTAAACCCGCGGAAAACATGGCTTCTTGACGACGACCGTTATTCAACTCCTGTTCGTCAACGAGATCGGCAAACATCGATATGGATGTGATACCTGCAACAGTCGAAAAAAGCGCCACCAAAGCCTGCGTCACCGACAGCAGAGGTAGAAAAAAGGCACTGCTGTTTGGAGGGAATACATCTCCTAGACGCAAGACGGGAAGCGAGGCGTTAAGACATATGTTTGCTGCTATTGCGCAGATTAACAGGTGATGTTTTTGAAATCTCTTCACCAGCTGGGCCCCGATAATAACGCCGGTCACTGCCCCAAACATGCCGCCAACTTGCAAGACGAACAAGTCTTCGCTGCTTAGTCGCCAGAAATAGGTGAATACGAAAATATCGAAACTCGTTGCTACAGCTGCAACGCAGTAAAAGAGCAGCACCCCACACATCAGCCTTTGAAAATTTCTATTTGCAATCACTGACGCAATTGAATTGACCAGCATCTGCGGTGTTATAGAGCTAGATACTTGAGGTTGCAGCAAGTACGGAATTTGATCTCGCGTGAAATGTGTCGTAACCAATATGCTGGTCGCAACACCTAATCCAACAAACAGTGCATAAGCGGGATAGGCGTCGGGGTTCAGTTGTCCTTGGGGATACGCATCACTGCCAGCGAAAATCACCAGCATTGCGAAACCTACACCGATCGTTGAAACGACCAAAGCTGACATTCTTCGCCAGGCAGCCAAAGACGCTCGGCCCTCATAGTCGCCGCCCAATTCTGGCAGCAGCGCCTCGTATGGAATCGAAAAGACGGTATAGCAGAGCCTTGCCGACACAAGGAAAAACCCTATCCAGGCCAGCATCAATGGTTCTTCAAGGCCTTGTGGCGGTGACATCAAGCAATAGAGGGATAAACCCAGTGGAATCGACGACAAGTACATAAAAGCGTGCCGCCTTCCAAGGCGGGAGCGGAATCGATCCGAAAATTCGGCGAGAATTGGATCTGTCAATGCGTCGAGTAAAAGCGCAAGTCCGATGAGAAGTCCAACAGATGAAGCGGAAAGGCCGATAATTTGCACGTAATACAGCATCACAAACGTGCCGATAACAGAATTTAATATTCCGTAGGGCATCTCGCCTATGCCGTAGATTAATTTTTTTGAAATGCCAAGCGGTTTTGTCCGCTCGCGCTCCCGAGCATAAACAATAGACTCTATGTGACTCTCCGTACTATTTTTGTTTTTCATTCGTTTCTATTTGATACTCGTCAAGGTTTGAGAAACACAAGTAAGTAAGCGATCAATAAAGCTGCTACGGCACCCTGTACCAGTGTCACAATTATTAATGGTAGATCCATCACTCGGTCTATGAGATCAGCGGTCGCTTAGCTCAATTCGCTCACGTAATTCCAATAACAAAGTAGTGCAATAACCGAGCCACCAACTGGCATTTGTAGATTTATTTTGCGTCCTCGGGTCCCGGTTGTCGGCAAGCACTCATTCATTAGACCAGCGGGTCAAATCGGTCGTTTCTCGTGACCTGGCGGAGTTTCGCTGAGCACTGGCCAAGGCAGCCAAGCTGCTGTGAGCAAACCCACCGCGGCGACAGCAGTCGTCGACCAGGATTTCGAAATCTGGGCGCAGACTTTGTATATCTGAACCCATTGATCGCGCCCCTATATAGCGCACTAACGCACCGAAATAACGCGCAGCTACGCTCTAGCCAGCGAATGCTGTCTTGGTAATTCGGCAAGGTGGCGCTGGCTCCAGACCGACGGCTTGCTCGGGGGGCCAGTTTCGCGCAAGTCGTTTATATACCCGTATGTTGTTAAACCCAAAAGCTCTAGCTAAAGAGGGTACGCTTTTATATTTGACACCGGCACAAACAACTTCTTTGCCCCGAGGTTCTATCTTAGGCGGGGCTTCGATACCAAGCGCCTGGTCTGCGGTCCAGCCCTTCTCTATCCTACTTTGTATCGTTCCCTCCTCAACGCCCGTGGCCTTACTCGCGGCTCTAAAGGAGGGGAATATGCCTTTTGAAGACTCGACGACGCGCGCATTGGGAGCGGTCCTTTTCTTGCTTGCACCCATTACCTATCTTTTTTAAACGGCTGTACACGTGTAAAAGCTAGCGCAGGTAGACCACTAAGAGCAAATCAAAAGTCTATTGGCGGGGAACAAAAGGTAAAAGCGTGAGCCTCAGCTTTTCAGTTTTCTCATTTTTTGGGTTTAAGAGGTTCCGCAATGGCTGCAACATCTTTCCCTTTATCGACGTGTAGGGAGGCGTTGAGTCTATACGCCTATAACA
>OJDI01000224.1_pt1 | contig 25741 bp, 20 predicted proteins | sample 1592601 | NCBI WGS metagenome assembly OJDI01 (sample SAMN05416845, study PRJEB24817) | seawater metagenome | isolation source: Sea water | place: Canada:Atlantic | collected 2013-07 | reverse complement strand
ACTGCATATCGTCGGCAGCGTCAGATGTGTATAAGAGACAGCACCTACACTAAGCGTGGTGTGTACTACTTCTCTAAGTCTGTTCCTACAGATCTAAGACATCATTACTTCAAACCTCGTATCATCCAAAGCCTCAGAACTAAATCTTCGTCTCAGGCACGTTATGTGTCTCAGAAGTTAGCTTCTCGTCTAGATGACTACTGGATCAACCTCAGACTTAGAGAAGTAGAAATACCAGCTGCACATCTACTCCGCAGCATCCCTAGTCAGAATATTAATTCCCTGCTCCCTACGATTGATGATGCGTTAGAGCTCTATTTGAGAGTGAAAGGAGAACATAAAAAGAATACGTTCTTTACTCATAGCAAACGCACCGTTGGTTACCTAAAGGAATGTTTAGGTAGCCGTCCTTTAGACCAATACTCAACCGCTGATGCTGCAACGTTTAGAGATTGGTTATGTAAGAAAGGATTAAGTACGGCCTCTGTTCAAAGGAACTTTTCAAGCCTTAAGGCTATGGTTAACTTTACGATTCAGGAGTTAGGTTTAGACTGTCGTAATGCTTTTGTTGGTGTTTATCTAGCCTCTGATGAACAGCTAACCAAGCGTCAGCCACTGAGTAAAAATCAAATTAGTCGCCTTCAACACACTTGCTCTCAGATAGATGACGATCTTAGGTGGTTGATAGCATTGATCAGTGACACTGGAATGCGTTTGGCTGAAGCAGCTGGATTAAAAATAGAAGATCTAAAATTAGACCACCAACACCCTCACATCACACTGATTCCCTACTCCCATAGAACACTGAAAACTAAATCCAGTGAAAGAGTTATTCCTTTGGTTGGTTCTTCTTTGTGGGCTGCAAAAAGAATTAAGGAGCATTCGGTAAATGAATTTTGTTTCCCTAGGTACTCCAATAAGGAAGTCTGTAATAGCAATTCAGCAAGTGCAGCGTTGAACAAGTGGCTTAAAACTATAGCTGGTAAGGACGCTGTTATTCACGGTTTGAGACACAGCTTTAGAGACAGATTAAGAGAGGTTGAAGCACCGTCTGAGTTAATAGATCAGCTAGGTGGTTGGAGCTTGCAGAGCGTGGGACAGTCCTATGGAAATGGCTACGCTATAGAAAACATGAGCAAATTCAAAGGCTTTAGAGTATTTAAAATACAAAAGTGGTACCCGGAGCCGGACTCGAACCGGCACAATATTTCTATCGGTGGATTTTGAATCCACTGCGTCTACCAATTCCGCCATCCGGGCATTTTAATCTGTCAGCCTACGGTGGAAGACTTCCGCAGGTGATACTTCTTGAGGGATAACGATTTTTCTTTATCCATCTGAAGGGCAGGCATTTTGCCCAAGGCCTTCTCCAGTTACAATAGCACTTTCCTTTATTTGGTCTGTTAAGCCAATGTTTCTTTCCGATTTTGATTACGAGCTACCTGAAAACTTGATTGCGCAGGTACCTTTACCTAACAGAACAGACTCCCGTCTGCTGCATTTGACCCCCAAGGGCATTGATCATGAACAGTTCCCAGATCTGCTTAAGCATCTGCGTGCCGGCGACTTATTGGTGCTGAACGACACACAGGTGGTGAAAGCGAGGCTGCATGGTGAAAAAGACAGCGGTGGCCTTGCGGAGGTTTTGCTAGAGCGGGTGGTGGTGTTAGATGCGAATGCTAAAGACGGTTCTACATTCACTTCGCACCACGCTTTGTGCCAAGTGCGAGTGAGTAAAGCCCTACAGCCTGGACGTTTTTTGCATTTTGCTGGCCAAAAAGTGGAATGCGTGGGTCGTGAAGGGGAGTTTTACTTACTCAAATTCCCTCAGCCCGTGTTCGAGTTCCTCGAACGGCATGGCGAGTTGCCACTGCCTCCCTATATCGACAGGGAGGGCGACAACGCCATCAGTGAATTTGATGAGGCGCGCTATCAAACCGTATTTGCGAATAGTCCCGGCGCTGTTGCAGCACCTACGGCGGGCTTGCATTTCAGCCCTGAGTTATTGGCTGCTGCCAAGGACCGTGGGGTAGACGTTGCCTATGTCACGCTGCATGTCGGCGCGGGTACATTTCAGCCGGTTCGAGTGAACGATGTATCTGAACATCAGATGCATAGAGAGTACTATGCGATTTCTGACGACGCTGTTGCTGCCATCGAGCAGACCAAACAAAGGGGTGGGCGGGTTGTTGCTGTGGGTACCACGGTAATTCGTACGCTGGAAAGTGCAGCGCAGGTGGCTGGGCGAGTCACAGCCGGCGGTAGCGAGACACGGTTATTTATCCAGCCTGGGTTCGAATTTAAAGTAGTGGACGCTTTAGTCACTAACTTCCACTTGCCCAAGTCCACATTGTTAATGTTGGTATGCGCATTTGCCGGTTTTGAACCCATGATTGCGGCTTATAAAGTGGCTGTTGATGAGGGCTACCGGTTTTTCAGTTACGGCGACGCGATGTTTATTGAGCGTTGATTTTTGTTTAATTTTTTTTGCTCACAGTGATAAACAACACTCAGGGCTTTGACGGTTAAGAATAACCAAGAACTAGAAGGGACTATTTTGTTTGACTTGCTTACAACGGATGGGGATGCGCGCAGGGGGCAGCTAACACTGCCTCATGGCACCGTGCAGACGCCTGTTTTTCAGCCCTGTGGAACCTACGGTACTGTGAAGGCGATGACGCCTAAAGACCTGCAACGCACAGGTACGCAAATGCTCTTGGGCAACACCTTCCACTTAATGTTGCGTCCGGGCGACCAGCAGATTCGTGAGTTGGGCGGTTTGCATGAGTTTATGCAGTGGAAGGGTCCTATTTTGACCGATAGTGGCGGCTTCCAGGTTTTTAGTTTGGGTGAAATGCGCAAGCTTAATGAAGAGGGCGTGGTTTTTAAGTCGCCCATTAATGGCGACAAAGTTAAATTGACCCCTGAATCTTCCATTCAGGTGCAAGGTAACTTGGGCTCTGATGTTGTGATGGTGTTAGATGAATGTACTGCACACCCAGCGACACCCAAGCAAGCGAAAGAGTCTATGGAGTTGTCTTTGCGCTGGGCTCAGCGCTGCCGAGAGGCTTTTGATAAAGGCCACTCTACAAGTGTGAACCCCGGAGCCAAGCTGTTTGGCATTGTGCAGGGCGGTATGTATGAAGACCTGCGTCAGGTGAGTCTGGCCGGTTTACAGGATATCGGCTTTGACGGCTATGCTATTGGTGGTCTCTCGGTGGGTGAGAGCAAAGAGGACATGGATCGTATTTTGGTGGATCTTTTGCCCAGCATGCCGGCTGAAAAACCGCGTTATTTGATGGGCGTGGGTACGCCTCAGGATTTGGTTCGTGGTGTGAGCTTAGGGGTGGATATGTTTGACTGCGTGATGCCCACACGCAACGGGCGCAACGGACATTTGTTTACTTCCACCGGTATTGTCAGAATTCGTAATGCGCAGCACAAAACGGCGGATATCCCGATAGACGACAAGTGTAGTTGCTATACTTGCGAAAATTTTTCGCGTGCATATATCCACCATTTGGATCGTTGCGGAGAGATGTTGGGTGCGATGTTGATGACAACGCACAATATTCACTACTATCACAATTTAATGGCTCAATTGCGCACGTCTATTGAAACGGGTACATTTCGCACCCTTGTCAACACCCTTCACAATGAATGGAACATCAGTACATGAATCTCTTTGAAACTACGGCGCACGCCGCCTCTGCCACTGGTCCTGCTGGGGACGCTGGTTGGATCAATTTAGTAATGCTTGGGGGCTTTGTCCTCATCTTTTATTTTTTGCTGATTCGTCCGCAAAACAAGCGCCGCAAAGAACATGAACAGCTCGTCACCGCGCTGTCTAAAGGCGATGAAGTGGTAACAGCTGGCGGTATCGTCGGCCAAATTACTAAGGTTGAAGACGATTTCGTCAAAGTACAGATCAACGATCAAGTCGAAATGCGCATTCAAAAATCTGCAGTCGGCGCCACATTACCTAAAGGCACTATCAAGTCTTTGGGCTAAGCGCTTTGCCGGACCAAAGTTAACGCTCAGCTGTTTTGAAAAAAATGTGCCTCAGCGTTATGCAGGGCAGTGTCAAGCCTACGCGCACTCGGCACGGCTTGCGCCGCGCCCGCTCGGTTCGTAACCAACAATTATTGGAGCAGGATTCGTGTCAGAAGGACCCCTAGACCCGTCCGAGCAAACTACATTGCTTGGCGTGGCGCCGCGTCGTGGTGCGTTAAACAAGTTCCCGCTTTGGCAATATGTGCTCATCGCAATGGTTGTGGGTGTTGGTGCAATGTATGCCGCGCCGAATCTGTTTCAACCTGACCCTGCTATTCAAGTCAGGGCACTAGACAGCGACCAACTCATAAATCAGGGCACTTTGACTTTAGTTGAGGCGGCGCTAAAGAAAAACAATATTCAGATTATCGACAGCATGCTGGAAGACGACTCGTTGGTTGTGCGAGTGGGCAGTGACGAGGCGCAACTGCGCGCTCAGGCGACCATTGCTGCTACATTGAATACGCGTGATGTGAATTATGTGGTGGCCTTATCTCAAGCCAGCAATACCCCGCAGTGGTTGCAGGATATTGGCGGCAAGCCAATGTCTTTGGGACTAGATTTGTTTGGTGGCGCGCACTTCTTGTTGCAGGTCAACATGCAGGAATATCTCAAAGGCGTCATGGCAAATTCCGCTGAGGGCATGCGTGACAAGTTAATTGAGGAACGAATTCGCTTTTTGCCCGGCAAAGATTGGGTGAAAGGGGAAGTCATTCGTATTCCGTTTCGTGATGAAGACGGCCGCGCAGCAGCTAAAGATGCACTGGTCGATTATCAGGACTTTCTGGTTCAAGACCGCGAAGTGGCAGGAAATCTGGTGCTGCAATTTACCCTCACAGAAGACAAAATTCGCGATCTTGAAGACCGTGCGATCAGTCAAAACTTAACCAGTTTACGTAAGCGGGTAGATGAGCTTGGTGTTTCAGAGCCTCAGGTGCAAAGATTAGGCCGGTCTAGAATTGTTGTAGATTTACCCGGTATTCAAGACAGTGCCAGAGCCAAAGAGATACTAAACAAATTCGCTAACCTAGAGTTTCGTTTGGAAGCCTTGCCCAATGCGCGTAAGTCGCAAATTGAGTCGTATCCGTATCAAGGGCGAAAACAAGAAATTATGCGCCGCAATATTGTTACCGGTAACAATGTGCAAGATGCCCAGCAGTCATTCGATCCAGACACCAGCCAACCCCAAGTCAGTATTGAGTTAGACAATGAAGGTGGTCGCAAGATGAATGCGGTGACCAAGGACAATGTAGGCCGTGCTATGGCCATTCTCTTTATTGAACAAAAGCCTCGAGTCCGAAAGGTCATGGTTGATGGCGAGGAAGTGGAAGAGTTCTATTCCGTTGAAGATAAGCGTCTTATCAGTGTCGCTAATATTCAAAGTGCGCTGGGTTTTAACTTTCGAATCACAGGGCTAGATCTTCGTGAAGCGCAAGACTTGGCGTTGCTCTTGCGTGCTGGTGCGTTAGCTGCGCCCATGTACATTGTTGAAGAGCGCACAGTAGGTGCTCAGTTGGGGGATGAAAATATTCGTCGTGGTTGGCAGTCAGTAGCCATTGGCTTTGCCTTAGTTTTGGCCTTTATGCTTTTCTATTACCGCGGCTTTGGCATAGCGGCAAATATCGCCTTAACCGCGAACTTAACGTTGTTGGTTGCAATTATGTCTGTGCTCGGTGCAACACTGACGCTGCCGGGTATCGCCGGTATTGTACTTACCGTGGGTATGGCCGTTGACGCAAACGTGCTGATTTTTTCCCGCATTAAGGAAGAGTTAGAGAATAATCCACCCCAACAGGCTATTCAGGCAGGGTTCGATAGGGCGCTGTTGACTATTACTGACGCCAATGTCACTACCTTCTTTGTGGCCATTATATTGCTGTCCATTGGTAGCGGTCCGGTTAGGGGTTTCGCAGTGACCCTAGCGGTGGGTATTGTCACTTCTATGTTTACTGCAATTTTAGTCACTCGAGCTTTGGTTAATCTCATGTACGGTGGGCGCAAGTTAGAGAGTTTGAAAATATGATTGGTTCCAAATTTGATTTCATGGGGCGGCGGAAAGTCGCCACGATAATGTCGGGTATTTTGCTTTTGGTATCCGTCGTGTCACTGTCTTTCTCTGGACTTAATCTTGGCCTCGACTTTACCGGTGGTTCTCTTGTAGAAGTTGGCTTAAGTAAAGAGGTAGAGCCAGAAGAGGTGCGTAGATATTTAACCAGCGAGGGTTTTACTAACGGCACCGTACAGACCTTTGGCTCAAATACAGAGCTTTTGATTCGCATGCCACCACAACCATCTGACGCGGTTGATGAGGCTGAAATTGCCCAAAGCCAAGCCCAGCTTGGTGATAATATTTTTCAGGCATTACTGACGCAGTATCCGGGTATGGTTTTGCGCCAGTCGAACTATGTCGGTCCTGCCGTGGGTGACGAGTTGGCTAACGACGGCGGTTTAGCGCTGCTTACTGCTTTGATCGTTGTGATGTTTTATATCTTGTTGCGATTTACCAAACAGTTTTCTGTTGGCGCGGTGGTGGCGTTGGCCCATGACGTAATCATAGTGCTGGGTTGTTTCTCGCTGTTTCAGTGGACTTTTGATCTAACAGTGCTGGCAGCATTGCTTGCCGTGATCGGTTATTCGCTCAATGACACTATTGTTGTGAGTGACCGGATTAGAGAGAACTTTCGTAAGCTGCGTAGAGGATCTCCGGTAGATATTATTAACACGTCGCTCAACCAAACCCTGGGCCGCACGTTGGTCACTTCGATGACAACCCTGTTCGTATTGTTGGCGTTGCTGTTTGCAGGTGGCGAAGTGATTCGGGGTTTTGCTTCTGCGCTGTCAATTGGCGTATTGATTGGAACTTATTCGTCAATCTACGTGGCAGCTAACGTATTGTTGGTGATGAACATAAGCCGCGAAGATTTGCTGGTGCCTGAGCCTGAGCAGGATGGCAATGAAGATGGCAGCTATCCTTAGATAGCTGTTTTTAGATAGCTGTTTTTTTCGGATCGGCTGCTTGCCGGGCGGAGGCGACCAAATAGAGTTGGGTCGCGGTTGCTCTAGCCATTTTCTTTAAACGTTTGAATCAAATTGCGGAAGCATTTGGGGTTGGCGGCGGCAATGTCACCGGTTTCCCAGAAGCTTTCGCCACCATTCAAATCGCCAATAAAACCGCCGGCTTCGCGCACAAGTACAATGCCCGCGGCAATGTCCCACTTGCTCAAATCCATTTGCCAAAAACCATCCAAGCGTCCGGCCGCCACATAGGCAAGGTCTAGGGCAGCGCTACCGCCTTGTCTAACAGCTCGGCAGGTGCGGGTGATGCGTTTTACCGAATCCATATGAGTTTCGAGTCTATTTTCTATACTGCCGGGCGGGATAGAAGTTGCTAGGACACAATCTTCTATCTTTGCCCGCGCGCTTACGCGAATACGCTTGCCATTAAGTTGCGCACCTGAACCTCTGCTGGCAACAAACTCATCACCGCGGACCGGATCCACAATTACCCCATGCTCGTGATGCAGGCCCTTCATTATGCCAATCGACACGCTGAAGTGGGGGATCCCTTGCAGAAAGTTGAGCGTGCCGTCTAACGGATCAATTATCCAAGTAAATTCGCTATTGCCCTGTATAGACCCGCTTTCTTCCGCCAAAATGCTGTGGTCAGGGTAAGTTTCTCGTATCTGTTCTATGATTATAGATTCAGCCATGCGGTCGATATTAGAGACAAAATCGTTGCGTCCTTTAGACTCCACCTCAAATTCATCTGGCCTGTCTATTGAGCGAGAAATGTAGTCGGCTGCCTTGCGGGCCGCGCGAAGGGCGATATTGGCCATCGGTTGCATAATTATTGGGTCCAGAATGAGGGTGAATAAGCGGGCGCTATGCTAATGCCTGAAGGCCAACATGCCAAACTAAACTATGAGGATATCGTGTTAGACAGAATAAGAATTGTATTGGTTGAACCCAGTCACCCCGGGAATATTGGTGGTGCAGCTCGGGCGATGAAAACTATGGGCATGCAGCGGTTGGTTTTGGTCAATCCCGGACGCTATCCAGACCCTCAGGCAGATTGGCGTGCTGCCGGTGCGATGGACGTCTTAGATTCAGCCACGGTAGTCGACGATTTAGCTACAGCCTTAGAAGGGTGCCGGTTTGTGGTGGGTACCAGTACGCGAATGCGCTCCATTCCTTGGCCGGTAATCAGCGCCAAAGAGTTAGGAGGTGTGCTCGCTGAGCAGCCCGGTGATACTGATATAGCCATTTTATTTGGTCGTGAAGACAGTGGGCTAAGTAACGAAGAATTACAAAGCTGTCATGTGCATATGCAAATTCCCTCGTCAGACATTTACGGTTCGCTGAACTTGGCCATGGCGGTGCAGGTGGTGTGCTATGAAATTTTTCAGCATCAGCTCCAAGCGCCGGACGGGGCGGCCAGTAATTCGGTAAAAGATTTGGCGAAGGAGGGGGAGCGCTTGGAAGCCTCTGCGCTCGGGACGCGAATTTGGGATAAGGACCCTGCAACGGTTGAGCAGTTTGATGCGCTCATGGTGCATTGGGAAGAGGCTTTGGTGGCCAGTGGTTTTATCAAGGCCGGTAATCCAGGCCATACACTGACTCGCTTGAGGCGGATGTTTATGCGCCATCAGTTAGATGAAACGGAAGTGCAAATTATGCGCGGTGCTCTAAAACATTTTGCAGTTGGAGTTACCCAGCAATCTGATGACCGGTCAAATAACTAGATAAAAGGTTCTCCTGCGATGCTAGATCGAAAACAGGGCGTAAATTGGGTGTTTACTTCGGGCTTGCAAATTTTTTCAGTACGGGGTGAACTATAGATTATGAAAACAGTAGTAATCATCAATTCGAAAGGCGGTTCCGGTAAATCTACTTTAGCGGTGAACTTGGCAGCAAATCTAGCGTTAAAGGGCCAGAATCCAGCGATATTAGATTTGGATCCTCAAGGCTCTAGTATGCGCTGGTTGCAAAATCGCCCAGCCGACTTGCCGGAGATTCATGGAATTGCTGGTTACGAAAAGAAGTCGACCATGACAAGGGCATGGCAGTTGCAACCCCCTGAGGGCACTAATCCGCTTATTGTTGATACACCTGCAGGTCTAGATAAAAACGGATTGGCTGCCACAAGCCGTGGCGCAGACGCCATTCTCATTCCTGTAATGCCTTCTGATATAGATATTCATGCGGCAGTGAATTGTATTGCGGACCTTCTTTTGACTACCAAATCCGATATGACGCAACGGCGTATTGGCATTATTGCCAATAGAGTGCGTGCAAACACAAGGGTTTATGCTCGTTTGGAGCGGTTTCTTCGCAGCTTAGATATTCCTTTAGTCGCGACCTTTAGAGATTCGCAGAACTACACCCGTAGTGCTGAATTGGGTATAGGCATAAACGAAATGCCATTGTGGCAGGTGCGCAAAGACGTTGGTGCTTGGAAAGAGCTCAATAGCTGGTTAGACAGCACCTTAAATGATGTTACTAATGTGCGTGCGCTACCCACCCGCATGGGTCTTCGGGCTGTGCCTTCTGCCGTTGCACCAATTTCGCCAATAGCTAACTGATTGCTCGCATCGGTTTGCAGCTTCGGGCATTTGGCCTTTTCTGCGTAATTTTTCTGGCTTTCGCGGCAACGCGCAGCCCTCAGCTGCTGGCGGTCTACAAATCATCAATGCTTTTAAGTTCTTTGGTTATTCACCGAAAGACTAGATAATATGCCTAAAATGCTGCAGCGATGTGGCTGAAACTTTTGTCAATTCTGATCACAAAACCTGCTCTAATGTTGTTGCTCATATTTTTGCTTAAATTTTTACTCTCATAGAGACAAAGACCCTTACTAGATGACTAATCCAATTTATCTTGATTACGCAGCTTCAACGCCTGTAGATCCGCGAGTCGCTCAGATTATGAGTGAACATATGACCATGGCCGGGGTGTTCGGTAATCCTGCGTCTCGTTCACATGTATATGGATGGCAGGCAGAAGAGGCGGTAGAGGAGTCGAGGGTTCAGATTGCTGCGGCTCTAGGCGCAGATCCCCGAGAAATCGTCTGGACATCAGGCGCTACTGAGTCGAATAACCTAGCGATAAAGGGCGCTGCTCATCAATCAAGTCGCCGCCACATTGTGACCAGCTCTATCGAACATAAAGCGGTTCTCGATTGCTGTGGGTATTTAGAGCGTGACGGCTTTGAGGTTACCTATCTGGCACCGGATGAATACGGACAGGTCAGTGTCGACAAAGTTGCGGCTGCGCTGCGAGAGGACACGCTGCTTGTGTCCCTTATGCAGGTGAATAACGAGCTGGGCACCCTTAATGACATCGCGGCAATTGCTGCGCTGTGTCGCAGTCGCGGTGTGCTCTCGCACACGGATGGTGCTCAGAGTTTTGGTAAAATACCCATTGATATTAAAGCTCTAGGTGTTGATTTGTTTTCGATCTCAGCACACAAAGTTTACGGTCCTAAAGGTATGGGCGCGCTTTATGTGAGAAGAAACGACGGTCTCAGGTTAGCGGCGCAAATTCACGGTGGTGGCCACGAAATGGGAATGCGTTCGGGTACCTTGGCAACCCATCAGATAGTGGGTTTGGCGGCGGCCAGCGAGTTGATGCAGTCTGAAAGGGCGCACGAGCACGCAAAGTATGTGCAGTTGCGCGACTGCTTTTTAAAACATATCCGTCAAATTCCTGAGCATCGCATTAACTCTCATCCAACAGAGGGGTTACCGCAAATCCTTAATGTGGGCTTTGCTGGGGTGGACGGTGAAACTCTGATGCTCGCGTTGAATGGCTTGGCGGTCTCTAGTGGATCTGCGTGTACTTCGGCCAGTGTTGAGCCGTCTCATGTTTTGCGTGGAGTGGGTCTAGCTGATGACATCGCCCACGCATCTCTGCGCTTCAGTTTTGGTCGCTTTACCCAGATGAGTGAGGTTGAATCCGCGGGTGCGCAGGTCGCACAAGTAGTAGGTCGACTGCGCGACGCTTAGTTTCCCTTGGGTCTTTTTGTAACACCCGGTTGGCGGGCGACTTGGCAGCACTGCTTTTCAAGCAGCCCTGCGCTCCAAGCAGTACTGCGCTCAAAGAGGGTGCCTGCATCATGTGTCGAAGACTAAGCTTTGCTCGGACCACAACCATGCGTATAATGTGCGCCCTCTAGGCTCGGCAAGACCGAGCTTTTTTATAAAAATTAGGCACATAGCCGTTATTTCTTGAGCTTGCTGAAAGAATAAATGGCGCCTTCATCGGAGAATCTAATGAGTGTTGAACGCACCTTTTCAATCGTCAAGCCTGACGCAGTAGCACGTAACTTAATTGGCGAGATTTACTCTCGTTTCGAAAAAGGCGGCTTAAAGATTGTTGCTTCCAAGATGCTACACCTCTCAGGTGAACAAGCTGCTGGATTCTACGCAGAACATGACGGACGCCCTTTCTTTGCTGACTTGTGCGCCTACATGCGTTCAGGCCCGGTCATGGTTCAAGTGCTCGAAGGCGAAGACGCAATTGCAACCAATCGCCGTTTAATGGGTGCTACTAATCCTAAAGAAGCTGCGCCTGGAACAATTCGCGCAGATTTCGCTGAGTCAATTGATGCCAATGCTGTGCACGGTTCAGACAGCCCAGAATCGGCCGCACGAGAAATTGCATTCTTCTTTGAAGAATCTGAAATTCAGTCTCAAGGTTAGTTCTAAGAAAAGTTAGAATGAAATCTAGAAACACTTGCACAAAGAGCTATTAGCCCTATGACACAAAGTCCTCTTAATCTATACGGATTGGACAGAAGCCAACTTGAGGCCATGTTCCAAGAGAGAGGGCTGCAAGCTTTTCGCGGCAGGCAGTTAATGAAGTGGCTCTATCACCAACAGCTAACGGATTTTTCTGCCATGACGGATCTTCCACTGAACATGCGTCAGTGGTTGAGCGAAAATTGTGTCTTGGAGTTGCCTAGCGTTGAAGAACGCCACGTCTCCAAAGATGGCACAGTGAAGTGGATTTTGAAGGTCGCTCAAGGCGATCTAGTTGAAATGGTGGTTATTCCTGACAAGGGACGAAATACCCTGTGTGTTTCCTCCCAAATTGGCTGCACCTTGGATTGCAGTTTTTGCTCCACGGGCAAGCAGGGTTTTAACGGCAACTTGTCCCCAGCAGATATCGTCGGGCAAGTGTTAATAGCCAATAGCTATCTGGCAGAGAATGATAAGAGCGTCACCAATGTAGTGCTTATGGGTATGGGCGAGCCGTTGATGAATTTCGACGCAGCCATTACTGCGACCAATGTCATGAAAGATGACCATGCATTTGGGTTATCCAAGCGCCGGGTAACCATCAGTACCGCTGGCGTGGTTCCTGCAATTCGTAAGTTGCATGAAGTCACTGACGTTGCTTTGGCAATTTCTTTGCACGCGCCGACAGATGATTTGCGCAATGAACTTGTGCCAATTAATCGTAAGTATCCTATCGCGGAGCTTCTCCAAGCGTGCCGCGAGTATATTGAATTTCTCGGGCCTGCCCGAAAGTTGGTTATTGAATACACACTGATGCGCGGCATCAATGATCAAGCAGAGCATGCTCACCAATTAGCGGAGTTACTTCGCGATGTGCGTTGTAAGGTAAACCTTATTCCGTTTAATCCTTTTCCGGGTTCTGGCTACGCTAGGCCCAAGTCCCAAGACATTAGAGATTTTCAGACCCATATGATGCGTGCAGGTTATGTGACCATGCTGCGTACCACTCGGGGTGAAGATATTAATGCGGCATGCGGTCAATTGGTTGGGTTGGTGAACGATAGAACCAGTAGACAGAGACGCTATAAGAGCAAATTAGAAGCCTCGCAACCGCAACTCATTGAGGTGCGCTAGTAAATTTACACAGGTATTACAGCCAAAACGAAACCAAGTGATAAAGGGTTCCTGGCTAGATAAGTTGAGCAAAGACATCATATGACCGTTGTAAAGAACAAGGATTTAGAGCAGGGCCAAGGGCCAGGTCTGGTGTTTATCCAGGCACGAGAGGCTTTGTCCATTACACAGGCAGAAACAGCTGACGTGCTGAATTTGTCTGTGAGCGTTATCAAAGCACTGGAGAGCAATGATGATTCCGTGCTGCCAGAGCGGGTCTACGTTAATGGATACATCAGATCCTATGCTAAGTTGTTAGGTCTAGCCGCTGAGCCTCTTATTCAAGCTTGGGGGGCGCAATTTCCAGATGAAATGCAAAGCCAGCGAGCGGATTTAGACGAAGAACAGGCGCGCAATTGGAGCGTAGCTTCGGCCAACCCCCGTGAGAGCACTGGATTGGGGCGCTGGATTTTGGTCGCAATTTTACTTTCAGTTGTTTTTATCTATTTTGTCTCTAACCAAGAGGGTGGCGAAACTGCGCCTGTGGTTGTTGTGGAGGCACCGATAGTTGAGCCTAGCGGCCCAGTAGAATCAGACGGGTCGGTTGTAGACACGACAGCAACCGAAACGGTTGTCACTGATGTGGTGGTGGGCCTAGATAATGCGGCTACGACCATAGATGAGCCAGTAGTTATTCAAGCAAAGACCGTCGATGTGGTGATTTCTGCCGAACCTATATTGGCGCCAGAGCCCGCACTTGAGCCAGAGCCTCAGCCTTTACTTGAGACTGGGTCAGAAACCTCAACGGCTACAGATGTGCAGGTAAGTGTGGCTGATGTCCCGATTGAAGAGCGACAAGTAACAGAAGATGCCGACGACTCTATTGACCGAATAAATGCTCAAGCAAATGGCCAGTCAGAAGACCAAACCGACGATGAAGCAAACGACCAAGCGAAGGATTTGGCGGCGACCATGTCTTCAGTAGTTGATGCTGTCGATGCGGTTGTAGTCGGCCCAGTGGCTATCGCAGATGTCACTGATACGATAGATTCGTCTGCGCAGATAGACAGCGTTGCTCCTGATGCCGAGCAAGAGGCACCTGCTTTCAGTCTTCCGCGGTTAACCTTAAAGGGGAACGATCGAATCGTTCTATCGTTTACAGCAGATTGTTGGTTTGAAATTAAAAACGTAGACGGCGAAATGTTACATGCGGACCTTGGCCGATCAGAACAAGTTCGAGAGTACTTTGGCCAAGGGCCTTTTTCGATAAAATTGGGTTATGCCCAAGGTGCGGCAGTAGAATTTAATGGCGCTAGCGTTGCACTGGCCCCCCACACGCGAAACAACGTTGCGAAATTAGTTCTCGGGCAATAGTGACTGCCCAATATCTTAAGGGATTGACTCATGGTTAGAGCGGTTCGCGGCATGCGCGACATATTGCCTCAGGACGCACGAATGTGGCGCCATGTGGAAGACACAATTCAAGGGGTAATTGCCAGTTTTGCCTATGAGGAAATCCGCCTTCCGTTACTAGAATTTACCGAGTTGTTTGCTCGAGGGGTGGGCGAGGCCACGGACATCGTGGAAAAGGAAATGTACACCTTGGCAGACCGAGATGGCGACTCGCTGAGTTTGCGCCCGGAGGGTACCGCCAGTTGCGTGCGGGCCCTTGAAGAAAATGGTCTGCTCTACAATCAAAATCAAAGAGTGACCTACGCTGGTCCAATGTTTCGCTACGAAAAACCGCAAAAGGGCCGCTACCGTCAATTTTACCAAATTGGTGCTGAAGCCTTCGGTTTTGCAGGCCCCGATGTTGACGTGGAGCTTATCGCTATTGGGGCGGAATGTTGGAAAGCGCTGGGTATCTCCAAGCACATTTTGCTGGAAGTAAATTCCCTCGGTTCTAGTGAAGCGCGCATTGCTTACAAAGAGGCGTTGGTGGCCTACCTCTCGCCGCTAAAAGCGCAGTTAGACGAGGACAGTCAGCGGCGATTGCTGACCAACCCAATGAGAATACTGGACAGTAAAAATCCCGCTACCCAAGCGCTGTTGCAACTCGCTCCGCAATTACCGGACTTTGTAGATGCGGAAAGCAAGGCGCACTTCCAGCGACTGTTAAAAATGTTAGATGCCTTGGGCATCAGTTACAAAGTGAATGCCAATTTGGTTCGCGGCCTTGATTACTACACGCATACGGTTTTTGAGTGGGTGACTCAAGATTTGGGCGCTCAAGGAGCGGTTTGTGCAGGCGGTAGATACGACGGGCTCGTTAAGCAACTGGGTGGGCGGGACACGCCGGCTGTCGGATTTGCCGTGGGTCTAGATCGTGTTGTCTTATTATGCGAATTGGCTGAGTTGGAAGTGAAACAATCAGCCGACTTGTATATTTGCGTGCTTGGCGATGAACTGCAGAGCAAAGGGATGATTCTAGCCCGACAGTTGCGCGAACAAATGCCTCAGGTTTCAGTGCGCCTGCACATGGGTGGAGGCAATTTTAAGAAGCAGCTAAAGCGAGCGGATGCCAGCGGCGCAACTTGGGCCATACTTTATGGCGAAGAGGAAGCGGCCAGTGGCGAGCTGAGTCTGAAGCATCTGCGTGATGCAAGTGTTGGGCAGGTCAAATTGCCAGTTGAGCAAATAGCGCAGCGCATAAGTTTAAATAGTTGAGTGGATAACACCTTGCGGGCGCCCCGGAATGAATGAAGGGGTGCATTGATATGTAGATGTGCCAGAATGCGCGTTGCTCGAGCGTAAGCACTCAGATGAGTCAAAGCGCAGGCAGAAGAGCGGGTCAAAGAAAGCGTAAAGAAAGCGTAAAGAAAGCGCTAAGAACGCTTTAAGAAAGCGCAAAAAAGATGCGTAAACAGCGCGTAAAAGAAAGAGTAATGGGCTTAAGTGCAGGCCTATTTTGGTCATACATAGTTAGGCTAAATAGTTGGATTTGAGTATTTCTAAAGTCCATGTTTGTGGCGGGTAAAACGGAGTAGAGGCGGGTGTCTGAATTTCTCAGTGATGAAGAACAAATTAGTAGGTTTAAGTCTTGGTGGGGCGAAAATGGCGCCTCTCTAGTTATTGGGGTAGCCGTTGCTGTCGCGGTAATTGTCGGGTGGCGTTTTTATGACAGCGCGAATCAGGCATCCATGGAACAGGGTTCAAAGGCCTATGCTGAGTATAAAGATGCTGCGCAAGGCGAGCGCCAAGCGCTTGCGGATAAGATTAAAGACGAGTTCGCAGGTACCAGTTATCACGCCATGGTAGCTATGGGACAAGCCAGCGACGCAAGTGAAGCAGGCGATTTGCAAGGCGCGCTCACATTTCTTGAAGAGGCAATGGACGCTGCTGGAACTACAGTACTGGGTGATTTAGCTCGGCTAAGGCTAGCTAAAGTGCAATTTGGTTTAGACCGCAAAGAGGCCGCGCTGGCCACATTGTCTGCTATCAGCAATGACGGTTATAGGTCATGGGCATTGGAAAGTCAGGGAGACATTTACTTTGCCATGGGTGACGTTGAACAAGCGCACAGTGCGTATTCCGGCGCAGCCGAAGCATTGAAAGAGGGCGACCAACGCCCGTTGCTGAGCATAAAAGTTGAAAATACCGCGCCTTTTAATGGCGAGTATGTTGAATTTACCAGTGAGTTAGATCAAGCCCTTGAGGCCGCTGAAACTTCCTTGGCCCAAGACAGTGATGCAGAGATTGCCGAAAATGAGTGAAACACAAAGCCGCTATAACCCCCTTGCTAGCGTTTTGCGTCTGCTGACGGTTTTCGCTCTTAGTATGCTGGTTGCAGGGTGTAGTTGGTTTTCTTGGATTCCTGGCATTGGCGACAATGACGAAGACGATGAGTCCAAAGAGCCCGCAAAACTGGTCAGCTTTACCACTGAGTTGGATATTGACCGTGATTGGAAGGTTAAGGTCGGCGAGGGGCTCGGTAAAAAGTACCTGCGCATTAACCCCGGCGTGGTTGCCGATCGTATTATCGCTGCAGATGGCTACGGCGCGGTGGTCGCGGTAGATAGATTTACCGGCAAGCGCATTTGGCAAACCCAGTTTGATAAAGCCGCCGGCAAAGGCTTTAGTCTTTCCGGCTTTTTAGATAGAAGCGACCCAAGTTTCGTCAGTGGTGGTGTGGGCATTGGCGAAGGGCTCGCGTTGCTGGGTACCACAAGAGGCGACGTGGTAGCGCTTAGTGTGGCCGATGGCACCCAGATGTGGCGCAGTAATGTGGGCACAGAAATTGGCTCAGTGCCAACCGCAGATAATGGCCGAGTATTCGCTCAATCGATAGATGGCAAGCTAACGGCCTTAGACAGTCAAACAGGCGAAGAATTGTGGACTTACAACAGCCAAGTGCCACGTCTAACTTTGCGCGGTACCAGCTCACCAGTAGTGGCGAATGATGTTGTCTACACAGGTTTCGCCAGCGGAAAGGTTACAGCGTTGCGCGCAGAAAACGGCGAACCGATATGGGAACAGCGCGTCATGTTGCCAGAAGGCCGCTCTGAGCTTGAGCGTATTGTAGACGTAGATTCCACTCCGCTGATTGCTGGCGGCGCGCTGTTTGCTGTGGCGTATCAGGGGCGAGCTGTTGGCATGTCATTGCGTGACGGTCGGCCGCGCTGGGAGAAAGACACCTCAAGTTTTCTGAATATGGCGGAAGGTTATGGCCAGATTTATATCGTTGATGAAGAGGATACGATTGTCGCAATAGACCAAAATTCTGGTGAGGTTGTATGGCAACAAGAGGCCTTTGCCAGACGCAAGCTCACCGCGCCATTGGCATTTTCTAATTACATTTTTGTTGGTGATGACGAAGGTTATCTCCACGCTATTGCTCAACGTGATGGACGTCTGTTGGGGCGGATCAAGGTGGGCGGCAAAGGTCTGCGCGCTGACTTAGTTGTTGCCGATGGCGTTGTTTATGCTTCTGATAATAAAGGGACCTTGCACGCGTTCAAGGCAGTACTGAGATAATATATGCTTCCTAGTGTGGCCTTAGTAGGTCGTCCGAACGTTGGAAAGTCTACACTTTTCAATAAGTTAACGCGTAGTCGTGATGCTTTAGTTGCAGATGTGCCTGGGTTAACTCGAGACCGTAGATACGGTCGCATGGAGTTAGAAGAGCAGTCGGCGACCCTCATTGATACCGGCGGTCTTTTTGGCGAGCACGTTCTTGCCGAGGCGCTAACCGGACAAACCGAACTGGCCGTAAACGAAGCGGACTTGGTGCTTTTATTGCTCGATGGCCGGGAAGGGGTAACCGCAGCAGACGAAGATGTGGTTATGTACTTGCGCAAAGCCAACGTCAAATTTCTTCCGGTCATTAACAAAATCGATGGCCTGCCAGAGGACCAAGTCGCTTTAGATTTTGAGCGTTTTGGTTTCCCTGAATACGTGCTGATTTCAGCCAGTCACAGCCGTGGCCTCAAGCAACTTCGCGAAGTTTTAGAGCAGCGCTTAGCAGACCTTAATCTGCCTCAAGAGCCCGACGATCTGTCCTATGGATCTGGTATTCGTGTGGCAGTAGTGGGGCGGCCTAATGTAGGTAAATCTACCTTGGTCAATCGCTTGATCGGCGAAGACCGTCAGGTGGTATTTGATATGCCGGGTACCACAAAAGATGCCATCGACATTCCCTTCACCAAAGACGATGTGGACTACGTGCTAATCGATACAGCCGGCGTTCGACGCAAAGGTAAGGTCTCGGAGATCACTGAAAAGTTCTCTGTGGTTAAAGCACTGGACGCCATGCAACGCGCCCATGTGGTGGTCCTAGTTATTGATGCTTCCGAAGGCTTGGTTGAGCAAGACCTGCATGTGCTTGAGTACGCACTAGACGCGGGTGCTGGGATGGTGATTGCAGTTAATAAGTGGGATGGCCTGCCGGTAGAACAGCGAGAAAAAGTCAAGAAAGCCTTGGACCGTCGATTGAACTTTGTGCCGTGGGTGCCCTTGGAAATGATTTCCGCCCTGCACGGTACGGGCGTTGGCGTATTGCTGAAGAAAGTGCAAAAAATTCACGACGTAGGGCAGTTTGAGGTGTCTACCTCCATGTTGACCCGGTTGCTAAGAAACCTTGTCGCATCGCACCCTGCGCCATCTGTGCGTGGCAGGCCCATCAAAGTTAAGGTGGCCACGCGAGCCGGCTCTCACCCACCCCGGGTGGTGATTCACGGCAACCAACTGAGTGCTTTGCCGGCCAGTTATAAGAAATTCTTGGAGAACGGTTTTCGCGAAGCGCTGAACTTGGTCGGCAACCCGATAAAACTAGACTTGAGAGATTCAGAGAATCCCTTTGCTGGTAAGCCGAATCAGCTGTCCCAGCAACAACTTGATCGCCGCAAGCGCATGCTAAAGTTTCGTAAGAAAACGAAAAATTAATTTAAAGGCTTGAGTACAACCTCGCTTGCGACCCTCACGCCAATCTACTCACCGACCTGTTCCTAGACCTTCTCCCCAACCCTCTCTCTAACCTTTTGCGCAAATCTGCTCATCAGAGCAAAAGAGCCGCTGCAGATCTGTCGCGGCTGATCTTGCATAGCTGTTCTTGCATGGATGTTCTTGCCGGACTAATTGTCCAAGGAGAGGGCGCCTGCCAAGGCTTGCTGAAACTCTAGCGGGTCTACTCTCACACCGTTTAAACTCACTGACCAGTGCAGGTGCGGGCCAGTGACCCTGCCGGTGGCGCCAACCAATCCAATGGTGTCGCCTTGTTTGACTGTATCTGCTACTCCAACTGTGTGTTCGCTCATGTGGCAATACATGGTGATGAGTCCTTGGCCGTGGTCTAAGAAAACCGTTTTGCCATTGAAATAAAGGTCATCCACCAAAACCACTTTGGCATCTGCAGGCGCAATGATAGGTGTGCCAGTATCTGCGGCAATGTCTAAGCCGCTGTGGGGGTTGCGTGGTTCGCCATTGAAAAACCTGCGATGCCCGAACAGGCTGGTGGTAATGCCTTGTAAGGGTAAAACGAATCCTTGGCGTAAATCTTGAGCGGGTGAGATCTGCTGATAAAGGGCTTTTTGTACCTTAGATTCCCGTCTGATACGTTCCAGTTGTTTGGGCTTTGGGTTCACCATCTCCCTATTTTTAAGGATAATGTGCTGTTCGGTATATTGTTTATCAACCACCTCAAAGCTATGAGTTTGTTGCTGATTGTTCACCGTATAGCTCACAGACACCTCGCCTAAAGGTTGAGACACGGGCAAGCCCAATAAAACGGTGTTGCCGATTTGCATCACTGGCTTGTTGCGGAATCGTATTTGTTCTGCATTTTCTGGTGGTGTCCATTGGTAAACACCGCCGGGGAAACTGGTGTTGTTCGCCGTATCCGCCGTTGCGGCAGAACCCGTTGACGGGGCGCTCAGTGCCGCGATACATAAAATCAGACCCAAAAGCCCAGCAAAAGCATGAGTACCGGTGTTTCGAATTGTTGAGGTTTTTGCTGTTGGGAGCGTCTGACGTACTAAAGGTCTAAACATCTTTCTCTTCCTTTCTCTCTTCTTTTCTCTCTTCCTTTCGCGCTTCCCTGCGCTCTTGGCTTTCGAGCGGGCTGAATGGGCTGTCGTTCTTGGTCACTTCAGTGATAGTGGCCGCAATTGTGCCATCTTGTAGCTGTGCGGTCATAGCGTCGCCCACTGCGGCGTGTTTGGTATGGGTGATTAGCGTGCCTGAATCATCGCGCAAAAACGCGTATCCGCGCCCGAGGGTGTGCAGTGGACTCATGCCGTCAAGCATGCGCGCCAGCATAGCAATAGAGCGGTTTTGCGATTGCAGGTGTCTATTCATGCCGTCTTCAAGGCTTGCTTCTAAACGGTGTAGTTTTTCTTTTGCTCTAGTCAGTGCAAAGCTGGGGCTTTGATTGATTAAGCGTTTATGCAGGTTACCGTACTGGTTTGCTGTGGCTGCAAGTGTCTGCTCTGCTGACCGAGCAATTCTATTGGAGAGGTCATCTAGCCTCATCCAAGCCTGCTGCAGATAGGACTCTGGGCTAACCAGACGTAAGTTGAGTTTGTCCAATTGCAGCTGACGTTCGCGCAGTTGTCCCTCCATCAAAACAGAGAGATGTCTGAATTCTCCATCAATGTTTTGCAGCATTTCTTGGCCGTCTGGCACCATGAGCTCTGCGGCCACTGACGGTGTGGGTGCGCGCAGGTCGGCAACAAAGTCAGTAATGGCAATGTCTATCTCGTGGCCGATGGCCGAGACAATGGGGATTTGCGAGGCAGCCACAGCCCGAGCCACAGACTCTAAGTTAAAGGTCCAGAGATCCTCCAGTGAACCGCCGCCTCGGGTCAGCAAAATGGCGTCCACAGTAAGTTTGCTGGCAGCGTTCAATGCGCGTAAGACCTGAGCTTCGGCTTCCGGACCTTGCACGGCTGTGGGAATGACCGTCACTTGTAGTGTCGGAAAGCGACGCTGCCATACAGCCAGTACATCTTGTAGCGCTGCACCCGTTGGCGATGTCACTACAGCGATATGTTTGGGTATATCAGGAATAGGGCGCTTGCGCTCTCGAGCAAATAGCCCCTCATCTGCGAGCTTAACTTTCAATGCATCAAAGGCTTGTCGCAGCACACCTTCGCCCGCAGGCTCCATTTGATCTGCAATGATTTGGAAATCGCCGCGGCCTTCATAAAGACTAACCCGGCCACGAATAAGTACCTGTTGACCGTCTGTGGGTTGCATTTGCACGCGTCGATTACTGTTGGCGAACATAGCGCACCTAACCTGGGCGCCGCTGTCTTTCAGGGTGAAGTACCAATGACCAGAACGTGGTCGCGCAAAGTTAGAGAGTTCGCCTGTCACCCAGACCATCTGAAAACGCTCTTCAATGGTCAGGCGCGCTTGTTTGTTGAGCGCGCTGACAGTAAGAACAGGGCGGTTTTGGTTGATATCCATTTTGCTGGGTTGAATCCAATTCGATCTGAGTTAAAACATCATAATAGCCTACCGCAATGGCAACTACGGGCGGTTTTGTAAGAATAATTCTCTTAACCACCGCATCAAGAATTTACATCTCTCCCATGCATCGCTAGAATACGGCTTTTGCGGGGTTCCAAATGTTACGTATCAGTGACGACGCTCTCACTTTCGACGATGTTCTCCTTCTGCCCGCTTACTCCGATATTCTGCCTTCTCAAGTCGCCCTGCAAAGCCGGGTGTCGAGAAATATTTCGTTAAATATCCCACTTATATCCTCAGCGATGGATACCGTGACCGAAGCCCGTCTGGCTATAGCCATCGCGCAAGAGGGCGGCATAGGCATAGTGCATAAGAATATGACTGTGGATGAGCAGGCCAAAGAGGTTCGTGCCGTTAAAAAATACGAGTCCGGCATTATCCGCGACGCGGTGACCATAGATCCAAACGCTACACTCGATGAACTTCGCGCCTTGACGCGAGAAAAAGGTGTCTCTGGAGTGCCAGTGGTTGAAGGCACTACGCTGGTGGGTATTATCACCAGTCGAGACTTACGTTTTGAGCGTCGTACCGATGCGCGGGTCAGCGAGATCATGACCCCCAAGGACCGGCTAGTTACTGCTGTCGAGGGCACAGACTTCCAAGAAATCACCCATTTATTGCATGAACACCGCATAGAAAAAGTGCTCTTGGTCAATGATGCGTTCGAACTCACAGGCATGGTTACCGTTAAAGACATCGCCAAAGCCCAAGCATTTCCAATGGCCTGTAAAGACGAGCTGGGTCAATTGCGTGTTGGTGCCAGTGTCGGTACCAGTGCAGATACCGATGAACGGGTGGCCGCGTTAGTAGAGGCCGGCGTTGATTTAGTGGTGGTTGATACCGCGCATGGGCACACCCAAGGCGTTCTCGACCGCGTTAAATGGATTAAAACCCACTACCCAAGCCTAGACGTAATTGGCGGCAATGTTGCGACCTACGATGGCGCCAAAGCTCTGATTGATGCCGGCGTTGATGGTATCAAAGTAGGCATTGGCCCAGGTTCCATTTGTACAACAAGAATTGTTGCAGGCGTTGGCGTACCGCAAATTACGGCCATTGCCGGTGCTGCTCGAGCTGCGGCAGATGCTGAGATTCCGGTTATTGCCGACGGCGGCATTCGTTACTCAGGTGACATTGCCAAAGCAATTGTTGCTGGGGCAAGTGTCGTAATGGTGGGTAGCTTGCTGGCGGGTACAGATGAATCTCCCGGTGAGGTTGAGCTATATCAGGGCCGTACTTACAAGTCTTATCGTGGTATGGGTTCGCTTGGCGCTATGGCTCAAGCACACGGCTCTAGTGACCGGTATTTCCAAGAGGTGGAAGGTGATGGTCGTAAGCTTGTGCCAGAAGGTGTAGAAGGTCGAGTGGCCTATAAAGGGCCGCTAAGTCCAATTGTTCATCAGTTAATGGGCGGTCTCCGCGCGTCAATGGGATACACCGGCAGTACAGACATAGCGACCATGCGCAGTAAACCTGAGTTTGTTCGAGTCAGTAGCGCCAGCATGATTGAATCTCATGTGCATGATGTGTCAATTACCAAAGAAGCGCCAAACTACCCACTCAGTTAATTTGGGTGGGCTGAAGTGCCTTATCTAAACTGGTTTTTCGCGCATTGAAAGGTTGGAATCAGTCGGCATTTTTCGTTGCCCCCATTGTTGCTTAGCATATAAAAATGTTTGCCACTGAGGGTCTATAAAGAATGCTCTAGGCTCAAGCAAATTGCACCTGAAACCGTCCTATAGAACCTAGAACTAATTCCAACATTATCTAACAAGTACCTTATGCAAAATAACCATTCAGATATTCACGCTCAACCAATTCTAATTGTAGATTTTGGTTCGCAGTACACTCAGCTGATAGCGCGCCGGGTGCGCGAGTGCGGTGTCTATTGCGAGATACACCCCTTTGATATTGATCCTCATCATATTGCTGAGTTTCAACCTGCAGGGGTAATTCTTTCCGGTGGGCCAGAGAGTGTTACCGAAGGTCAAACGCCTCGCATTGCTGACGAAATTTTTGCACTAGGCGTGCCAGTTTTGGGCATTTGTTATGGCATGCAAGCCATGGCTGCTCAGTTGGGCGGCGTGGTCAGTGCGTCCAGTAAAAGAGAATTTGGCCATGCTCAAGTAAGTATTGCAGCGCCGAGTGCGCTGCTTAATGTATTGGGAGATGGTGGTGGTTCGGCCAATGTATGGATGAGCCACGGCGACAAAGTCAGTGAGTTACCTGCTGGCTTTATTTGCACGGGTAGTTCCGGTAGTGCGCCAATTGCCGCAATGGAGAATGTCGACAAGAGGTTTTATGGGGTTCAGTTTCATCCGGAGGTGACGCATACCGATGGTGGCGATCGTTTGTTGCTTACGTTTACCAAAGAAATTTGCGGCTGCGCGGCAGATTGGACTGCTGCCAACATAGTTGACGATGCTATTGCCAAGGTCCGAGCGCAGGTAGGCACTGACAAAGTGCTGCTTGGGTTATCCGGCGGCGTAGATTCGTCAGTAGTGGCGGCTCTTTTGTCCAAAGCCATAGGCGATCAGCTCACTTGTATATTTGTGGACAATGGTCTGCTGCGCAAAGGCGAAAGAGATGAAGTGGAGAAAGCCTTTCAAAATGCGATTGGCGAAGGTGAGTTGTCACCGTTGAACATCATCACCGTAGCTGCGGAGGATGAGTTTCTCGATAAGTTAGCCGGCGTAGATGACCCAGAAGCCAAACGGAAAATTATTGGCGGTACCTTTATCGACGTATTTGATCGTGAGGCGCAAAAGCTCCAAGACGTTAACTGGCTCGCTCAAGGCACCATTTACCCAGATGTCATTGAATCGGCAGCGTCTAAGTACGGCAAAGCCCATGTGATTAAGTCCCATCACAATGTAGGCGGTTTGCCAGAGCGTATGACGATGCAGTTGGTAGAACCTCTGCGTGAGTTGTTCAAAGATGAAGTGCGTAAAATTGGATTGCACTTAGGCTTGCCCGAATCGTTAGTATTTAGACACCCATTTCCAGGCCCCGGTTTAGGCGTGCGAATTTTAGGTGAAGTGAAGAAACAATATGCTGACGTTCTGCGAGAAGCCGATAAGATCTTCATAGACGAACTGCGCAGGGCGGATCTTTACGACAGAACTTCTCAGGCATTTACCGTGTATTTGCCGGTGAAGTCCGTGGGGGTGGTAGGGGATGCAAGGCGTTACGAACACGTGATTGCACTGCGTGCAGTGGAGACCATAGATTTTATGACGGCCCGTTGGGCGCATCTACCTTATGAATTTATTGAGCTTGTATCCAACAGAATTATTAATGAGATCAGCGCAGTGTCGCGAGTGGTGTACGACGTATCTAGTAAGCCGCCGGCTACTATTGAGTGGGAGTAGTAGTCAGCACTGAAACCCTCATTATTAGTCTTTAACATTTGAGCTAGTCCGTTATCCAAATATAATTTCATGAAACATTCTGCCGGGCATTAAGGTGAATGCACCAGCAACTAGAAGCGCTCCAATATACGTTCCTATCATAGAATTCTTATGTGCATTTTTATGCTTTTCCAATTTGGTTTTTTTGAATTTTCGGATGCTATAAATTGAATAAATTAAGGAGCCAATCGTCCAAGGAATCAAGAGGTGTATCCAAGAATATGCTCTGGGATTAAACATAGCATCCGTCACTGGGGTCGTTATGAATATCGCTGTAAAAGAAACGATCAACAAAAAAGAAACCCAAACACGTCCAATGAATCTATGCTGCTTAGTTCCCTTTTTTTTGAGGAAAATATATAAACCAACTGGGACTGCTGCTAATGCAAAAAAAGCATGTACGTATATTATTGCTGTCTCTTATACACATCTCCGAGCCCACGAGACTCCTGAGCATCT
>OJDI01000221.1_pt1 | contig 25842 bp, 20 predicted proteins | sample 1592601 | NCBI WGS metagenome assembly OJDI01 (sample SAMN05416845, study PRJEB24817) | seawater metagenome | isolation source: Sea water | place: Canada:Atlantic | collected 2013-07 | reverse complement strand
TCTACACACTGCATATCGTCGGCAGCGTCAGATGTGTATAAGAGACAGCGCTTGTTCATTGTGATAAAGCTCCCACTCGTGAGTATGCGGCAGAGTTTTCCCTTCTTTTGCCCCCATAAGTATTTTGCGGATTCTTTGGTTTATTAGCTGAAAGCGTACAAAGAAGAGTAGCGCTGCTAACACTATTCCAATAACCGTTAATGCAACTATTTCAATCATATGCTGGTGCTCTTAGAAATTTCGCAGCTTCTGTTGGGCGGCTATTTCGTTGTGATTATTGATCCAGATACCTGCAAAACGCTAGGCTCGGTTGCGCTCGCTCAATGCAGCGAGTCAGTTAAATAAATTTCCTGTCAGTGATTCACTTTTAGTAGTTCATCAAACTCGTTATTGGCATCCCTAGCTGCCAATATTTTCGCAGTTGCGGCTTTGATACTAGCGCCGTCGTATTTCGTAAGGGCCATGTTGTAACTGTGTCTCGCAGATAGCCTCTGCCAATATAGACTCAGCTGAGGGCGTCGTGCATTCAATAGATCTTCCAACATAGTCAGTGAGTTAAGGCGGTCTAGTAGAACCATCATTTCTATGTCAATCTGGGAAAAAGTTTCTCCGATAAGCCAATCTTCGCCGTGTTCGATTAAGCTGTTTTCTGCATCGTCGAGGTAACGCTCGATGGACTCTTTGGCCTGCTCGAATAAGCCTGTGATTTTCGGGTCATCTATGAAGTTTGCCAATTTGCGAAATTTTAGAGCTGGAGTTAGGAGGGGTTTTCGCGCAAATCGGCTCAGCCAAAAACTTCTGATCATCATCAGAACATGTCCCTTCTCCATTAGCGCGCTGAGTAACGGCAGTGAAATGACATAGAGTGCGTTGCCTAGGGGGCCTAGACTGGGTAAGAGCACCGTTTGATCAATGAGTAATGTTCGCTCTTGCCAACTTTCCAGCCGCTGGTTTTCATTTTGTTTTAGAGGGAGCAGTCGTTGTTCGCATATTGGCTGATTGATTATGTATTCGACCTGACGCTCATAACCGAAGATTAGTTGATCTTTATGGCGAAGAATCGGCAGACGGTTGTTTGGAACAGCCGCCAAAATATCTTTTGGGATGCTCTTGGTTGTCTTAGGATTCATCATATCTATATTGTGGTTCTTATAAGATATTCCTAATTCCACCAAGCAGACTCGGATTCTCCTCGAATTTGCAGCGAAGTCGTTGTTATACAGTTCCCATTCTTGACTACGATAGCTCGGTATCAGTGCGTTCGCGCGAGCGCGTACATTGAGACCTCTTGCGCCACTCAGATCTGTAAGTATGCGGTAGATTAATGCTGTTATCACAATTCCAGTAATGGCTAAAATGGATATATAAAGCATGTAGAGTAGCTCTTAGAAATTTCACAGCTTCTGTTGAGCCGTTATTTCGTTTTTGTTTTTGATCCTTTGCACAGCAAAGTAATGTAGCTCTTCACGGCCACCTGACTGTAAAAACAATGCGGACATTAAGCGATATTTTAATAGTGACGATTTCGCCGAATGCTGGAGTGCTTTAGGCAAGTAAAGCAGGTCTCACATAAAGCTTGTTGAAAGTCTTAGTGGCGTATGTGGCAAGGAAAAGCCCAACACGAGGCGCTGGGCTCTAGTTTTTGCCTGTAATTTTTGCCAGTGTTTGCGATCAGGGCTTGGGCTCGCAAGTGGTTTGCCTAACTTTGGCTGTTAACCAGCATTCGGCACTAACCAAATAGCAGACGACCATGCTCTTTCTTGAATGGTGGCTTGCAGATCTGAGCGTGGGGTTGCGCCCGCTTTGATGGCATCCCAAGTTGACCACCGACAGGTTGGGTTCTCGAGCGCGCGCACATAGTAAAAGGTCCTGTGCTCTGGGTTGAATTCTGGATCCCGCCATTTAGCCTTAAGCTCTGCTGCACCTAAATTGCTGCTTATGGCGCAGTTGTTTAGATCTACTTGAGCGCCGTTGTCGGGGCAACGATGAGTAACCGTGTCCACCAAGCCGCCGTCGGAACAGGCCACATCATAAACTCGTTCGTTGTGTTCGCCGTCAACTGTCCAACCTTTAACAATCTGCAAGCGTTGCAGTGGCGCTGAATTTGGGTCTTGGGTGGCGTGGGCTAACAGGGTGGGCGTTTGGTCACCATTGGCTAATAGTTCTGAACCCATGCTGACACCGCTTGCATAGGCTGCTGCAACCTCATTGGTGTCATTGAGGGTGTTGCCGCCGAAGTTATAACCGGCAAACAACCGAACCTTCATTCTGGGTCCAGACGTGGCAAAAGTTTCTTTGCGCCGAAATGCGCGATAAATTGCATCCCGCGTGTTTTCCTCAGCCCAGACCCCAGTAAGACCAGATGCCCCCCAAGTTTCATACGCGCCTGTGGCATATTGTTTGCCGCCAATTTGTTTGATTTCAACTCTGCCAGCCGCTTTGATTATTTCAGCATCGCCTGCGGTCAGCGGCTGTGATCCGCGGCGACTGCCGTCTGAGTCTAACAAGCCTACTTTAGAGAAGTAGCTTTCTTCATCGAGAGATGCGGCCCCTGTATGGGTGTCGGATGCGCCAACAAAGCCAAATTGGTAGGCGTTGGTTAAACCTTGGTCGGCCAAGGTCATGCCGTTCAGAAGCGCTTGTCGAGCGTAAGAGCCTTCTGGTTGGCTGGCTATGGTGGTGGCAATTCGATACGGCATTATTTCGAAGTTTGCCCACTCGTCATTTTGCGAGAGCAGTGGGTGTGTTTCGGATGTGCCTTTCACCTGGGTTATTTCGACTAGCGGTTCGTTGCGAATTCTGCGCTGGGCGTAGGTTTCATCAATGGGGTTGCTGGCCCAGTCAACCATTTGAAACATTGCGCCGTTAGATCCGTTGGAGTTGTGAGGAATGGCGAGTGTTTCTATGCCTTGTGCTCTGAGGCCGTCCATCCAATCCCACAGGCCTTCAGGGTTTTGACTGTGAAAGCGCGAGAAGGGCAGTGCTGGGAGTTTATCTGAATCTCTGAATATGACGTTACGGTGCAGGTTGCCGCGTCCGTCTGTGGAAGAGGTGTATTCATAGGCAACGAATGTGGTGAACTCGCCTGGGCGATTGTTTGCTTGGGCTGCTTGGACAATGTCCGCCCAAGCGTCTTTGGCAATTTGATTCACAATGGCCACGTCGGTTTGGCCGCTGGTGATTCTATTTAAAGTATCTGGGAGAAAAGTGCTAAAGGCCTTCACTCGCTGAGGCAAGCTGGCAAGGTTCAGGTTGTCGGGTGCATTTATATTATGCAGGTCTTGTACGTGAGGTTCTTTAGAAAACTCCGTGTTGGTATTGGCTGCTGCTTTGACAGCGCCTAAAAACATGGCGTGATCTGTCACGGCATAGAAATCTAAGGGCTGCCCCAGTTGTACTTGGAAACCTGCTGGGTGGGCTATGGCTTCGCCTTGAGCGTATCTGTAGGCGTCATAGGGTGTGGCCACAGTGCCAAAGGCGTAAGCATCAAACGAGTAGTCGGTGTGCACGTGCAGGTCGCCAAAATAGGCTTCGCGGTAAGCGTTGGCTTGAGGCTCTGCAATAATTGTGTCTTTGGGCATGACAAGGTTGGGTGCGTTAAATCTGGGCGCTACTGCCTGAGTGTCGTCGCCATCAGTTGCTGTCGCTGCGGTATTATCTTGTGGGCTAGAGCAGGCTGCCAAAATTGTAGTTAAAACAATTATGCAGGCAGTTGTTGGCAGGCGGTTTAAATCCTTCATTTGTGTTTTCTCCTCAATTTTTGAATCCCCAGCCATAAATTACACCATTGGTAGTAGCAGTGCATGGGTTGATTAGGGCAATAACGAAGTGGCACTTTGAGGAAATAGAGATTAGAAATCTGGGTTTGTGGCTAGATAAACAGGCAAAAAAAAGCCCACCAAGCGGTGGGCTTAATTCAAACCTAATTAAAGGCTAGTTCAGACCGTAGTCCTAAGAACAGTACTTATCGAGCGCCGAATCTGTAGGTCACATCCACACCGTAGTAGCGGGGGTAAAGGGATTCAGCAACCAGACGGAAGTCTCTTGCTTCCGTTGGTGTATCCAAACCTCTGGAATAAACCTGTCCGGTTACATTGTCCACAAAGCCCTTCACCGTCCAGTTTTCAGCGGAATCGCGCCAGATGAGGGACAAATCGATGCGAAGCCGCTCAGGCACCTCGTCTAGTGTTCTCTCAACACCGGAGGTGTAATAGGAACCGGTGAATGCGTATACCGCACCAGCAGTTAATGAGCTGTCATTGAACTGCCACTCGTAAGAGGTCCAAACGGTTGCTTTCCATTCTGGGATACGCTTCAGTGCATTGCCATTGTAGTTGCGTACCAAAAAGTTATCAGCGCCTGGATTGTTAGGGTCCAAATTGAAGTCGCTGAATATGCTGGTTGGATAAGCAGGATTGTCGTCTTCCAAAACAAAAAGATCTGAATCGTATTCCGCTTTGGTGTAACTCGCGTTACCACCGATCGTCAGTGCATTGCTTGCCAACCAAGTGACTTCTACTTCTAAGCCTGAATTTATGGCGGAATCGGCGTTAATCACTTGGTCTAGAGCTGTATTAGTCGGGCTGTTGAAAATCTCGATTCGATCTTGATAATCCGAATAATCATATACGTACGCGGAGGCGTTTACTTGCAGTTGACCATCTAACAGCGTGCCTTTATAGCCAAGTTCGTAAGCAAGAACCTCTTCCTGGTCATAAGTTAGCAGGTTACCTACTGCGCGCGAGTCACCAATGCCCAAGGAATAACCACCTGATCTATAGCCTGTAGTTACAGAGCCGTAGATCAGCGTGTCTTCGCTGGGCGTCCAGTCTAGGTTGACTCGGAACGAGACATCGCCCCAATCATCTTCATCTGACGCTTGATCTGCAAACGAAAATGGAATGCCTTGCAGCAGTAGAGGCGTTGCACAATTGCTACTGCCTAATGCGCATGTGGGCGTAATAGGGTTTGCTGGGTCGAAGGTGGGTGTGGCTGCGCCAGTGAAAATGTTGGCAATAGCCAGCGGCGTCAGACCTAGGGCGCTGCAATCCGTGTTGAAGGATCGGTCACATTGGCCGTCTAAGGCTGGACCTAAGCCTGCGAATGGGCCGGAGTCTAGATTAGCCTCGAAGTATCCTGTTCGGTTTTCAGAGGCAGATTTTTTGTCGTCAGCCCATCTAACGCCTACTGTGAGCGCCCAAGTATCGTTAAAGGTATAGGTGCCTTGGGTATAGGCTGCCAACGCTTCGGTAACGACATCATTGAAATACTCGTAGGAAGCGCCACCTGGGTCGCCCTGCCAAAGGCCAAAGCCACCCGTGTCTCCAATTCTTTGGTGCATAGGGTTCGCGCCGCTGGCGGCAGCGAAACCAGCTAAGTTGCCATAGTTAAAGGGGTTTACGAAACGTTCGTTATCTCTAAAGGCAAAGTTCTGACGTCGGTCGGAGTTGAATAAATAGAGACCACTCGTCATTTCTAGGCGCTCACCAATCTGCCATAACAATTGTAGTTCGTGAGAAGAGGTTTCCACGGCTTCAAGCACAGTTTGCCGTGGTTGAGAAAATGTCGCGTTGGTGAAGTCGTAATCTAAATCAAAGGTGAAATCAAAGTCCTGCCAGCCGCCTAAATACTTCAGTGAAACGGTATCGCTAATGTCCCAGTTCAAGTCGAACTGTACACCCTGTTGGACAAACTCCTGATCGTTTTCGTTATTAGTGGCCACGTTATTGTCTAAATCGAATAAGTTTTGATTGAGCGTCAATCCGGTTGCACCAAATGCAGGGTTGGGGGCGTTGGACGCGGCTCGGTCTACGCCGGGTCTAACCGGCAAGCCGTAAAGTAGCGCACCAGTGGTTGGGTGGGTGAAGATGGATTCGCCAGCTGTAGTACCCGTGGTAGGTCTTAGGCCTCGTGCGAAGTTGGTCGTGTCGCGAGTGTTGCGCTGTCCCGCAATGCCGTCGGCAACCACCAGTTGTTGTCCGCTTATGATATCGGAATCTCTATCGTTCCAGCGCACATTCATCTGCCAGTTCTCGGCAATATTCCATTCCAGCGCCAAGGAAATGTTTTGGTCGTCGATGGTATTAATGTCCTGCGAGCCATTCTGCCCGTCAATAGAACCATCTCTGTCGCGTTTTACGCCAACCAATCGGTATGCCAATTTATCTTTGACTAAAGGGCCAGAAAGAACGCCGTAGTATTCTTGTGAGCCTAAGTTACCCGCGGCCACTCGGAACTCGCCTTCGAATTCATTGCTGGGCTTGTTGGTAATATAGTTGAGTGCGCCACCAATCGAGTTACGCCCGTAAAGGGTACCTTGAGGGCCGCGCAATACTTCTACACGTTCCACGTCGTAAAGGCCATTTTCTGAGGAAGCTATACCGAAGTCTTCGGAATAAATGCCGTTGTAGTAGGTGGCAACACCTGGGTCGCCGCCTAGGGCACGGAAGTTTCGGCCCACGCCACGAATTCTGATGTCAAAGTTGTCTCTTGTTGTTGCAGGGATGAAGTTAACTAACTCATCTGCGCCTTGAATACCGAAGTCTTCTAACTGCGACTGACCGAAAGCCGAAATTGAAATGGATGTATCTGATACGGTTGACTGACGCTTCTCAGCGGTAACCAATACTTCCTCGATCACTCTTCCCTCAGCCTGCACTGTCTGAGTGCTTAAGGCTGCAGTTGCTAGGATTACCGTACCAGTAATCTCTGCCCATCTTTTTTGAAAAATCATATTTCTCCCCACTCACATTTGTGTATGCAAAGTTGCGTTTTACTAAATTAGTTGTGCTAAAAATGCTGGCTTAGGATTTGATTCTTGCGATTGCTAGCAAAAAAATGCACAAGTTCGAAAGCCGTGGGAGATTCTCAGGGTATGGGGCGGCAAAGTACGCTTCAAGAAAGTAAGCTGTAGTGAATGCGCGATAAGCGGTAGTAGTTATTTAGCGAAAATTCGTCGGTGTAGCAAAACTTCCCTTTCTCTTGATGGATCATTGATAGATCAATGATGCACCGAGCGTCAGGGGTCTAAAGCTGCGGCGTTTTACAACTTGTTGACACCACTTTATTGCTGCTGTTTGCGCGCTTATTAATAGTCTGGGGTAAGGCAGAGTGTGGCTTTACTCGGACCTTTTGGGGTTGTGTGGTGGGCCGTTTGCTCAGTTAACACCTTTGGCTGAATGAGCCTGCGTGTTTTAGAGTATTGGTAACCGCTATTGCCTGCTCCGTCACGTTTGTTTGACGCTTGCTGAGGTACTTTTCTTTCCCCATGGGGAGCAATATGATGTCCGCCCTACGGAGCGTTAGTTTTTATGCCTTTACGGCTGTTTTTATTTGGATATTTTGATGAGTGATTATACGAAGATCTTGCTTGAAGAGGATGAGATGCCTACACAGTGGTACAACATTGTGGCGGACCTGCCAGAACCGCCGCCGCCGGCACTGCATCCTGGCACACATCAACCTGCCACTGCGGAAGATTTTGCGCCTTTATTCCCCAAAGCGCTGATCGCTCAAGAGATGTCTACTGAGCGTTATATCGATATCCCCGGTGAGGTGTTGGATGTATACCGCTTATGGCGTCCCAGCCCGCTGTTCAGAGCGCGCAGATTAGAGAAGTTACTCGATACACCGGCAAAAATTTTCTATAAGTACGAAGGCGTAAGCCCTGCGGGTTCACATAAGCCCAATACTGCTGTGCCTCAAGTTTGGTACAACGCTCAAGAGGGTGTGCGCAAACTCACAACTGAAACCGGTGCGGGTCAATGGGGCAGTTCTTTGGCCTTTGCTTGCGCGCAGTTTGGTTTGGAATGTGAAATTTGGCAGGTAGCGGCCTCTTATTTGGCCAAACCTTATCGCCGCACCATGATGGAAATTTGGGGTGGCAAAGTGCACCCCAGCCCCTCAACGGTGACTGAATTCGGCAGATCTTTATTAGCCCAAGACCCAGATCACCCGGGGTCTCTTGGTATTGCTATCTCCGAAGCGGTCAGTGAGGCGGTGCAAGATCCCACTGTTCGCTACGCCCTGGGCAGTGTTTTGAATCACGTGCTTTTGCATCAAACCATTATTGGCGAAGAAGCGCTGTTGCAGTTGGCCAAAGTGGGCGAAACGCCCGATGTCTTGGTGGGTTGTACCGGTGGTGGTTCTAACTTCGGTGGTTTAGCGTTTCCTTTTCTGCGCGAAAAGATGGCGGGTAATATGAACCCAATAATTCGTTGTGTAGAACCTACCGCTTGTCCAACTCTGACTAAGGGTGAGTACCGTTACGACTTTGGCGATACCGCCGGATTAACACCCCTTATGAAGATGCACACTCTGGGCCACGGCTTTATTCCAGAGGCCATTCATGCAGGTGGCCTTAGATACCATGGTATGGCGCCGTTAGTGTCCCACGTTTATGAGTTGGGTTTGGTTGAGGCCATGTCAGTGCCGCAGACAGAGTGTTTTTCAAGCGCGCTACAGTTTGCTCGCTCGGAAGGTATTGTGCCCGCGCCTGAGCCTACCCACGCCTTAGCCGCAGCCATTCGCGAAGCTTTAGCCTGTAAAGAGTCTGGTGAAGAGAAGGTTATTCTTACCGCGCTGTGTGGCCATGGTCACCTTGATTTAGCGTCTTACGATAAATACATGAATGGTGAGATGGAGGATTTAGATTTGTCTGATGCGCAAATTGCTGAGGCGATGAGCAGCGTGCCTGTGATTGCCTAGTTAGGCCCAGATACGTGTCGACGACTTTGCACGTTGTTAAAAGTGAGTGCCAACGGCCGTTACGGCCGTTGTAACAACAATTTGTATGGAATGCTTGTGGGTGCGGCCAGCTTGGCTGACAAAAAAAATAAATTGAACGATGGAATGATAGAAAAGGGGATTTCCTGTGAAAATGAATAAAAGTGGCTTGGCTATTGCGGTAGCCTTGGCTTCGTCGGTGTGGGCAAACTCAACCTTGGCGGAGGAAACTGTAGAGCGCAGTTCAGGGTTCAATGCGATAGTCGAAGAGGTGGTGGTCACTGCTCGTCGTCGTGAGGAAGGTTTGCAGGATGCGCCCATTGCCATTTCTGCTTACACGGGCGATTCGTTAGACTATCGTGGTATTACTACCTTAGATGAAATATCTCGTTTTGCGCCCAGCCTGACGCTGGAAAACAATCCCAGTTTTGGTGGTGCATCTAACTCTGCTGCAATTTATTTGCGCGGCGTAGGCCAAAAAGAATTTTTGCCAACAACAGAACCCGGCGTGGGTCTATATGTTGATGGGGTCTACATTGCTCGCTCTGTGGGCGCAATTTTAGACCTGGTCGATATCGAGCGCTTGGAAGTATTGCGCGGGCCTCAGGGCACATTATTTGGACGCAATACAATTGGTGGCGCTATATCAATTACTACCCTCAAACCTGAAATAGGGGGCGAGCGTTCTGGGAGTTTGTCTGTTACTGCGGGTACCGACAAATTGCAAAATTTTAAAGGTTCCATCGAATCACCCCTTAGTGAAACCCTTGCAGCGCGTTTGTCTGTTGCCAGTTTCAAGCAAGATGGCTATGTAACGCGTACTGACGGTATTGACCTAGGTAATGACGACACCCTTGCGGGCCGTCTTGCTGTGAATTGGGAGCCAACAGATGCATTTTCAGCACAGTTGAATTTAGATGTTTCGCGCGATCGTGAAAATGGTCCTGCGATGGAGTTGATTGGCATTGATTTTACCGACTTAAGCCAGTTGGCCGGGGTTGTGCTTGCGCCGCCGCCGCCAATGGCCTTTATTCATAACGTCACTACCGCTGCATTAGGGCCAGGGCAACCTTGCGCCGCGACCAATGCTGCTGGCGTTGGTGTGACCTCTAATCCAGCCAGCGCCAATTGCTATGACAGTCGTTACGTTGGCAAAGACGGTACTGACGAAGGTACAGCGCCTGCGTACTCAGAAAATGACATGTTTGGTGCCTCCGTCACCTTGAACTATGACATTAACGAAGCGCTTTCATTGAAATCAATTACAGCGGTGCGTCAGCTTGACGCCGAATTTGCCCGTGACGGAGACCACTCTCCACACCGTATATCTCAGTTCTCTGATGTTTTGGATCAAGATCAATTTACCCAAGAATTTCAACTGTTAGGCACTCACGACAAAGTTCAGTGGGTTGCTGGCCTCTATTACTTTACTGAAGAGGGCACCAATACCAATATCCTAGACTTCACGGTTTCTAATTTCCGTTCAGGCGGCGATTTTGATAATGAAGCATGGGCGGCTTTTGCCCAGGTGACTTACGATGTGACAGAAGACTTTCACGTCACCCTAGGCGGTCGTTACACAGACGAGCAGAAGTCGTTTACCCCAGATCAAATTATTTTCCAAAACTACTATGCCGGTATCAGTCAGCTGGTCCCTGCTGGCAACCCTTTGGCTGCACTGGATGCGCCATTTTTGCAAGCGGGTGGGCGAATTCTCCCGTTGCTAGAAAAAGAAATTGATGTGTCTGAGTTTACGCCTGCGGTGAATTTAGCTTATGACCTTTCAGATGATCTGATGATTTACTTCAATTATTCCGAAGGCTTTAAGTCTGGCGGATTCACTCAGAGAGTTTTTCCACCAGTGGTTGCGCCATTTACCGCGCCCGCTGGCACCGCTGATATAGATTTAATTCCAACGTACGATCCGGAGTTTGTGGACGTCCTTGAAGTTGGATTTAAAGGCACATTTATTGATGGCAAGTTGCGCATTAATGGCGCGCTATTCAGTACCGATTACGAAGAGCTACAGGTGCAGGTGTTTAACAGTGTTGCGCCGGTAACGCGCAACTTAGGTGAAGCATCTATAGAGGGCATAGAGCTTGAGGCATTGGCCTCGCCCGGAGCGGGTTGGTTGATTGAAGGTAGCTTTGCTTATCTGAATGCCGGCTATGACAATATTGATACGAGCATCACGCTAATCAGCCAGTCTTTCGAGTTTGAGCGTGTGCCAGAATTCGCAGCAAGTTTAGGTGTTTCTAAGGAAATTCAGATGGACGCCAGAGGCACATTGGTGGTGCGCGCAGATTGGAGTTACCGCGCTGAAACCTTTAATGACGCCTACAATACACCAATACTTGCCACTGACTCAGTGCAGCTGGTGGATGCTAGCGTGCGTTGGATAAGCGCTGATGAAGATTGGTTGTTGACCTTGTCTGGACGCAACCTAACAGATGATGACTATCTGATAAGTGGCGTGTACGGCACAGCGTTTCAATCCTATGAAGGGTTGTTCGATCGCGGTAGAGAGTGGCGCTTAGAGCTTAGGCGCGACTTTAATTAGGGGTTAGCACCTAATAATAGGTGCGAAGGTTGCGCTGCAAAGCGTAACCGAATTTTTGCTAAAGGAAGAGAAATGGCTAGAGTTAAAATAGCAAAACCAGATCAAGTTGATGACCCGGCGGTACAGGGAATTTTTGATTGGGTGACGCAAATGGAAGGCAGTGTCCCTAACCATTTTTTTGTTGAGCTGAATTTTCCTGAATTCTTTACCGCCAAACTCGGTGCTACTAAAGTGTTGTGGGAAGCCGGTGAATTGGAAATGACTGAAATTCAGCACATAGGCATTTTGGTTTCCCAACGTAATGGTTGCGCTTATTGCACGGCCGCGTTTTGTACTATTCTCAATCACGGATTGGGTGAGTCTGAAGATCTGGTGAGTCAGCTTTTGCAAAAAGGCACTGACAGTGTCAGTAATGCGCGTTTGAAACACATATTGGAATACGCGCTGAAGGTGAACGATGAACCCGCGGCGGTAACCGATGCTGATATAGAGGGTTTACGCAGTGTGGGCCTAACAGACAAAGGTATTGTTCAAGTCACTCATATTGTCAGTGATTTTGGGTCTTACAATCGCCTGAATTTGGCCCTGCAAACTGACTATGATTATCAGGACCTTTGGCAAAATTTGGCTTTTCCTCAAAGCTAGCCATTCTTAGAAATATCTTTTCCGAAAAATTCCTTTCGGAAAAGACCCTCCGCAAAATCCTAACGCTAATTTGTGAACCCTAAAGTGCGCGCGGATAGCATAACCAAGTGCTACTTATGAATACGCATTAGCCCTTCTTGGGTAGTGGACGCCACCAACTCTCCGGCTTGATTATAGATGAGGCCTCTATTGAAGCCTCTGGCTCCACTGGCTGTTGGGCTGTCTTGATCATAAAGTAGCCATTCATCAGCTCTAAAAGGGCGGTGGAACCACATGGCATGGTCCAGGCTGGCCACTTGTACATTGTCCTGCATGAAACTCACACCGTGTGGGCGAGCAGCGGTGTCTAGCAAAGACCAATCAGACAAATAGGCAAGCACGCACTGGTGTAAGCGCGGGTCGTCAGGCAGCGCCTCGCCACTTTTCATCCAGCAACGCTGAACAGGTTCAGTGGGCTTGGGATTGAGCAGGTCAGTGGGTTCCACATGTTTCATTTGAATGGCTGAGGAGCCAGTAAACGACTCCTGAAATTCTGCCGGCCATGCTTGGGCTTGTTCTCTGCGTACTTCGTCTTCGTCTTTTAAGTCTTCGGGCTTAGGTGTGGTGGGCATTGGAAACTGGTGAGACAAACCCTCTTCAGCAACCTGGAAAGAGATGGACATGGTGAATATAGCTTTGCCTTTTTGTACTGCAACAACACGCCTTGTGGTGAAGCTTCTGCCGTCACGAATACGGTCAACCTTATACAAAATGGGAATGTCTTTATCGCCTGCTCTGAGAAAGTAGCCGTGCAAGCTGTGGGCTTGGCGGTCTTCGTCTACGGTGCGCGAGGCCGCGACTAAGGCTTGGCCGATGACTTGACCGCCGTAAACGCGCTGCCAACCTTCGTTGGGGCTAGTGGCCAGATAGTGATTCAACTCAATTTCTTCGAGATCGAGTGTTTCTATAATTTTATTCAGTGGCTGCATAGGTAATCTAAATAGGGGTCTCAAAAACTGCGAGGCGCGCACAATACGCGGTCTGACTCACTCAGTAAAGTGGCTGTTGAGTAGCGCCGTGATTCTCGAAGACACCGACTAGAGACGAAAGGGATAGGGCTAGATTGGTTTTTGCTGACGCCGCTTGGCGGCTGGTTAGCAACTCATCCTAACGGCTGGCGAGTGCCAGCCGTTAAGTGAGTGGCCCTTTTACGGGCCACGATGGAATGCTAGTACTTGTAGCTGTCGATCTTAAACGGACCTTCTTCGCCAACACCGATGTAGTCGGCTTGGTACTTGGTCAAGCGCGTCATTACGCCGCCGAAGCCAGCAACCATGAGTTCTGCCACTTCTTCGTCTAGTTTCTTAGGCAATACTTCAACACCAATAGGCTGACGCTGATTCACAGGCTGGTCTGACCATGCCTGTTCAAACAGATACATTTGCGCCAGTACTTGGTTGGCAAATGAACCGTCCATGATGCGCGATGGGTGACCCATAGCGTTGCCCAAGTTCACCAAACGACCTTCAGATAACAGGATCAGGTAGTCGCCGCGAGTCTCTGAGCGGTGGATCATGTGAACCTGATCTTTGACCTTGTCCCAAGTCCAGTTTTCACGCATGAAGTTAGTGTCAATTTCGTTGTCAAAGTGACCGATGTTGCAGATAACCGCGCCCGCTTTAACCGTACGCAGAATGGCTTCGTCACACACATTTGCGTTACCTGTGCAGGTTACAACAATGTCAGTGTCTTGCAGTAAACGTAGGTCGATGTCCGCAACTTTGCCGGTGTTCTTGCCGCCAACGTAGGGCGATACAACTTCGTAGCCGTCCATGCAGGCCTGCATTGCACAAATTGGGTCTACCTCGGTAACGCGTACGATCATGCCCTCTTGGCGTAAGCTCTGTGCAGAGCCTTTGCCCACATCACCATAACCGATCACTAAGGCGCGCTTACCGGCCATCAACATGTCTGTGCCACGCTTGATGGCGTCATTCAGACTGTGGCGGCAACCATACTTGTTGTCGTTTTTAGATTTGGTGACAGAGTCATTCACATTGATCGCAGGCACTTTGAGTTCGCCGTCGCGCATCATTTCGTAAAGGCGGTGTACGCCAGTAGTGGTTTCTTCGCTGATGCCATGAATCTTGTCGAGCATTGCGGGGTATTCTTTGTGAATGATCACAGTGAGGTCGCCGCCGTCGTCCAACAACATGTTGGCATCCCATGGGGTGCCATCTTTAAGAATGGTTTGTTCGATGCACCACTCGTACTCTTCTTCGGTTTCGCCTTTCCATGCAAATACTGGAATGCCTGCTGCTGCCATTGCGGCTGCTGCGTGGTCTTGGGTTGAGAAGATGTTGCATGATGACCAGCGTACTTCTGCACCAAGGTCGACCAATGTTTCTATAAGTACCGCTGTTTGAATGGTCATATGGATGCAGCCAATGATCTTAGCGCCTGCTAAGGGTTGGCTTGCCGAATAGCGCTCACGCAAAGCCATAAGTGCTGGCATTTCTGCTTCGGCTAATGTGATTTCTTTACGACCGAACTCGGCCAAAGCCATATCGGCTACTTTGTAATCTGTCATTATTATTTCCTTAAGATAGGGAGGGTTGGGTTGTTACTGGTTCGAAACTGGGTATTTGCACGCGGAAGCCATTGCGCTGGGCAAGGTACTGTTGGGCTTTTACTTGCAAGCCGTTCTTGGCAGCGTGCGCCTGCAAAATATCTGGCGCGAAGCCAAGCCAAAGGTCGCCACAGAGGGTTTTGGCGCGCTCTTGGGTGTGCGGGCACAACTCTGCCAGCACGAGCAATCCGTTAGGTCGTAAGAGTTTGCTCACTTGTTTGAAGAATGCATCTGGTGAGGGCATGTGGTGCAACACCATGGCTGCAACAATGATGTCATACCCTTCACTGCTGGGAAGTTGATAAAAGTCTTTCTTTTGTAGAGTAATATTTTGCGTAGCAGCATTGGGCCTTTGCTCTAGCTGGGCTAACCCAACATTGAGCATAGATTGACTGCTGTCTATACCGATAGCGTGATCAAACTGCGGCGCTAACGCGGCAAGCAGCGTGCAATCGCCCGGGCCAATTTCTAGCAAAGTGCTGGCTTGGCGTTTGGCGGGTTTATTTAGCGCTTGGCTGGCAGATGCGTTGTGCTCGGCGATTGTCTCTACAACGTAGGGAATGAAGACTTCTGAAGGACAAATGAGTTCACTTTGGTGATCTAAAACGTCTGCATTGTTGTGGAAAAAAGAGGCGCTCTGATGCGCTCTTTCTGCGTAAATTTCATCCACTTTGTTAAGCGCCACAGTGGGCAGCGGTGTTTGATCAAGCGCTTGAAATAACGATGCAGGCAGTGACTGGGCAGGGAAACCGGCGCGCTGGTAGAACACACTGGTACCTTCGCGCCGAGCGCTAGCCAAACCGGCCTGCTTAAGAATTTTCAGGTGGTGGCTCAATGCGGGCTGCGCAACATTGAAGATTTTGCTCAGCTCCATGACGCCAAACGAGTCTCTGGCTAAAGCACGTAAAATATTTGCCCTCAGGTCGTCACCGATGGCTTTTGCCATAGCCACAATGTCCAATTCAGCAGATTCTGAAGCAGTGTGGTTGGCTTGAGTCAGTGGCGAGATATTAGATTGCAAAAAAGCGTTTCTCTGCTGAATATTGTATAAAAAATCTTTTAGCCAACGCCTGCGACGTTGTGCGGGGCGCATGCTACCAAGGTTTTTTTAAATATCAAAATATTTTGATATTTGTTTTTGCTGTTCCTGTGCGAAACTAACCTAGGCTTGCAAGGGTTAGTGCGACTGGCCAGTTGTCGAATGTTGGCCGATAAGGAAATTAGATTGTGGTTGGGTGATGCCTCTTTTGGGCAAATTTGTGGGTCCTTTTTGTTGGTCCTTTCCGTTGGTCGTACGGTTTGGTCGTAAGAGAAGAGGTTGATGTTTAAAATTTTAATGAGTAGACGTAAATGAGTTCCACTTTGGTAAATGCGGCGGTTGGCCCTAGCGCTGTGGCCCCAAGCCCCGTGAGTAAACTGCCAGATGTAGGCACAACTATTTTTACCACCATGAGCGCGTTGGCTCAGACTCATGGGGCCATCAACTTGTCCCAGGGGTTTCCAGACTTTGATGGGCCTCCTGAATTACTTGAGCGGGTAAATTATTATCTGACCCACGGCTTTAACCAATACCCGCCCATGATGGGTGTCGCACCGTTAAGGCAGGCTATCGCGCAAAAGGTAGAAGATTTGTATGCCTTGAAATGCGACCCAGACAGCGAAATTACTGTCACCGCTGGGGCCACTGAAGCGCTTTTTTGCGCCATTGCCAGTGTTGTACACAGCGGTGATGAGGTCATTGTTTTTGACCCAGCTTATGACAGCTACGACCCAGTGATTCGATTGCAGGGCGGGGTGCCGGTGCATATTCCTCTGCTAGGCCCCTCGTTTGCGGTAGATTGGCAGCGCGTTAGAGATGCCATTACTCAACGTACCCGCTTAATCATTATTAACACGCCGCATAATCCTACTGGGTCAGTTTGGTCTGAAGACGACATTCAACAATTGCGTGAATTGGTCAGCGATACAAATATTTACCTGATTGGCGATGAAGTTTATGAGCACATGGTGTTTGACCAGCAAGGGCATACGAGTTTGTGTCGCTATGATGATTTGTACGCGCGCAGCTTTGTTATTTCTTCATTTGGTAAAACCTATCATGTCACTGGTTGGAAGGTTGGGTATTGCGTGGCGCCCGAACAGTTGACCACGGAATTTCGGCGGCTACACCAGTACGTGACGTTTACCGTAAACACGCCGGTGCAGCATGGGCTGGCTGATTTTCTTCAAGCTCAGCCTGAACACCATTTGCAGTTGCCAGATTTTTATCAGGCTAAGCGTGATCTTTTCTGTGAGTTGCTAGCACCTTCTCAGTTCAAAATTAGGCCTGCGGCGGGTACTTACTTTCAGTTATTAGACTACTCCCAGATCACCGATGAGCCAGACCATGTGTTGGCTGAACGTTGGACCAAAGAGCTGGGGATAGCGTCCATTCCTATATCCGTTTTTTATCAGGACGCTGAGCATTGCGCGCACAAGGCGTTACGCTTTTGTTTTGCCAAGGACGATGCAACGTTAAGACAAGCGGCTGAAATTTTATGCAAACTTTAACTCTGACATTACTGCAAACCGCAACGCACTGGCACGACCCCGCGCGCAATAGGGCACATTTTGAAACGTTGTTAGACCAAGTGCCGTCAGCCTCGCAACTGGTGGTGCTGCCGGAAATGTTCAGCACAGGTTTTACTATGGATTCTGCAACAGTGGCGGAACCTATGGATGGCGCAACCGTGAACTGGATGCTTGAGCAAGCTCAGCAAAGGCAAAAAGTACTGTGCGGTAGTTTGGTGATAAAGGAGCAAGGTCAATTTTTTAACCGAATGTTGTGGGTGCAGCCCAATGGCGAGATGCAAATTTATGACAAGGGTCATTTGTTTCGCATGGCTGGAGAAGACGAGCACTACAGTGAGGGCACTAGGCGGGTTGTGGTGGATTTTCAAGGTTGGCGGATTTGCCTTTCTGTTTGTTATGACCTGCGTTTTCCGGTCTGGCTGCGTAACGACCAAAAATACGATTTACTGTTGTGTGTGGCGAATTGGCCTGAAGCTCGGCGCGATATTTGGCAGACACTTCTGCGCGCAAGGGCCGTGGAAAACCAAGCTTTTTGTGCGGGGGTAAATATTATTGGCACTGACGGCGCGGGCGTTGTTTATGGCGGCGGCAGCGCGGTATATCATGGCGACGGTAAAGTACTTGTTGATCCGGAAGAGCATTTGTCTAAGCAAAGGATCATTACTCAGACTTTAGATTTGGCAGAGCTTGATACAATGCGCAGTAGTTTTCCTGTGGCACTTGATGCTGACGCATTCGCCCTCAAGTGACATTAGGTATGGCTTCGATGAAGGACGTTTGATCTCGACGATTCGTCGCAACCCAGAACTTAACGACAAATTACCTATTGCCAGTTTTACAAATTTTTGGTTGGAGCAGAAATATAATGAATAACCCCATTTCCCAGCGCTTGCTAGCGGTCGCTTTGCTGCTTTCTGGCAGTTTGCTTGTAAGCGGTTGCAGTGACGGTGGTGGCGCCAGTGTTGGACAAAGTGGTCCAAGCCACCCCGGCAAGGCCGTATACAACGATTACTGTTATTCGTGCCACAACCCTGGCATTAATGGCGCACCAAGGATTGGTGATGTAGATGAATGGCGGCCTCGCATTGCTAAAGGCAAAGCGCTGTTACTTGCGTCTACTGTTAACGGCTTGGCACCCGGTATGCCCGCGAAAGGGTTATGTTATAGCTGCACCGATGAGGAACTTTCCCAAGCGGTAGACTATATGATCGAACAGGCACAGCCGCTTCCTGTGCAATAAATTGTTTCGCTATTAGGAAAAGTTTTATATGAATCTTCGAGACTTACGTTACTTGGTGGCAGTGGCTGAGCACCGGCACTTTGGCCGTGCGGCGGAAGCGTGTTTTGTCAGCCAGCCGACGCTGTCCACCCAGCTGAAGAAGTTGGAAGAAACCTTGGGGGTTATGCTTATTGAGCGCACTAACCGCCGCGTGATGTTGTCGCCGGAAGGTGAGCAAATTGTTGCCCAAGCGCAGCGTATCTTGTCCGAAGTTAATACCTTGTTGGCGCTTTCCGAGCAGCTACAAGACCCTCTGGGGGGCGAGCTACGCGTGGGGATCATTCCAACCATCGCCCCTTACTTGTTGCCGCAGATTCTGGGGCCTATACGAGAGGCGTTTCCAAATTTGCAGCTACAACTGACTGAAGGCCAGACCTCACACATTACCCGGTTGCTGAAGAGAGGTGACCTAGACGCCATTTTGTTGGCTATTCCGATCCCAGATTTGCACGATGAAAATATAGAGGAATTTGAACTTTACGCAGAGCCGTTCTATTTGGCGGTGGGTGAGCATCACGCTAAGGCAGAATGTCAGACGGTGACACCTGAAGATCTGGAGGGCGAGTCGGTATTGCTTTTAGAAGATGGGCATTGCCTGCGCGACCAGGCTTTGGCTGTTTGTCATGCACACCGTGGCGTTGAAAGTAAAAGTTACAGTGCCACTAGTCTCGAGACATTGAGGCAATTGGTTGGGGCGGGAATGGGTGTAACCTTAATGCCAGAGTTTGCTGTGCCACTGGTTGATAGAGCCGATGAAGGTAAGCGCGCTGTCGGTGTGGGCAGTAATGTGCGTTACATTCCGTTTAGCGAAGACGATGTGCCTTATCGAACGTTGGGGCTTTGTTGGCGTAGTACATCGACGCGGGCAGAGTTGCTGGCAGATTTGGCAAAAGTGTTGCGGACAAGTTTGCATTGAGTTTTTGCGCTGGCGGATATGCTGGGCGTTTAGTGCTTTCGCGGCGGCGGGCTTGATAGGCGGCGGGACAAAGAGGGGGTCTTAGTCCCGCTACCATTTCTGAGATTAGTCAGAGTTTAGGTGAGGTCGGCTAACAGAGTGTCTCTGGTTACGCCTTCGATCTTCACAGTGCAAGGAATGCTCTGGTGGTCGATGCCCATGGTTAACGGCTTCCCGCTTTTCAGGTCGGCTACGTTCTCAGCACTGAGTTCAAAGCGCGTAAAGTGTACTGCTGCGGCTTTTTCATCTCTAGTACGGTCCATGTCCTCGTTAGCGATTGCATAGATTTTGTCGCCGCCATCAACTTGCACCCATACAGTGAGCTCAATACCGCCCATGGTTGCTAACGCCACTTTACGTTCTTCGGCGTCACCATATTCGATCATGAAGGTGGCTTTCCAATTGCTGCCATCTGGAATGAGCGGGTTATAAGAGGCTAACTCTTCTTCAATTTCCGCCGCTTCAAAAATACGCTCAACGCGGAGCATTTCTTGAATTTGATAACGCATGGTGAGTTCGTCTTCAAAATACAGCGTGGCATTAGGCCCTAAAGCCACATTGCGGTTTTTCTTGTGAGCGATAACATCCTGACGAAAAGTTTCACGTTTTTGCGCGTATTCTTCTAGGGACCAAAGGTCTTCACGGGTCAATTTCATTTTCTTTCCTCGGTGCGCCGGAGACTCTTTCCGCCGCTGGTAATGATAAAGGTTGAGTTTGAGGCCGAATGGGTTAGATGCCGTAGGCTTGGCGAACCATACTTACCGGGTGCTTGGCCTCGCCATTTTCAACACCTTCCGCAATCAGCCGGCCAGCCATGGGGCAGTCAGAGCCAAATTCATCAGGTTCGCTGTCAATAACACGCTTAACCACTGGTTTGGCGATCTTTTTCGCCTTGTCATAGGTTTCCGCCTTTACGGCATAAGTACCGTCGTGGCCGGAGCAGCGCTCAATAGCGTTAACTTCTGTGTCTGGTATTAGCTTCAAGAAATCTCTTGTCTTCATACCAAAGTTTTGTACCCGCTGATGGCAAGCCACGTGGTAAGCAACCTTACCTAACGGCTTCGCAAACTCGGTCTTAATAAGCCCTGCTTTGTGTCTGAGCATCAAATATTCGAATGGGTCGAAAAAGTGCGCTTTAACATTTGCCACGTCGGCTTGGTCCGGGAACATTAAGGGCAATTCTTGCTTGTACATCAAGACGCATGAAGGAATGGGCGCGATGATGTCGTAGCCTTCCTCTATGGCTTGTTGGAAAACGGGGATGTTCGCATCCTTCATCTTCTCTACTTTCTTCAGGTCGCCCAGTTCCAGTTTGGGCATGCCACAACATTTGGCATCTTGTAAAACTTTTACCGGTACGCCGTTGTGATTGAGCACGGCGATTAAATCTTCAACCATTTGCGGTTCGTTGTGATCGCCGTAGCAGGTCACGAAAATGGCGACTTTGCCGGTTGTTTTTTCGGTTGCAGTCACTTCGGCGTGATCGCCAATATAGCCTTCTAACGATTCAGTTAAAGGTTTGGGTATGAATTTGGGCAGTGGCGCATCTTGGTGAATCCCAAATAGTGCTTGGCCCGCCTTGCGCAGTGGTTTTGAATTGGCGGCAGCGTTAGCCATCTGCGCTATGCCCGGTGTAGATATGGCATCAAAAATAGGGTCGGTAGACGTAATGATACGGTCCCGCCATTTAGTATCTTTGTTGGCAAAATTCTGTGCTTTAGCGCGCAACATTAAATGTGGGAAGTCTAATGCCCATTCGTGAGGGGGCAGATAAGGGCATTTTGTTTCAGCGCATAGGTCGCAAAGAAAGCATTGATCAACAACCTTGTTGTAGTCGGCTTTGTCCACGCCATCGACCTCTAAGGTCTCTGATTCGTCGACCAAATCAAAAAGAGTTGGGAATGAATCGCAAAGGCTTACGCAGCGTCTGCAGCCATGACAGATATCAAAAACGCGTTCCATTTCCTTGTGCAAAGAATCTTTGTCATAGAATTCAGGATTTTGCCAATCTAGTGGTTGGCGATCTGGGGCTTCTAAACTACCTTCACGTGTACTCATTGAAATTCTCTATTCTCATCATTTACGGGGTCTATGCTGTTTTACCGGCATAAAAAAGGGGCTCGATTAAGCCCCTTTTCGAACATTCGGCGACTGTTGCCGAGTTCTAAACTAGCTTCTGACTAGTCCATCGCATCCAAAGCTTTTTGGAATCTGTTGGCGTGTGAGCGCTCAGCTTTCGCTAGAGTCTCAAACCAATCAGCGATTTCGTCAAAACCTTCGTCGCGTGCTGTCTTAGCCATGCCAGGGTACATGTCTGTGTACTCGTGGGTTTCGCCAGCAACAGCTGCTTTGAGGTTGTCAGAAGTAGTACCAATGGGTAAGCCAGTAGCTGGATCGCCAACTGCTTCCATGTACTCAAGGTGTCCGTGGGCGTGCCCAGTTTCGCCTTCTGCAGTTGAGCGGAATACTGTTGCGACGTCATTTTCGCCTTCAACATCAGCTTTTGCCGCGAAGTAGAGGTAACGACGATTTGCTTGAGATTCCCCAGCAAAGGCGTCCTTAAGGTTTTGCAAAGTATTGCTGTCCTTTAGTTCCATGATTGCATGAACTCCGTCTTAGTTGTGTAAGTATCAAGCCTATGGCTTGGCGACTGAGGACCAGTATAGAAGTCTAACGCTACATTTCTATTTGAAACTTTAGATGACTGTAATAGGTTCTACCTATCAATGATCAATTCTTAGTTACTTTCCTCAATGATAATGATTCCTATTTCGGCCTTTTATGTCACCCCTTTCTGCTGCGAAAGAGGCGCTGGCTCCTAGTCAGTCCATCTGTACAATGCCCAGCAGAATTGGCCTCTTTCCAGAGGCCAGCTAACTGAGTAAATGTTATGGATCGGGCAGTGGTGACCACAGAATTGAAAAAGCTGACCGGTTTAGCCGTGCCGCTTGTGGTCACGCAATTGGCTCAAATGGGGCTGGGGGTTCTGGATACAATTATGGCAGGGCGGGTGAGCTCCGTTGAATTGGCGGGCGTTGCGCTTGGTGGCGTTATGTTTTGGCCGATCCTGATGTTAATTGCCGGTGTTGTCATGGCGGTTACGCCCACGGTTTCTCAATTGCACGGCGGTGGTCGGGTGCGAGAGGCCGGTGCCGTCGTACGTCAGGCGCTGTGGATAGCGTTTTTTTGCGGTGTTGCCATGATGACCCTGCTGCATAATTTGGAACCCATGTATCACTTTGTTGGTGTTGATCCCTTAGCCATTCCCATAACTATGGCTTATGTGAAAGCGGTGAGTTGGGGCGTTTTGCCGGTGCTGGGTTACTTTGTGCTGCGCTATCTGTGTGAGGGTACGTCCTGGACCACCCCTGCAATGCTCATTGCCGGATCTGCCTTTTTGCTCAAAATTCCGCTGAATTATTGGTTTATTCATGGCGGGCTGGGTTTGCCCGCTATGGGGGGCGAGGGCTGTGGTTGGGCGACCTCTGTTGTGATGGCCTTTGAATTTGTTGCCATTATTTGTGTTGTGCAGTTTTCTAGAGTGAAAGTAACCAACGTATTTGCCGAGTTTTCCTGGCCGGATGCTGTCGAGATTAAGCGTTTGGTTCGGCTGGGCCTGCCCATTGGTCTCTCAACCTTTGCGGAGTTCAGTATATTTTCTGCCGTTACCCTATTAATCGGCCGCCTAGGTGTTGAAACCGTGGCGGCTAACCAGATTGTCAATAACGTCTCTGGCCTAGTCTTTATGATTCCGTTGGGGTTGGGTATGGCGACTTCAATCCGCGTGGGCTACAACGTTGGCGCTGGCGATTATGTTGCAGCGCGCCGTAGCGGTTTGGTGGCAGTGGGCGCGGGGTTTATATTCGCAGTGTTTGCGGTGTCTACCTTGTTGCTGGGTGGGGAGTTTATTGTCAGCTTATATTCTACAGAGGCCTCAGTGGTGGAACTCGCGACAGGGTTAATAGTCATTGTTGCGTTTTTTCAGTTATCCGATGACCTACAAGTCATCGGTATGGGCGCTCTGAGAGGCTACAAGGACACAAGAGCACCCTTCTTAGTAGCCCTAATATGTTACTGGGTAGTAGGGTTTCCTGTTGCTTGGATTCTAGGGTTCGGTTATTTCGAAACTTTAGATTTAGGGGTGTACGGTTACTGGATTGGCATGGCCACGGGTTTAACCTGCGCCGCAATCCTTCTGCTCTATCGATTTAATAAAGTGTCTCGGCGTGAGATAGCGGCGCATACGCCGCAGCCTTTACAGCAGGCTGGCTGATGGAACTCTGGATTGGCTTAACAATTGCCGGCGCTTTTTTACAGAATTTGCGCTCGTTGTTGCAGAAGCGCCTAACCGGTGAACTCTCAGTTAACGGCGCCGCTTATGTGCGTTTTGTGTATGCCATTCCTTTTGCATGGATTTATGTCGCCTACATTTGGGAAGGCCGTGTTCCTGATCTAAATTTTGCGTTTTTGGCTTACGTAATTGTTGGCGCAATTATGCAGATCATCGCTACTTCGGCGTTGGTGGCTGCTGTAAGCGGTTCACATTTCGCTGTGGGCACTGCCTTGAGTAAGACAGAGGCTGTTCAAGCAGCGCTTTTGGGCTTAATCATCTTAGGTGATGCGGTATCAAGCCTAGCGTTAACGGGTATTGCCTTGAGCTTGGTGGGCGTGTTCTTTTTATCTGGGAGTATTCGCACCAAGGACTTTTTACAGGGCGATGCCAGCGTTTGGTACGGTGTGTTGGCGGGTACTGCGTTCGCGCTTTGTTCGGTGTGTTTTCGCGGTGCAAGTTTGGCCTTAAGTATTGATGCTGATGCTGATGCTGGCGCGCAGATGCATGGCCTACCAATATTGGGTCTGGCTGAGCGGGCTGGCTTTACTCTGGCCGTAACGCTCACCCTGCAAACAGTGTTGATGGGTATTTATCTCTCCCTGAGAGAGCCTAAACAGATGGCCAAGGTTGTGCGTAGTTGGCCTGTTGCGGTTTGGGTGGGACTGATTGGGAGTGTTAGTTCTATATGTTGGTTTACGGCAATGACTTTGCAGAATGCGGCGATTGTTAGGGCGCTAGGTCAGGTGGAGTTGCTGTTTACGCTCATTACATCGGTTTTCTTTTTACGTGAGCGCATTAGAATGCGCGAGATGGTTGGCATGTTTTTACTGGTGTTGGGCATTTTATTGCTGATTTGAGCCGCTCTACAAATAGGGGTCGCCCAATGTACTTTTAATAAAAGGTGCTTTTAGCAACTAACTCAATGGAGGGAAGTTATGGAAGAGGTTTTAGTCAACAAATTTACTACTCAAGCTGGCGGGGTGTGGGCCGAGGTGGTTTTGAATCGACCCGAGCGCAAAAATGCGATTACAGGACCACTTGGCGTTGGCCTCGCGGAACGCGTTAACGCCCTAAATGCAGACGATGAAGTGCAGGCGATTATGCTTCGTGGTGAAGGCGGGGCTTTTTGCTCAGGTTTAGATCTTGGCGCATTTAACGCCACACCTGAGCCGGAGTGGCTGGCAGACTTCCAAACAATTTGGCGTGGTGCTCATAAAGCGTTGTTTCAATGTGATAAGCCAATTGTTGGTGCTATGCAGAGATACGCTATAAATGGCGGCGCTGCGTTGGCGGTAGCCTGCGACTATTTGGTGGTGGGCGAGCAGTCCTTTGTTCAAGTGGGCGAAGTGCAAATTGGTATGGCGGCACCTTACAATCTTGCATGGTTGAATTTGCGTTATAGCGAGGCCGTAATAGCAGAGGTGGTCCTTTTGGGTGACCGGCTAAATGGTGCGGATATGCTTCGTTTGGGCCTTGCTAACCAAAGCGTTGATGATGATCAAGTTCTGCAAACTGCCTCTGCGATATGCGAGCGCTTTGCAGACTTCCCTAGCGGTGCGCCTGCAAAAATTAAGCAGGGTATGCGCGCGCGTTTAGGCCAGACAGCTGACGAATGGTTTGACCTGCACACCGCGGTAACAGCGGGCACGCGTGTGAAGCCGCAGTCAATGAAATAGCGCAGCAGGTTTTAGCTTAATGCATAGTGTGGTCTGAATATTCTGGGCGAGTATTGACTTTAAACGACAGACTTTAAACGACAGGCTTCAAACGCCTGACTTTAAGAGGATGCGCAAAAGCGGTTCTATCGGTTATGCACTACGTCAACAGAACCTAGTGCACCAGAGCCGTTAGGTATGGCGGCTGCATCACATTGTTCGTCCAGATGATTGCATAACCAGATTTGCAAATCCTGCCACATCGATGAGATCTCTAGTTTTGCGGGGATCTTATCTGCGGAGGGTAGTTCTAAAGTGACCGTTGGTATTTTTAAATCAACCCCGGTGTAGTTCCCCAAGGAGCCGGGGAAAACGCCCAGCCTAATTGCGGTTAATGCACCTAACTTCGTTGGTCCCTCCGGTGGGCCGTCGAAATCCACTCGCCCATACGGTGCATGCAGAGACTGTCTCTTATACACATCTGACGCTGCCGACGATATGCAGTGTGTAGA